>CXWL01004618.1_pt1 | contig 29199 bp, 29 predicted proteins | sample 590931 | NCBI WGS metagenome assembly CXWL01 (sample SAMEA3498368, study PRJEB10139) | groundwater metagenome | biome: water well; material: biofilm material | place: Germany | collected 2015-04-27 | reverse complement strand
ATCCGGAATGGGGAGTTCTGGCGCGAACGATCGGACTGGCTATGGCGTGGTCGAGTTCGCGCTCCGAATCGGAAGCGATGACTCAGGAGCTTCTCGACCTCAATCGCCGCTGCCGCGAGGCGGAAACGCAATTGGTCCGCATGAAGTCCATCTCGATGGTGGGAGAGATGGCCGCCGGCGCCGCGCATGAGCTGAATAATCCGCTGGCGGTGATTTCCGGACGGGCACAGATGGAACTTGATTTGTCCGTCGAACCCGAGCGACGCCGCGCCATGGAGATTGTCGTCGAGCAGGCAAAAAAGGCATCGCAAATCGTTCTCGATCTCATGAAGTTCGCAAAGCCCGACCCGCCCAATGCCAGGATTCAGCCGGTTCGGCAGGTGTTGCAGAATGCATTACAACGCTGGAAACAAGCATCGGCAACGCCGTGCGGGCAAAGGAACGCGGGACTCTTAGGCCAGGACCTGACCGTTTACGCCGACGCCGGCCAGCTTCAGGAGATTCTGGCCGCCGTGCTGGACAACGCAATCCAGGCGTGCGCTGCCCACCCAGACCGCGTGCAAATTAACTCGCCGTCGCAGCCTTCCGATGAGACGGTGCGGATCGTCGTGAGCGACAGCGGGCCGGGGATGTCTCCGGAAGTTCTCGAACACGCATTCGATCCGTTCTTCTCGCACCGGCCTGCGGGCCGCGGACGAGGCATGGGTCTTACGCGGGCGTACCGCCTCGCGGAGATCAACGGCGGGCGTTTGTGGATCGATTCGAAGCAAGGGGAAGGGACGACGGTCACGATCGAGTTGCCGAGCCGGCCGCCGACGGCGTAAAGAAGATACTCATCGTCTCCCGAGACTCGGCAATAATCGAACAGATCGCGTCTGCCCTGACTCAGCCATTCGAGATTCAACTCACCTGCGTCTCCAGCGCCAAATTCGCTCTTGATCTGGCGGACTCGCACGATCTCGTGATCCTGGACGTTGACGGCGTGGAGCATATCGCATCCATACTAGGCCCAATCGAAAACGCCAAACCGGCAGTGATCTGCGTGTGTGGCGAAGATTGTCTGGCGGAGCTCGTCCAAGCCACGCACGGAGCCGCGCACGAAATCCTCCTCAAGCCGATTTCGTCGGAAGAATTGCTCGATGCGACGCAGAAGGCTATGCGAGGCAGGGAACAGGCCCTTCTTCTGGCGACCAAATATCGAAAGATGCGCCAACTCGTGCGGCGGGTGGTGCGCGAGCGGCGCGATCTCAATCGCCGGATTGAGCTGGTCTGCCGCGACCTGGTCGAGGCCCATCGCCGCCTCACCTATCGTTTCGTCGAACTCCAAAAAACCCAATCCAGCCACTCTTAAACTCTTGAACCCTTTAACCCCGAGTCTGGTGAACTCCCTTCGTGGATAATTCACCCGTTGCCCGCTATAAATATCCCTCAATCATGGCGACTCTGATCCCCAATCGATCACTCTTCACGTTTGAGTTCGCGCTGCGCTTCCGCAAACAGTTGCCGCTTACGGATGGAAGCCTGTCGGGCTGGACCGACGATGAGTTGCTGCCGGGCTTTGGCGCACTCGACGGACGGCCGGAACACGCGCCGGTCTGGGCGTGCTGGAACGAAACCGGCATTTGCGTGGCCTGCCGCGTATCCGACAAGCGATCTCCGCTGCGCTGCGACCCTGCGAACTATTGGAAGGGCGACAATCTCCGAATCTGCACCGACACGCGACCGTCGCCCGAAAACAAGCGGGCCACTCGTTTCTGCCAACAGTTCTATTTTCTCCCTGTTGGCGGCGCTTTCTCATCAGATCATACGTCCAGCAAAAGCCTTTCAAATCTCGAATCTCAAATCTCAAATCGACAATTCGCTGTGGCCGGTACCGGCAAGTTCCAGAGGGCCCGCGAAGAGCCGCCGCCGGTGCCTGCCCACTTGCTCCGCGTGGCGTCACACGTCGAAGCGACGGGCTACACGATGGAAGCCATGATCCCCGCCGAATGTCTGGTGGGTTTCGATCCGCAGGAGCACGCCCGCATGGGCTTCTATTACATGCTTGAAGACACCGACCACGGGCAGCAGTCCTTCACCGTTGGCGATGACCTGCTCTGGTACGCCGACCCCTCAACCTGGGCCATCGCGACCCTGAAATGAAATCAGTTCAAACGACGCAAAGAAAGGGTTAAGCGCTTTCAGGCGTGACCACTTCAAAGTCCTCGCGTTCTCCGCGGCCTCGCAGCGGGTAATCCTTTCGCAGTGGATGGGCTTTGAATCCCTCCCAGGTGAGAATCCGCCGAAGATCGGGATGTCCGGTAAACTTCACGCCAAACATATCCCAGACTTCGCGCTCCAGCCATTCGGCGCCCTTCCAGATGCCGGTGACTGACGGAATCTCTGGGTTGGGATCATTCGTGAAGCACTTGATCCACAGGCGATGACCGAGGCTCAGCGAGAGCAGCGAGTAAACGACGCCATAGCGGTCGGCGGCCTTGGGAAAGTTGAGATAGTCCACGCAGGTGATGTCGCAAACCTGTTCAAACTTGCAACGAGCATCGTGTTTGAGGAATTCCATCACCGCGACAAGTCGCCCCGGCGGCACTTGCGGGCAAAGCTGGTCGCCATTGGGAGGCAGAAGCGGGACGGGTTGAAAATCGACATCTGGAAATTGTGTGCCCAGCGCGACGACTGCCTGATGATCTGCCATAGCATTCCTCTTCTAGTGGACCGACACAACAAATTCTGCGGGTGTATTTTCCAAGGCCGGACCACTGCTCGCAGAGCAGTGGCACACCTCGGGCTCGCAAGAATGAACGTGTGGGAACACTAGGTCACCCAATAACCTCCCCCCTTGCTATGGGGGGACAAAGGGGGGTCAATTCTTTTGACCCTCAACTTGGACCTGGATCGCGGGCTGTACGGTCATGCCCATTCCCCGGCCTCTTTCGCCACTACACTTGATGCCTTCTTTTTCAATCAATCGCTGAATGGCCATCACGCCTTCGAGCAGAGTTTCGGGACGTGGCGGGCAACCTGGTACATAGACATCGACCGGCAGGAATTGATCGACGCCCTGCACCACGGCGTAGGTGTCGAAGACTCCCCCGGTGCTGGCACAAGCGCCCATGCTGATGACCCACTTGGGCTCGGCCATCTGCTTATAAATCCGCTGCAAGACCGGCATGGTCTTGATTGCGACGCGCCCGGCCACGATGAGCAGGTCCGACTGGCGCGGGCTGAAGCGCATGGCCTCCGCGCCGAATCGGGCGATGTCGTAGCGGCTGGCCCCGGTGGCCATCAACTCGATGCCGCAGCAAGCCGTGGCGAAGGGCATGGGCCAGAGCGAATTCTTGCGCGACCAGTTCATACCCTTGTGAATCAGGTCCATGAGATGGTCCATCCGCGTGTGGAGGTATTCCTCCTTGCTGCTTTGATAGGGCGGTGGGGCGGTTTGCTCAGCTAATCCCATTCGAACGCCCCTTTCTTCCATTCGTACAAAAGGCCGAACAAGAGCAGAGCGAAGAAGATGGCCATGCCGACCAGCAGGAATCCCTTGCCGTAGACTTCGCCATTGTCGAGCTGGACGGTTGCCCTGGTGGTGGCGGCTTTGTGAAACAGCAGTGCCCAAGGCCAGAGGAATACGACTTCCACGTCGAAGAGCATGAAGAGCACCGCGACGATGTAGAAGCGGATGTTGAATCGCCTGCGGGCGTCGTGGATCGCGGGCATGCCCGATTCGTAGGGTGAGTCTTTGACCGGCCCGCTCCGCTTGGGGCCGACCGCATGGGCGGCGATGAGCATCCCGATGGCCGTGATGACCACTAGCAGGATAGTCACCCCTATGGCTGCATACGCTTGCATCGTTTCAGACATTTCGGCAGTTCCGTGATTCCCACGGCAGGGCGGACTTTGCCCGCCGCAACCAGTTCGGCGACCGCAACGGTGCGGTGTTGGATGCAGTCGCGAAATCTATCACAAGGCGTACCAGGCGTCCAAAAGGCCAACCGAACCCCGAGCGCGAGCGGGTTCAGGGGTATGGGTTCAACGGCTCAAGAGTTCAAGGGAGCGGGAACAAGCGAAAACAAGTCTTCAGAATTTCTGCTTTCTGCTTTTCCTGGATTCTACACTTAAATGATCGCTGCCACCGATTCGCCGATTTTGGCCGGGGAGTCAGCCACCTTGACGCCGGCCTCCTTGAGCGCGGCGACCTTCGACAAGGCGGTGCCTTCTCCGCCGCTGATGATGGCCCCTGCGTGGCCCATACGCTTGCCCGGCGGAGCGGTCTGCCCCGCAATAAAGGCAACCACCGGCTTTCTGATATTCTTCTGAATGTGCCGTGCGGCCGCCTCTTCGTCGCTGCCGCCGATCTCGCCGATCATCACGATCGCGTGGGTCTTTTCGTCCGCGTTGAACATGTCGAGCAACTCGATGAAGTTGAGCCCCTTCACCGGATCGCCGCCTATCCCTACGCAGGTGGTCTGAGCAAGCCCGCGTGTCGTGCACTGCCAGACGGCCTCATACGTGAGCGTGCCGCTGCGCGAGATGATTCCGACTCCCTTGTCGCCGCTCTTGTACGGCTTGTGAATGTATCCCGGCATGATCCCGATTTTGCATTCGCCCGGCGTGATGATTCCCGGACAGTTGGGCCCAATGAGCAGAGTGCTTTTATCATCCAGGTATTTGCGGGCTCGCACCATATCCAGCGTGGGAATGCCTTCTGTGATCAACACGACGAGCTTGCAGCCCGCATCGGCGGCTTCCATGGCCGCATCTGCGGCAGAGGGAGCGGGGACGAAAATCACCGACACGGTGGCGCCGGTCGCCGCGACCGCCTGATGGCACGTATCGAACACCGGCAGACCGTGCTCGGATTTCATGCCGCCCTTGCCGGGAGATACCCCGCCGACCATTTTGGTTCCGTACTCCAGGCAGCCGGCCGTATGGAACGCTCCCGTTTTTCCGGTGATTCCCTGACAGATAACTTTCGTTTCGCGTCCTACAAGAATGCCCATAATCGTTTCCTACTCAGCCCATGAAGACAATTCGTAGAGTGAAGGAGTATCGCAGCGCGCCCTCTTACTGTCCACGTTTCCAATAATCAGTACCGCGACTGTGAAGGAGCGGTGTTGGAAACGTCCAAAAGTCCAAACGTCCAAACTGAGAACTGGGGGATCTGGTTCTGCCCATTTTGACTTTGGCTTCGTTTGGAAAAGTATTGTTTTTTCGCTGGTGTGTTTTCTCCTCGACTCCCCATATGTGGGGGTGCAGGTAGGCACAGGATCCCCGTTCGTCCTGGATGGGGCGGACTCTTTCCGACCGCATGCACCTATACAACATCAGGGGCGCACGCATTTTGTTGAGAAATCGCGATCAGCGCAAATCGGCAGTTTTTGGGCGGTTTCTACCCGCCTCCCTGTTGTGGTGGATGAGTTGCGGCGGGCAGAGCCCGCCCTACGGCAGCTATTTGGGAATCAGGTCGAGGATTTCGTTGCAAATCAGGTCTATCCGGTCGTACAAATCCCAGAGTCGTTTCATCATTTTTCGCGGCCTCCCTGCCATGCTATGCCCTCGTAGTCGCTTGCGTGTTCCCCGCCGCCGTTCCGCATTCCGGACAGACGCCGCTAACGTTGCCAGTGAGGTCGTAGTCGCAATGTAGGCAAAGATCAGCGGAATGCTTTCGATCGTCACGAAAGGCCTCAAAAACTGCGCCAAGTGGTTCACGGAAAATCAAGACGAATGTCAATCCGCCTATCGCGTAAGCCATTAACTCTGGCACGTAAAGAAACGGGACAGCCACCACGCCGCCGACTACCACCAATCCAGCCGCAAGAAGGTTTCCACGCTCGAATGAAGTCCGCCGCCGTCCACGAAAACGGCGCCAGCTGATCAGGGAAGTGACCCCGATCAATGCGCCGACCATCCAAACGGGAACCTGGAACGAATATCCGGGTAGGTTGGAGCCCAGTCGAGGGAGCCATCCCGCGCTCCCCATGCTGTGGCGTCCCTGCCAAGGCCATCTCCAGTACCAACCGTTTCGCCATCTGATTGGCGATGCGAAGTCAGTACTCATCAGCATGTTTCCGCTTTCGAAAGCAAATTGATTGCTCGTCACGGAGCCGCCGAACAAACAGATCAAGCTGAAATACCAGACGACATAGCAAAAGAATGAACAAACGAGTCCGCCGATTGCCACGTTTCTTGCGCGCCGTGCTGTCATGTTCCCGTCCCGCACTCCGGGCAAATCCCGCTTGCGTTGCCCGTCAGATTGTATCCGCATTTGGCGGGGTGGCCCAGGTTTAGTCGTATCGAACATGGAGCCATGATTCGGAGGAGCACGTTGGAATAGTTGGAATGCAGTGCAAGATTGAATGAGTGAGTCATGATTAGGATACGCTACCATGCGGTCATGGGACGCAAAAAGGTGATCAGGAGAAGAATGATGGCCATCGAGACCAACCAGAAGATAAGAACATGCCGCCAGGTACGAGGTTCTCTCATTGCAACCCTATAGGAACATCAATCCGCTGAAGACGAGGATAAGAAGTATGGCAGCGACGAGCCAGATCCATTTTTTGCCGGCGTCGCTGAGGTCGACGGGCGTGATCCATACGCGGCAATAGGGGCACTGCTGCGTATCTTCGTGGACGGCGCTGCGACAATTCGGACAATGAAGAAGATCATCCTCCTCGGAGTCGGGGCCTTCATCGTCTACCCACTCCTCGTCCGCTGCGTCTTCCTCCCAAATCATATTGCGTCATCCTAATCCGAACCCGGAGCGCGAGCGACGGGCGGTGTACCGTATCCCTCGAAAAACCGCCCCGCGCCGGCGCTTGGGGTTCGGATCAAGCCACTCACCTGCTTATGTTCGGACCTTCACACGTTCTCACTTTGCGCTTCCCGAGCCGTAGAGACGAAACAGCAACACGTATACAAGAACTCCGGTGACCGAGACGTAGACCCAGATCGGAAAGGTGATTCGTGCCATGCGCCGATGCTTCTCCAATCGTCCCTTAAGACCGAGTACCAGCGTCCAAGTCCCCAGCACGGGAACCGTCGCAGCCAATGGCACGTGTGTAAAGAGTATGAAGAAATAGATGGGGCGGATCCACCCCGTTCCGCCGAATTTTTTCTCTTCGCCAAGAAATCGATACGTGAGATAGGTTATCAAAAACATTGTCGAAACAGCGAACGCCGAGATCATGCACCGTTTGTGGGCTGCCACTTTGCCTCGGCGGATCAAGGCTCGCCCTGTCACCAACAAGATAAAAGCGATGGAGTTAAGCGTCGCGTTGACGGCGGGGAGGTCGGAAAGCTCGATCATGAGGCCGGCTCGAGAAGGAGCTTGGCGGCGTCGGCAATGAGTTGGGGCTGGTTCTCAAAGTTGGTGCCCAGGTACGCCCCGCGAATCCGTCCCTGCCGATCAATGAGCACAAGGTATTCGCTGTGAATCAGTTCCTTGCCATCCATTGCCGGGATGACCGTCTGAAAGAATCCGGCTTTCACGAGGTCATGCATCGCGGATTCCTTGTCCGTGGTAAGAAACCACCAGCGGTCGGCATCCGCGTGAAACCGATTCGCGTAATCGTGGAGCACGGCGGGGGTATCCACCGTCGGGTCGAGCGAGAACGTAACCAGTTTGAGATTGGGTTCCTCTTTGAAATGCAGTTGAAGCCGTTGCAGCCGCGCGCTGAGCGTCGGACATGGCCCCGAACACCGCGTGAATACAAAATCGGCGATCCACACCTTGCCCATCAAATCGGCCTTGGTGACCGTCTTCCCGCTTCTTTCGGTCAACGAGAAGTCGGGTACAGCCTGGCCGACGGGAAGGGGACCCGCTATGACTCCGGTGCTCCAGGTCAGCGCCCAGGCGAAAAACGCACTCGCCAGAACCAGCACCAACACACCCCACAGCGCATAACGTGCCGCCGGCGAAGCCGTGGTAACTTCTGGCGCTCGCTTCGATTCGTTCATTGTGCTCGGCTGCTGCGTCACTTGCTCTTCTCCATTACGTAGACCGACACCCCGATGGTAAGGGCGGCGAACAAAATCGTCACGAGAAGTGAGACCAAGGCCGATGGCTCGCCTGCGACAACGGCGCCGGACCCGGCGTACATGGCGTGGCGGATGGCCGAAACGCCATAGGTCAGCGGGTTGACCGCCATGATCGCGCGCAGCCAGCCCGACGCTCCGCCCGCCGGAAAAAATGCGCCCGACAAAAGCCACATCGGCATGAGTCCCAGGTTCATGATCGCATGGAAACCCTGCGTGGAATCCATCGGCCAGGCAATGAGGAATCCCAGTCCGCTGAGACCCAGCGAAACCAGGAACAAAACGGCCATTGTCCCGAGCACGGTGGCGACCGAAAGCGGCACTCCCGCGAGCGGAGCCAGAAGCAAGAACAAGGCGGCCTGGCCCAATGCCAGCGTCGTGCTGCCCAGCACCTTGCCAAGCACAATCGAGATACGGCTCGCCGGCGAGGCAATGACGGCTTGAAGAAAACCGGCCTTGCGGTCCTCGATGATGGAGATCATCGCGAACACCGCAGTGAAAAGGACGATCAACGCCAGTGTCCCCGGAAACGCATATTCAAGAAAATGGAGATTCTTGCCCTCGGCCGTTCCCGGCGGCCGAAACGATCGTCCCAGGCCAGAGCCGATGAGGAGCCAGAAGACAATCGGTGTTCCTAGAGCGCCGATCACGCGACTTCGCTGACGCAAGAATCGCACCACCTCGCGACGCCAAAGTGTCACTGTTGGAAGCCAAAAGTTCAAAACGGGGATTGCAGGGTCATCGGACATGGTGGGCAGACAACTCTTTGAAATTTGGAGTTTAAGATCGCAATGTTTCTACCGACTTTTTGTGCTTTGAGTTTCGAACTTCGAATTTTTGGACCAATGAGCCATTGCATTGGCAAAGATCGTTAGCCCGTCGGGCTGACCGGAAGGCTCGCGGCTGGTCCAGGTGGGGTGCTGGGTGTGATCGAAGTGCCGGTCCGGGTGCGGCATAAGCCCGAAGATGCGGCCGGTGGGATCGCAAAGACCGGCGATCCCCAGCACGGAGCCATTTGGGTTCGCCGGATATTGATCGTAGTTGCCGGCGCGATCCACATAACGCAGAGCAACTTGCCCGCTATCAAGCAACCGCCGCGCTATCGCGTCTGAGGCCGTCAGCACTTTGCCTTCGGCGTGCTCCACTGGAAGTTCGAGAACAGATTGTCGATTGTCGGTTGTCGATTGGCGATTGGAGCGAGCGTCGTTTTCCCCGTGTCTCCCTGCCTTCGCGCCGACCTGCTTACAAACGAGAAACGGGCATTTTTCCGTTGCAACCGCCAGGCGGACCCAACGTGCTTCGAACCGGGCCGAATCGTTGTAGGTGACCGTGACCTGGTCGCGGCCAAAGTCGCCGCCGGGCAGTAGACCCATCTTCACCAAGACTTGGAATCCGTTGCAAATGCCCAGCACGCCGCCGCCTCGATCCACAAACTCGCGAAGGGGGTCGGCCACGGTTTGTAAAATTCGCTGAGCCAATATCGTTCCCGCGCCGAGGTCGTCACCGTAGCTGAATCCGCCGGGAATCGTGACGATGGAATACTCGCCGAGCATCGAAGGCGATTCCACGAGGCCGTTGATGTGCATCAAGGTCGGCGACGCACCCGCCAGCCGCCAGCAGTGCATGGTCTCCTCGTCGCAATTGATTCCCGCTGCGCGAAGAACCAGAACGCGTACCTCGCTCATGATCGCGACTCTCCTCGCGTCAGGGGCGATCGCCACGCCGTATCCAAATCACTGACCGGAACCTCGATCTTCTCGTCGGCGGATGAACGGATACGCAGAACGGGTTCCGCCGTAACTGTGCCGATGACGGGCAATCCTGAATCGGTCGCTTCCTTCGCCGGCATTTCCAGCACATACGTGGCTGCCGGCTCATCGAACAGATCAAACGGCACTGCCGCATTGTTGAGTTCGATCGTCGCGCCAAAATCAGAAGCGATGCACATTTCGGCGAGCGTGACCGCCAATCCGCCGTCGCTCACATCGTGCGCAGCGAAAACCTGTCCCTTTTGAATGAGTTCGGCAACGCTGCGATGCACCGCAAGCGCGGCCGAAATAGAGAATTCGAAGCCCGGATTACCAGTTGCCAGAACCAGAACATGCCCCGGCGACTTCAAATCCATGGTCACGCAGCGACCTACGTTTTCGACAATGCCAATGGCACTAATGAGCAATGTCGGCGGAATAGTCAATTGGCGGGGCAAACCCGTGCGGCGGGCCTCCGCTTCACTCATCGAGAACTGGTTATTCAACGAGTCCTTGCCGGAAATGAACGGTAGTCCATACGCCAGGGCGACGTCAGAAGCACCCTTGCACGTCCGCACCAGCGCACCCAGCGACTCTTCCGTATCCGCCTTGGGCCAGCAGAAGTTATCGAGAATCGCAACGCGCTCAGGGTCGGCACCTACACAAATCACGTTTCGAAATGCTTCATCGACGGCCCGCGCTGCCATCCAGTAAGGATCAATGTCAGACCAATGAGGACAGAGACCACACCCAAGAGCAATTCCCTTTTGGCTCGTATACAGCGGGCGCAGCACGGCAGCGTCCGAAGGGCCAAACATCGGACCCACCAGCGGCTTCATTACGCTTCGCCCTTGAACCTCGTGATCGTACTGTCGGATCACCCATTCCTTGGAGGCGACGTTGAGATCTTGAAGTGCGGAAAGCAATCGCGAGCGGGAATTGTCGATTGTCGATTTGCGATTGTCGATTTCCGTAATCCGACTGGCGCATGTCATTTTATCCGTTTCGGCGTTTCGGAGTTTCCGCTTTTCGGCGTTTGGCTTCCACCTTGCGGTTCGCTTTGTTTTTGGCAGGCCATGATGCAAAAACTCCATCTGAAGCTCGCAGACGACCTGATGGTTGAAGCGGACCCTTAGGACGCGGTCGTTGGTGAACTGTCCGATGATGGAAGCCTCCACCTCTTCGGCGGCGAAGACGGCCATGAATTTCTCGATGTGCTCTGGCGGTACCGCGAAGACCATGCGCTCCTGCGCCTCGGAAATCCAAATCTCATCGTAACGCAGGCCCGCATATTTAAGCGGGACCTTTTCAAGATCCACCAGCGCACCGAGATGCTCGCCCATTTCGCCGACCGCGCTGCTCAGTCCACCCGCGCCGCAGTCCGTCACCGCGGAGTAAAGGCAGCCATTGGCGTGGTCGCGGGCAATGAGCTGCGCGTCGAGGAGTTTTTTCTCCTCAATCGCGTTTCCAATCTGCACGGCATGGGAAAACTCGTCGGCGTGCGTGTCGGTAAGTTCGGAAGATGAAAACGTGGCACCGTGGATTCCATCTCGACCCGTCCGGCCGCCGGCCACCACGATGAAATCGCACGCCGCCGCTTTCTTATCGATCCGATTGCGCGGAATCAGCCCCACGCAGCCGCAAAACACCAACGGATTGGCCAGATATCTCTCATCGAAATAAATCGCCCCATTCACGGTCGGAATGCCCATGCGATTGCCGTAATCGCGCACGCCGCCGACAACGCCCTTCAGCGTGCGCCGGGGGTGCAGCACGCCGGCAGGCACTCTTTCCGCAGGGAAATCGGGCGGTGCAAGGCAGAACACATCCGTCGAAGCAATCGGTTTGGCTCCCAGCCCGCAGCCCATGACGTCGCGGATGCAACCGCCCACGCCGGTGGCCGCACCGCCATACGGCTCGATCGCCGAAGGGTGATTGTGCGTCTCGACCTTGAAGGCGATGCCGAAATCCTCATCGAATGCGATCACGCCCGCGTTATCAACGAACACTGAAAGGCACCACTCTTTGGCAAGCTCGTGAGTCGTTTTGACAATGGTGTTCTTGAGCAGATTGTCAAAATGGATCTTCACCTCGCCTGCCCGGCCAAAATCAGTGCCGTGGTACTCGATCGCACTTTTCAACGTCTTGTGTACGCAGTGTTCGGACCACGTTTGCGCGAGAGTTTCCAATTCAAGGTCGGTGGGATCTCGTTCGAGCCGCACGAAGTGATCGCGAATCGTCCGCATTTCCTCAACGGAAAGAAACAAATGCGCGTCGCGGGAAAGTTTCGCGAGTTCGGGGTCCGCAAGTCCGTTGAGCCGGACTCGGCGAAGCGCGAATGGACGCGAAGGCGGATCGGGAAATGTCTCGGGGATCGGGTCGCGTCGATCAAAACCCTGCACGAACCACTTCTCGACACAGTCGTTGGCCAGCACTTTGCCCGCAATCTGCTCCAATTCGGCGGAACTTCGCGCGCCGGAAAAGTAGTAACGACGGGCAGTCTGAACCTCCTCCACGTGGGAATGGGCACTTCCTTTTTTGGTCAGTAGCTGCCGCGCCGCGGCTAGCGTGGTCAATGCGACCGGATTCATCACGCCCGGAAGCGGATGAACTTCCACAGCCGCGACTGCGAAGTCTCGCGGTGAAAATCCTTCGCGATACTCAAACCGCTCAGCGACGGGGTCAGTCAGCAATTCCCCGGCCAGGAGTCGGATATCCGATTCACTCAATCGCCCCGAGAAAAAGTAAACTCTTTCCGATCGCACCTCTTCGATGTGAGTCAGACCAAGCTGATGGATGTCGCCCAGCACAGCCCGACCGGCGGAATCCGGCTGATTGGACCGAGGAGAGACGCGCACGTGCCATCTCCGGTTCTCCGGGCCTTCGCGCGGACCCGGTGCGGATTGCGTGGCCGTCGAATGATGGGAAAGTGGCATTCGGGAGGTTTCCTGGTTCTTCCTCGCACCATATCTACAACTTGCTTCTTTCGCCAGTCCAATCTATCGTCGGCCCTCAAAGTTATGCGATTTGCGTCCTCCATCACAACCAAAATCGACCCGAGCGAGGCAATCCAGGATCTGCTTGCACCGCTCGATGCCCGTGTGACGCCCGGCGACATCGATCTCGCGCTGCTGTTCATCACCGATCACTACGACGATGGACTTGATCTCATTCTCGATCGTATGGCCCAGGTTCTTCCACATGCCTTGCTTCTTGGCTGTACGGCCGAAGGAACCATCGGCGTCGACAAGGAACTGGAACGCACCGCCTCGATGTCCCTGTTGGTCGCGTCGCTGCCCGACGTGGACATTCGACCCTTTCATTTGCAACAGAACCAGCTTGAGTCCGCCAAGACCGCCGCCGATTGGGAACGGATCGTGGGGGTGTCCCCGGAGAGCAAGCCGACGTTCATTTGCCTGGCCGATCCGTTCAGCATCGCTGTTTATGATTATCTCGATCAGATGAACGCGCACTATCCCCAGTGCCCGGTGGTGGGTGGAATTGCCAGTGCCGGGCGCGCCCCCCGTCAAAATCGGCTCATCCTGGGCGGGGTGGTTCAACAAGAAGGCATGGTGGGCGCGGCCCTCTCCGGCAATCTTCGCGTCGAAACCGTCGTTTCCCAGGGTTGCCGTCCCATCGGCAAATCGTTCATCGTGACCAAAGCCGAGGGAAACATCATTCACGAGCTGGGTCGGAAACCCGCGCTGGAGCAACTCCACAGCGTCCTCACCAAGCTCGCGGAACCCGAGGAGCAACTGGCCCGTGAGTCCATGTTTCTGGGGCGAGTCATCGATGAGTACAAAGGCCGGTTTGGCCGCGGCGACTTTCTGATTCACAACATCCTCGGCGCCGACCGAAAAAGCGGCGCCATAGGAATTGCCGGCCAGGTCAAGGTCGGAACCACCGTTCAATTTCACGTTCGGGATGCACAGAGCGCAGACGAGGACTTGCGGGCGATGCTCAGCGCGCACGCTGCGACGGAGCCGGAAGGCGCCTTGCTTTTTGGATGCAACGGACGCGGCACGCACATGTGGCCAGAGCCGGGCCATGACGTGGGCGTGCTTCGACAATTGTTGGGGAATGTTCCCGTCGCGGGCTTTTTCTGCGGAGGAGAATTCGGTCCGGTAGGCGGGCGCAACTTTGTGCACGGCTTCACCGCGAGCATCGCGCTGTTCCATTCGCCCGCAGCCAACTCTAACGAGTAGTTCGTCCGAATCCGGAGCGCCAACGACGGGCGGCCTGCTTGCTCGCGCCTGGACGAGTTCTCACGGCTTGGCAACCACGCTTACGGTCAGGCGATTCCCACTTTGTTCCTTGACTCGAAATTGCATCCCCGGCAGGGACATGTCTTCGAGTGCGTCGGCCAGGGCGTTCAAGTCCGACGACCAATAAATCTCCGCAGAGACGGTTTCATTCACCGCCTCGCGCATCTTCACCCCTTCGTCGCCTTGTTGCACGTTGCGAAGCTGCATGAGCGCGGGAGCAACTTTTTGCCGGAAATCCGAGCGGGAAAGCCCTTCAAGCGTCAGCCGGAAAATCTGGTGCGTGGTCAGTCCCTTCTTCCACGAAGACGCAACGTCTCCAAGAATCTTCGGAGCAAATTCCTCCACCAGCTTTTCGAACGCGCCGTCGCCGCTCGCTCCTTGCATCGTCGAATAGGCTTTGCTTGGGCGGTAGGTGTTCGATGTGAGAATCTGCGCCGAGTCCGCCTGAACGACACGAACGTTGAGCGTAACATCCCAGCGTTGCAAGGGTCGCCCCGCCAGCTCGACCGTGCCGCCATACCGCGCTTCCGCCCGGCCCAGTACCAGCACTTCGGCCTTAAACTCGGCGGCCCGATGAGCCAGGGCGGCCACGTCGTCGGTCTGAGCGGCCAGCGCGACATCGCGTGCGCGGACGTCCTCACTTACTCCCTTGTCCATGAGCTGCACATTGTGCGAGAGGAAGAAGTTTTCGAGTTTTGACTGGCACACCCCGTTGATCTTCGGCGGATGACCGTCGGCCATGTCGTTGTCTTCGAGGATGACGATCACACATCGCGGGTTGGCCATGTCCTCCTTGAGGTGCTCGAACATCGCTTTCCAGTCGGCGGTGAACTTGCCGGTCGCAACCCGGGCCGCGATTTCGCAGTGGGCGACTCCGTCCTCGACCCATTCGCGGTCGAAGTGGAAGTCCACGAGGTAGCCTCGAACGTCGGAGAGGATTCGATCGCGTTTTACGGCGAAGTCTTCCACCTGGGTCTGGGCGTTGATGATCTCGCCGCAGGCAGCTTTGACCGCATTGCGCTTGGCGTCGTTGCGTGCCTCGTCTTGGGCCTTTAAGTCCGTTCCGGCGAATTTACCAATTGCCCGTACCGATTTGGCGTCGGATGCCTGACCATTCGCGGCGCGAGGGGTAAGGCAGGGTATGAGCAGGAGTAGGACCAAGCAGGAGGATCTTGAAAGAAGCGTCATGGAGCAGTTCCTTGTGATCGAGTAGAGGGCTATGCCGCGGGCGAATTTTAGTAGATTCCTCGTAGGCTACGCAATGGGCCTGAAACGCGAGTTTCCTGATACAATCGGGCAATGGACAACGAACCCATTGAATCGCTGGGCCGCCTCAAGCAGCAGCTACAGAAGCTTCCCGGCATCGGGGCGCGCAGCGCCGAACGACTCGCCTTTCACATCCTTCGTGAGCCGCGGGCCTACGCCGCCGAGCTGGCTCAGGCCGTCCTCGACGTCAAGGATAAGGTGACACACTGTGGCACCTGCTTCAACCTGACCGAACGCGACCCGTGCGGCATCTGCGCCGATCCGCGCCGAGACCGCGCCGAAATCTGGGTGCTCGAACAGCCCAAGGACGTGATGGCCCTGGAGGCGACCGGCCTGGTCCGCGGCCTCTACCATGTCCTCCTGGGCCACATCGCCCCCCTCGATGGCATCGGCCCCGAACATCTTACCATCGACGCCTTGGTCAACCGCGTCCGCGTCGGCGGGGTCCGCGAAATCGTGCTGGCCCTCAACCCCACGCTCGAAGGCGACGGCACCGCATTGCACATTCAAAGCATGCTTTCCGACATCGGCGTGCTCATCACCCGCCCTGCGCGAGGCCTGGCCGTGGGATCGCAAATCGAATATGCATCGATGGGAATGCTCGAATCCGCCATTCGAGGCCGCACTCCGGCTTGACCGACGAAATCGCCAAATCGCGACCCCCTCTCCCCCCAAGGGAGAGGGTTGGGGTGAGGGTGGGACGCTCGATCGACGAGAAACGCACGAATTTCTTGAGTCTTTACCCCCCTCAGTCCCCCCTGCGAGGGGGGATGGTTTATCTACTGCAAGGTAGGGATACAGTGGGGTCACGTGATACACTATCATCTCCTTGATGGAGCATCCCGACCAAATCGTTGAGACGGACACAGCGGCTCAGGTGGAAAAACGGATTCCGCTTGCCAGGCCGGTCGGTGCGACCGTTGAAACGAGCCCGCCTCCTCCTCCCGATCCACGCGACGAAATCTTGCTCTTGTCACATAGCCGCCGCGCGGTCATGGCGGACATTCTCCTTTTTGTCGTGCTTTTTTTGCCCCTTTCCTTGGTGGGCGAGCTCGCCATTGGATCGGTTTATCGCGCGGTGATGGCCGACAGATTCTCGGATGAAGACAGTCTCACTTCTGCCGTGGCCAGGGCTGCGTTGTTTCCGGCCATCGGCTGGCGAGCGCTGGCGGCCACCGCGGTCGGCGTGTGGCTGACGCGACGGCGAGGCTTGAGTTTTCGATCCGTCGGACTCACCCTGCGTCGGTTCTGGCCGAATCTCCTTTGGGGTATCACAGCGTTCGCTGTCATTATGGTGGCGGCGATCGTATCCGGATTGTTGATCCAAGCCCTTTTTCCCGCGCTTTCTCGCGAATTTGAAAAAAACGCTCAGCTGATCATGGACGCGGTTCCGAAGGTATCGCCCGCGTTTTTCTTCTGTGTATGCCTGGCGATCGGATACTATGAAGAGTTGGTTTTTCGTGGGATTCTCATGCCCCGACTCCGCCGCGCAACGGGTTCGTGGACGGTGGCCGTGGTGGGAAGCTCCGCGGTCTTTGTCGCTCTTCATTTAATGGATCAGGCTCCGGCTGCATTGCTCGCGGTAGGCTCGCTATCATTGATTTTCAGCATCGTGACGATTTGGCGCAGCTCGTTGGTGCCCGCGATTTTTGCGCACGCTCTGTTTGATTTTGTGATGTTTCTTCAACTCTATTACGCAGCCGGCGACCAGTGGAAATGACGACTCCAACAGTCTCCATACGGGCGATCACGCCGGATGATTACGATTCGCTGGTCGAACTGTGGAGCGCCAGCGGATTGGAATTCCAAACAAGAGGTCGCGAAAGCCGTGAAGCCATGATACGGCACTTCGAACAGTTCCCGGGACTTTCCTTCGCGGCGATATCTGACGGGCAAATGGTCGGCGCGGTGCTCGGTACCCACGACGGCCGCAAAGGCTGGATCAACCGCCTGGCAGTCAGGCCGGACTTTCGGCGTCATGGCGTGGCGGCCTCGCTGGTTATGGCGTGCGATGCCGCGATTCGGGCCTCGGGCATAGAGATCGTGGCCGCCCTGGTGGAGGCGGACAATCAGGCTTCGGCAGCAGTGTTCCGCAAGCTTGGCTACTCTGACGCCATTGAGGTCCGCTACTTCCGCAAACTGAGCCATGAGCAGGCTTGACGGTCCGTCGCGGGCCAAAGCTCGCCATGCACGAGGTTTACATAGCTGTACGCGGGCACTATAGTTCCCCCAAGGAGCATTTTTCAGACGCGACACGGACGTTTTCCTTACTATGCAAAGACACCAGGAATTACCTCAGGCCTTCGCAGACCTTGGACTCGGCGTTCAATTCCTCAAAGCCCTTCGCAAAATGCAGTTCGTCGAGCCGTCGGAAATCCAAAAAGCGCTCATACCCGTCGCCCTTTCCGGGCGGGACTTGCTGGGCCAGGCGCGCACGGGCACGGGCAAGACGGCCGCTTTCGGCCTGCCCATCTTGCAGCAGATTGATCCGGGCGGGCGGCTCCAGGCCATTTGCATGGTGCCCACTCGAGAGCTTGCAGTGCAAGTCACCAGCGAGCTGCATCGCCTCGCGGAGTTTTCGGGCCTGCATATCGTGCCGGTATACGGCGGTCAGAAAGTCGCCACTCAGCTTCACCAATTGGGTCGCAAGCCGCATTTCGTAGTGGGGACGCCGGGGCGCGTGCTGGACTTCATGCAGCGCGGGTCGCTGGTTGTGGCGGATTTGAAATTCGTGGTTCTCGACGAAGTGGACCGGATGCTCGACATCGGCTTCCGCGACGATATCCGCTCGATCCTCGGTAGAATCCCCACCCCGCGACAGACCATCTTCGTCTCGGCGACCATCGACGACGAGATCAAGCAACTCGCCAGAAAGTACATGAAGGACCCAGCCGAGATCAATGTCTCGCGCGACCACATGACCGTGGACGAGGTGGACCAGTCCTATGTGCCGGTGGAACGCCACGACAAGTTTCGCTTGTTGCGGGCGATCATGCAGCAGGAGAATCCGCCGGTGGCGATCGTTTTTTGCAATACCAAGCACGCGGCACGCAAACTCGCCAAAAAACTCTTCGATGCCGGCATCGAAGCCACGGAGATTCACGGCGACCTGATCCAGCGCAAGCGCGACAAGGTGATGGAGCGGTTTCGCAAGCACCAGATCAAGGTGCTGGTGGCCACCGATCTCGCGGCCCGAGGCATCGACGTCAGCGCCATCTCGCACATTTTCAACTACGACATTCCGGTGGACTCGGAAGTCTACGTGCATCGCATCGGCCGCACCGGACGCATGGGGGCACGCGGCATCGCCATCACTTTCGTATCCAGCGAAGAGGGCAAACTGCTCACCGAAATCGAAAAGCTCATTAATCGCGAAGTTCCCATTCGCACGGTTCCCGGCTTTAAGCCCAGCGCCGCTCAAGATCGTAGCGCCTTTACCCCCACAGCTCAGGCCACGGCCACCGTGTCCCGGTACCAGGCCCCCGTTTTCAGCGGCGGCACCGAGGCGCCGGCCGAGGCGCCGGAAAAAACCCTGGGAAGCCGCTTCCGCCCGCAGCGCGGTCGGCGACGCCTTTAACCCCTCTCCCTACCGGGGAGAGGGCCAAGTTGTGGCCGTCACTCCCTCTCCCTCTCAGGGAGAGGGTTGGAGTGAGGGTAGAAACGTCCAAATCGCTTTTTACCTCGAAAAGACTATAAATCCTCATGATGTCTCCCGACCCTGAACCATTTGACGTACAGCGCTTCGCCGAAGAATACGCCTTCGACGAAGAAGACGTCGCTCCGGCCCTTGCGGTAAAGTCCGTAGCAGACGATCAGGAGGTGGAAGCAGCGACGATCACCGACGAGGTGCATCGGTTTCGCGTGCGCAAGCGTGTGGTGGGCCGGCGGCTCGATCGCTTCCTGCATGGCCGCTATCCGCGTATTTCGCGTACGGTCCTTCAACGATTCATCAAGAGCGGGCAGATCACGGTCAACGGCATGCCCACCAAGGCCAGTTACGAGCCAAACGCAGGTGACCTGATTCAACTCGTGCTCCCGCCGCCACCGCCCAGCGACGTGGTGCCGCGAGACATTCCCATCGACGTGATCTACGAAGACGAATGGGTCATCGCGCTCAACAAGCAGGAAGGGATCGTCTGCCATCCCTCGTGGGCGGGCCAGACCGATACGATCGCCAACGCGGTCGCGTTCCACAGCGGCAAGCTCAGCGGTGGCGATGACCCCTGCCGGCCCGGCATCGTGCACCGGCTCGACAAAAACACCACCGGCGTTTTGCTGATTGCCAAAACGGACGAGGCCCATTGGCGGGTCTCTTTGCAATTCGAGCGGCGCACAGTGAAAAAGGAGTATTTCGCTATTTGCGAAGGCCGCGTCGCCCTCGACGGCGACGTGATCGACAGGCCGCTCGCGCCGCATCCCTCGACCACACAGCGAATGATCCTGCAGACCGCGTCGCCCCCGCGTCAGGCGATGTTCAAGGAGGCCATCACCGAGTACCGCGTTGTGAAGCGTTACCGCGGGTATACGACCGTGGCGCTCTTTCCGCGAACCGGCCGCACGCATCAACTCCGCGTACACATGATGTCGATCGGGCATCCGATTGTGGGCGACACGATGTACGGCGCGCGAACAGTCAGCGAAATGGACCTGACCGGGGAGGGAAGCACAGAAGCGCTCATCGCTCACCAGGCCCTGCACGCCCGCCGCCTGCAACTCATGCACCCGATCTTCGAAAAGCCCCTGGTGATCGAGGCCCCAATCTCCCCGCGCATTCAGCGTATCGTGGAACTCCTCGAACAACACCGCCCTGCCTGACAGATCGTTGCGTAGTCGTGGGCGCGTTTCCCCTCGAATGGACGTTTTGCGTTTGCAAAATCCGGCTTTGCTCCGTCAACTTTTTTTCGTGCGGACGATCGAATCCCTCCCGGTGAGTGGAAAAGGGGGATTGGCGATCGCCCACGATGAACGGACTGGGTTTGGGAATTCTGCAACGCATCCTTGCGACCGGGGTCGAACTGAACGTCTGGATTCTGGTAGCGAGGGCGATCGGGCTGTACTTCCGGCACTCTGGTCACCGGTTCGCGTGGGACTTGGGCCAGCAGGAGGGATCGCATCGAATTCCGAAGCTAATGCGTCTGGCAATAGGTCAGCCATTGCGGAGTCATGGCGTCGAGCATTGCACGACCGAAATGCCGATCGGAAATGGCGCCTACTGTCGAGTCATCCTTCGCTCCGGCAAGGTCTTGGAGATAGGTGCGCAGGTGCGCCGCCCCATCCTGGTCGCTCAAAATGTATGACACGAGTGTATAGGCCTGTGCATAACACAGAGTTCGGGTGGACATTTCGAGGTTCGAAACTTTTTCCTTGCTATAGAACTGGGCTCGATCCATTGCCATCAGTTGGCCCAGAGGGATGAGTGCCCTGGCTGATCCGGCCTCCCGAACCACCCTACAATACGAAGCCGCCGGCCTGTCAAACCGCAGCCCGGAACTTGTCGGGCGGGCGAGACCGTAATAGGTGGCCAATCCTTCATTGGCCCACATCGGAATGAATGGAGTGAATCGGTACGCGAATTGATGGAACGCCTCATGAAACAGGACTTCATAGGTCTGGCTGGAGTTTGCGTCGTCGCGAATCACCAAAAGCTTCAATGGGCGAAGGAATACTCCGCGCGTGTTTTCGAGGCTGTCGGAGAAATACGCGGCGCCGAATTGATCGTACTCATCGGGCCTGGCGAAAATGATCACGGGGAACCGGTCGCCGTAATTACCGCTCAAGGAGTTCCGCTGAGCGACCTTTTTGTCCTCCTTGGTTTGCTCCACGCCATCAGCATGAACGTTGGCTCTGTCGGTCAAGGCAAGTTGTGCGAAGCCGGTCGCGTATTCCTGATAAATGAATTCCAGGCATCGGCCATATTCAAGCAGTCGAGCATCGCTGATGGTGCCGGCAATGGCATAGTGTTCGGTCTGATGACGCACGATCAAATTGCTCATGTCGGCGTACAGGTTTGCCTTTTGCGCAAAAACACTCCCCGATGGCGCAGCGCCGACCAGAATTGTGCCCGCTGCGAAAACGGAAAGGAGGCGGACCTTCCCAGCCATATCGTTTCGACGCATCATGGTGTGGACTTCCTCCCAATCCCCCTGCGACGGATTCCAACTGCCGACCCTTCGAACATCCACACACGATTACCCCTGCGCGGATTCTTCCAGAATGTGGCGGGAGCGGGCCAGGTATTGGAGCATGGAAAGGGCGGTGACGACGACCGTGGCCCAGAGGAGCACCTTCTTCACCGTGGTGGCCGCGCTGGCGGACATCAAGGCATCTTCGTGAGCGATGAGCAAAAGCACGACGGGTGCGGCGATGCATTGGAGCCACATTTTGATCTTGCCGTGAAGACCGGCTCCGAAGGCGCGGCCCTGCGATTCGTTGAAGCCGCGAAGGCCCGTCACCAGCAATTCACGGCCAACAATAACCAGCACCATCCAGGCCTGCATTTCCGTAACATTGTGGCCGCTCTTGTCGAGGAAGCCGGTGTCGAGAAATAGGATGAACGCACCGCATACCAGAACCTTATCGACCATAGGGTCGAGCACCCGGCCTAGCGGTGTCACCTGTCCCCATTTGCGGGCGAGGTAGCCGTCGAGAAAGTCGCTGACGGAGGCGAGGACGAAAATCGCCGTGGCGAGGTCGAGCTTCCAGATCGGGGCCACGCCGTGAACGTATTGCGAAAGTACGACGAAGAACAGGATGGCCAACGCCAATCTGGCTACTGTGATCTGGTTGGGAATATTGAGTGCGTTCTTCATGCCCGCAAGACGCGAAGTGCTTGCCGTACAGGGCGAGCGACCAGGTCGTATCCGTCGCGACCAGTGCAACGGACGGTAAGGAATTCTCCGCTAGAGACGTCGCAGCGGTCAAGCCGCGTGGTACTATCAACCATCGGAGCCTGGCCCTCATGCCGCGCCCAGACCTCGCCCGATGGCGAAACCGAATCGACGAGCACCTCGAACGACGATCCCACGTGTCGGTCGGCCAGCGCGAAGGCGACATCCTGCTGAGCCAGCATCAAGGCATCCACTCGTTCTTGCTTGACCTCGTTGGAAAGTTGGCCGGTCATACGGCCCGCTGGAGTATTGTCTTCGAGCGAATACGGAAACACGCCCAAGGCGTCGAAGCCGAAGTCGCTGACGAACTGGGTCAACTCATCGAACTCGGCCTGGGTCTCACCGGGAAAACCCACGATCATGGTGGTACGTATCGTCACGCCGGGAATGCGGTCACGTATTTTTTGTAGAAGCTCCTCGGTCTGGCGGCGATTGATGCGGCGGTGCATGGCCTTGAGCACGCGGTCGTTGATGTGCTGAAGCGGGATATCGACGTAGTTGCAAACGCGCGGACTTTCGGCGATGGCGTCGATCATTTCGTCGGTGAAGACCGAGGGGTAAACGTACATAAGGCGGATCCAGCCAACGCCGTCCACGGCGTCGAGCATGCGCAGCAGCCCGCCGAGGTCGGTGCCAAGCGGGTCGGCGCCGAGGCCGTAACTGGTCGTGTCCTGACCGATGAGGCTGATTTCCTTCACCCCGTCAGAGATCAGTTCGCGGGCTTCTTCGAGGACCATCTGCGGTGGTTTGCAGTGCATGGGACCGCGAATCGCAGGGATGGTGCAAAAGGTGCATTTCTGATCGCAGCCCTCGCTAATGCGGAGGTAGGCGTAGTGGCGCGGGGTCAGACGAAGACGCGCGGTGTCGATCTGCACGAAAGGATGGTAGTCGGCGAGATACAGGTCGGGGGCACCGTTCTTGTTCGTCCGCCGTTTGCGTTGCCCATTGGCTCCCGACCGACCCAGAACAGCCTGAACAATGTCGTCGCGGCTGTTTACACCCACAAGGGCGTCAATGCCGGGAACGCGCTCCAGGATAGCCTCCTTGTCGCGTTGCACGAGGCAACCGGCGACGACGACGCGTTTGAGCGTGCCCGCTTTCTTCCGCTCGACCGCCTCGCGGATCACCTGGTCTGCTTCTACACGGGCAGCGTCGAGAAACCCGCAGGTGTTGATGACGGTAACGTCGGCGCGGTTTTCGTCGGCGGTGATGGCGCACCCGGCCTCGGCCAACTGCCCGAGCATCTTCTCGGAATCGACGAGGTTCTTGGCACAACCAAGGGAGACAAATGATACGCGGGTTTGCCTGGGCATCAGTACAGATCAACCTTCGATTCAACCGGAGCGGCGAATTCAAACCTGATTGTAGCCCAATAAGCGGAATCCATCAAAAAAGCCATTCGGGACAGGTACCCGTTTCGCGTTCCGGAGAATGGGAGTCGGGCGGGCTGCAAAATCAGTGACGCGTCCATTGGCCCCAACGGAGCCACGGCTCAAAGCTTCGGGGTTGATACCAACCGGGGCCGCGGCGATCGCCAAATGTCCGCCTAAACGGTCACCGACCCGCAACCAACTCATTTGAGATATTAATGTGTCCGATGGTTTCCTTGAAGGTAACGATTAGAATCGGCTTGGAGGCACACGGATCAAGGCGTTGAAGACCATCGGAATGCCAGTATCTACTCACGGCTCAGAGCCCGCCGCCACAACGCGCAAGGAGACGCGCTTACGTGTTGGGCCCGCCGACTACCTACAGCTCATTCGCCCCGCGCAGTGGATTAAGAACGTGGTCGTCTTCGCCGGCCCGGCCGCCGGGCTCAAACTGTTCACCGCGCACGGACTGACGCGAACGCTGCTGACCTTCGCGGCTTTCTGTATGGCCGCCAGCGCGGGATACGTCGTGAACGACATCCTTGACCGGCAAGCCGACCGCAGCCACCCCACCAAACGGTTCCGTCCCATCGCCGCGGGGCGAATCGGAATCGGCCCGGCCGCAGCCCTCGCCGTAATCCTCTGGGTTTCTGCAATCGCAACCGCAGGTTCTTTCCTGCCCAGGAGCGTTACGCTCGTCCTGTGCCTTTATGTTGCACTCACACTCAGCTATTCCTCCGGGTTCAAGGAACGGATCATCCTCGATGTGATCCTTATCGCGATCGGTTTTGTCCTTCGGGCCCTGGCCGGCGCGATCGCGGTCGACGTGCCCGCCTCCGAGTGGCTCATCGTTTGCGTGTTTACGCTGTGCCTTTTTATGGGCTTCGGCAAACGCCGCTGCGAAATTGCCATGATCGCCGACGCGGTTGAAATCGGACATCACCGCCGCACGCTGGTCCGCTATACGCCCGACCTCCTCAACCACCTCATTACCGTCTCGGCGGGCATTGCGGTGATCACCTTCCTGCTGTACACGCTCGATACCGGCGGCGCGCACCCCTCGGCATTTCCGAAACAGCACTTGTTTTACACGCTCCCGCTCGTGATCTACGGGGTGTTCCGCTTCGCCATGCTCACCGAGCTGGGCCATTACACGGGTCCCACCGAAATCGTACTCAAGGACAGGGCGATGTTTCTCACCATCGTGCTCTGGACTCTTTGCGCCCTGGTTGTGGCCTACCAAACCGTGCTTTTCGGCCCGGGCGGCCTGCCCCAACTTCTGGGTTAGCGTACGCGAACACCGCGGATAGGGTCGAACCTGTGCAGAATGCAACGGACTGAACGGGTATGCGGATTGAGCCTTCTCTCAAAGTATTTGATTCGTGTTCTTCGTGGCTGAACAAGTCGTTTGAGTTCGACGCCCTACCGCGTCTGCACGTCGCAGAGGGTGAATGATTGCGAAACGGCCGGGAAATTCCAAGGAAAAGGCCCGGCTGCTGTCGTCCAGCAACCGGGCCTTCAAAGTAACTTTCGGGAGTCCCTGCGAGTTTCGCTCGCTGATTCCCGTCGACCGTCCGCTTCGCGGAAGTGGTCGTTAATTGGCGATGGTGTACGCGTACGTGAGCGAAGCCGCCAATTCCGGCGTCTCGTTCTCCGCATGATCGAGACCGGCCTGGAACCCAAAGCCCAGCTTGCTGGTCTCGTTGATCTGCCACTGTACACCAAGCTCAGCGGTGTTCCGCTGCTCGCCACCCGTCTCCGGGTCAGGGCCAGCAGCATAGTACAACATGTCTGGTTCGCTGCCCTCCGCATGGCTGCTCTCGTACATATAGTCGAACACCCAGCGCACCGCTCCGTCATCACAGAGCGGACCATCGAGACCGACCACGGCGCCATACTGGAAGTTGCGGGCGTCATAGTTGTCGGTGTTCACCGTCGTACCCCAGATATTGAAGTGCGACCGGATGCCGCTGTCATACTCGTGGGTGACGATCGCCCGAAGCGAAGCATCAACGCCGTTCGAGCCTTCGCCCGTCGGAACGCGAATGCTCCACGCGAGCGCTACCGCGCCCCAATCGCCATCGAGGTCGGTGACACGCCACTGACCTCCGACATAGGCATCGTAGTTGCCTTCATATGGCTCGCCATCGACCCAAGTCGGAACGGCGAGGAACAACTCATACTTTTCCGAGGCGCCCCATACGATTTCTGGAGTCAGGATGATCTGATCGTCCGCATCATCACTGTTTCCGCTATCGATCCAACGACCGGCAAGACGCAAATCGACCGCACCTTCGGTGAAGGTTGTGGCGTCGAGGAAATTGAACGTCTCCAGACCCAACAGGTCATAGGAAGAATCCGCAACCGTTGTGGTTGTGGTGGTTACCGTGGTGGCCTCGCGTTTGACAACGTCTTTTTTGTCGTTTTGCGCGAAAACAGTCACCGCGGTACAAAGTACCAACGAAACTGAAAACATCTGCTTCATAAAATTAACTCCACAAGAGCCGGCTTTTGCCTTGAAACGGCGGACTGCGCAATCCGCACGTCGCGACCTGAACCGCATGAACACAGGGTTGTTATGTTGCCGAACCGCCCACCGGGAGCCGCCCGCAAAACCGCGGGCGATCGGTGGGACAGTTCAGGTCGCTTTAATATGAAAGCCTACTAGATCACTCAGGTGTCGAGAAGTCGCCGTCAGTGCCACCCAGGAAGCTGTCAAGAACGAAGCTGCTGACGACATCTGCGGGCAGAGCGCCCAGCGAAAAACCAAAACCAACGAGCATGTTCTGAGCGATTCTATCGATGCAACCGGTGTTCAACACAGTGACACAGGCAGCGAACAGACCCAACGCCAGGCTACGACCAATACGTCCACGTTTCATGGTGATTATCTCCACTCTTCTCTGAGAAACTTCCACCCGCTTGAGCCCAAAAGCAACGCGCCTTTGGACTACTCTTTCACGGGCTGACAAAAAAACGAATCCGATTCTTGCACCCATCCCACCGTAACTGCGCGCCACACGGTCACGATCGATGCTGCACTAACCGACAGATAACATGTACAAAACGGCATGTTCCATCGCGTCATCCGAACTAATGCCGCCTACATCGAGGGGGAATCCTATTGCCCCGTCGCTGCTTAGTCAACGGCTTCTTTCGGCCAAAAAACACTTTTAATGCGAGAAAAATTTACTGCATATTGCCCATTTTAACGCCGAAAATGCACTTACTGCCCTTTTGCTACTGAAATTGGCGACTGAAGGCTGAATGTCGCCGACGATTCCGCGATCATTCCGGATGTTTTGTCCTCCATGCTGAACTTCAGCACATATTCGCCAACAGGCAGTGTCGGCGGGAGCGTGATCCGCTGCGCCACAAAGAAGTCCCGGCGGGGACGGCGGCAACGATCAATCACCTCCGGCTCTTCTCGCTGCCACATCGACTTCCCTTCCGCGGTCAGCACTTCAAGGCGCGTGGATAGTTTGGTTTCAAAAACACCGTTCGATTCCGCAGAAGCCCGTAGATTTTCGATCTCGGCATACACGATGGTCTGAATCGAGCGACCCGAAACAAACTCGTCAGGGGGCATTTCCTCGTACGACCCGAACGTTACCACTTTTCGACAGAGGGCGACGCTCTTCACTCGAGGTTCGCTTAGCACCCTTAGCAACCCCCTCAATGAATCGATGCGCTCTACAGCGGATTCCGAGCCTTGGGCTGGATTGCGAAGCAGATTGCGGACTGCCGCCGATGCAGCACTCCAGGCCGGGAGGATTCCCTTCAGTTCCGAGGGAGCATTGTCCGTAATAGTTGCTTCATCAGCATCAAGGTCCAGGGCCAGAAGGAACGCTCGAAGCTTCCATTCTGTAGCGACGTCTTTCTTTGTTTTCAGTTCTTCCTTCAGGGAAGCCACCAGCAGATCCATCGAATCGCCCTTGTCGCTGGATTGAAGTTCGATGGGGCCGTTGGTCACCCTGGGTTTTGGAGACGCCGATGGCGGGTTGCTTTTCGCCGGCGAACTGCGAATCGAAACCGACTCGATGGCGGGAATCGCTTGCGGAGTTACCGGAGCGGACTGGTCGCCGAGAGAAATCTGTGCGTTTGCATAGGCTGCGTCGCGCGGCGGAGGAGATACGGCCTGCGGGTTCCCAGTTGGTTGAACCGGTGACGAGCCGATCGAACTCGAAGGAGTCGGAACCGAGGCGCCGATGGGTTCCCCCTTGGCCGGGAAGCGGTATTCCTGGGTGCGTGAAAGGAATTCTTCTACAGCGGCTAGCGTTTCCTGCTTTTCCGGGTGGGCTTTCTCGTTTTCGCCCGGCTTGACGATCGCAACGGGCGCTTCCTGACCTGATGCTTTGAGCTTCTTACCCTCCGCCTGGGGGGTCACGCAACCGGAGAGAGGAAGTAACAAAACGATGGGGAAAACACCAAGTGCTTCTGCGAAGCGGAATCGTCCTGGCCTGCGTTGAAATCTCTCCCACTCTTGATTCGGCGCTGCCCTCATCAGGCCCTCCTAGCCTCCCGCGCTTTGGGCGTGGGTTCCATAGTGTGCTTTACAATGAATTGCTCGATGGCCAGCGGCAAACTGGATAGGCCGGTCTTGACCGCCAATTCGGCCCGAAGCAAATCACGCTGCTGATCCAACAATTGACGCTTGCTGATTCGCGCGTCGCCGTACTCGATCATCTGGCGGATCTTCCAGGCCAGTCCGCCGATGGACCGACCTTGCGCCGCGCGATCAGTGGCCATCACCTGATCCCAAAAGGACAATGCCTTTGCCGCATCCCCTTCCGACATCGCATCGATGATCCCAAAAACGAGTTCCTCCCGCCGCTGATCGGTCAGTTCGTTCACGTCCGCGACGGTGATTTCGGGCCGGGTCCCCACATAGGCCGCCAGTTTGCCCAGCTCGGCGTCAATCCAGCCCGGCGAGTCGCCCAGCAACCGGCGTAAGCTCTGCACCGCCAAGGCAGCAATCTTCTTTCCGTAGGTCGCCGACGCCCGCTGGGAAATCCAAGTGCCGAATGCAGGCCCTTTGGGCGCTTCGCAGACGACGATTTGACCGTGCGCCTCGATGATTTTGTAGAGCTTCGTATTTCGGGGCAGACTGTTGCAAAGAAGGATCAGCAGGCTGTCGGAAACCGGCGCGGAGCAGTACCGCTCCATGAGTTCGCGATTCGCAGTGATGAACTCGTCGGCATCCTCAACAATCACGATGCGAAGACCACCCAGCAGGGAAGGCGTCCGAACCTCGTCAAGCACATCTGCCGGTTCCGCGCGGTCGCCTTCGAAGCGCATCGGCCCCAGATCGCCCATTTCCGTCCGCACCGGCTCCAGCACGCGAACCAGCGCGTCGCCGCGCAGGAACGAATCGCTCCCGACAATCGCGACGACAGACGAAGATTCTTTTTTTGATGCCATTTAATGGTTCGCGATTACGATCCAGATCACTTTCTTCAATGCCCGCCTGGAACATCAATTCTGTACGAATGTATTGAACCACGAAGGACACGAAGTTCACGAAGTTTGGCGAGGGTCCAGAGATTAGGGTCTAGTGTTCCCACATGTTCATTCTTGCGGGCCCGAGGTGTGCCACTGCTCTGTGAGCAGTGGTCCGGCCTTGGAAAAC
>CXWL01121646.1_pt1 | contig 29208 bp, 29 predicted proteins | sample 590931 | NCBI WGS metagenome assembly CXWL01 (sample SAMEA3498368, study PRJEB10139) | groundwater metagenome | biome: water well; material: biofilm material | place: Germany | collected 2015-04-27 | reverse complement strand
CTGGGCCTGGTCGCGATGAAGGAAGCGCTGGAAGATCCGTCGCGCCTGCTGTTCGACATCTGAGCCGCTGATGGGAGTAGCGGTCCGCGCTCTGGGTGAAGGAATCGGCGCCGTTAGCTTGGTGCTGCCTTTCCCCGTTGCGGGGCTGCTTTCGGGTTTTCTCAAACTGGAGCCCTGGACGGGTCTCACATGGGGGTTCGCTGTAGCCGCCGTGCTGAACTGGTTCTGGGGCCGGTGGGTCAACCAGAAGGGAATGCTGGATCGGATAACCGGTGCACGCGCGAAGCACCGTATCTGCGGCATGCCGATGCAGTGGTTCTCGGTTGTCTTGTTTTGCCTGTTTTTGATTTGCTTGATAGCGCCAGCCGTTGGCGCTTGACGAGGAGTATTTATTGTGAGTAAGCAATTTGACGTCATCGTCATCGGCGGTGGCCCCGGCGGCTACATTGCCGCCATTCGCGCCGCGCAACTCGGCTTCAACGTGGCCTGCATCGACGAGTGGAAGAACGCCAAGGGCGGTCCCGCGCTCGGCGGCACCTGTACCAACGTCGGCTGCATTCCCTCGAAGGCGCTGCTGCAATCGTCGGAGCACTTCGAGCACGCAGGCCACGGCTTTGCGGACCACGGCATCAAGGTGTCGGGCCTCGAACTCGACATCGGCAAGATGCTGGCCCGCAAGGACCAGGTCGTGAAGCAGAACAACGACGGCATCACCTACCTGTTCAAGAAGAACAAGATCACGTCGTTCCATGGCCGTGGCTCGTTCGTGAAGGCTGCCGAAGGCGGCTACGAAATCAAGGTGGCGGGCGCCGCCGAAGAAACTATCGTCGGCAAGCACATCATCGTGGCCACGGGCTCCAACGCCCGCGCGCTGCCCGGTGCGGCCTTCGACGAAGAGAACATCCTGTCGAACGACGGCGCGCTGCGCATCGGCGCAGTGCCCAAGAAGCTCGCGTTGATCGGCTCGGGCGTGATCGGCCTCGAAATGGGCTCGGTCTGGCGCCGCCTCGGCTCCGAAGTGACGGTGCTCGAAGCGCTGCCCACGTTCCTCGGCGCGGTGGACGAGCAGATCGCCAAGGAGGCCAAGAAGGCGTTCGACAAGCAGGGCCTGAAGATCGAGCTGGGCGTGAAAGTCGGCGAGATCAAGTCGGGCAAAAAGGGCGTGTCGATCGCCTGGACCAACGCCAAGGGCGAAGCCCAGGTGCTGGACGTCGACAAGCTGATCGTGTCGATCGGCCGCGTGCCCAACACCATCGGCCTGGCCGCCGACGCCGTGGGCCTGGCGCTCGACGAGCGCGGTGCCATCAACGTGGACGGCGACTGCAAGACGAACCTGCCCAATGTGTGGGCCATCGGCGACGTGGTGCGCGGCCCGATGCTCGCGCACAAGGCAGAGGAAGAGGGCGTTGCCGTGGCCGAGCGCATTGCCGGCCAGCACGGACACGTCAACTTCAACACGATTCCGTGGGTGATCTACACGCACCCCGAAATCGCGTGGGTCGGCCAGACCGAGCAGCAGCTCAAGGCCGAAGGCCGCGCCTACAAGGCCGGCACCTTCCCGTTCCTGGCGAACGGCCGCGCACGCGCGCTGGGCGACACGACCGGCATGGTCAAGTTCCTGGCCGATGCCACGACCGACGAGATCCTGGGCGTGCACATGGTGGGCCCGCAGGTCAGCGAGCTGATCTCCGAAGCCGTGGTGGCGATGGAGTTCAAGGCGAGCGCCGAGGACATCGCGCGCATCTGCCATGCGCACCCGTCGCTGTCGGAAGCCACGAAGGAAGCCGCNNTGCGCGCCGTGGAGGCGCTGGACCGCTGTGCGAACGAATGGGCCGAGTACAAGGCCCAGCGTTCGAATGCGCTGAAGAAGTTCATCAACCGGCCCGAGCTGCCGCGTGGCGTCTACATGTACGGTGGCGTCGGGCGGGGCAAGAGCTTCCTGATGGACTTGTTCTTCAACGCGGTACCGCTGCGCCGCAAGACGCGGCTGCACTTCCACGAATTCATGCGCGAGGTGCACCGCGAACTGCGGGAGCTGCAGGGCACGGTGAACCCGCTCGACGAGCTGGGGCTGCGCATTTCGAAGCGCTACAAGCTGATCTGCTTCGACGAGTTCCACGTGGCAGACATCACCGACGCGATGATTCTTCATCGGCTCCTGGTGTCGTTGTTCGAGAACGGCGTGGGCTTTGTCACCACGTCCAATTTCAAGCCCGACGACCTGTACCCCGGCGGGCTGCACCGCGACCGCATCCTGCCCGCGATCGCTCTCCTCAACGAGAAGCTCGAAGTGCTGAGCGTGGACAACGGCACCGACTACCGGCGCCGCACGCTCGAGCAACTGCGCATGTACCTCACGCCGAACGATGCGGCGGCCGAGAAGGAAATGCGCAAGGCCTTCGACAAGCTGGCCGAGACGGCCGACGAGAACCCGGTGCTGCACATCGAGGCGCGCGAGATCCGCGCACGGCGCAAGGCGGGCGGCGTGGTCTGGTTCGATTTCAAGACGCTGTGCGGCGGGCCACGCTCGCAGAACGACTACCTCGAAATCGCGAGCCAGTTCCACACGGTGCTCTTGTCCGACGTGCCGCACATGCCGGTGCGCATGGCTTCGGAAGCACGCCGTTTCACCTGGCTGGTTGACGTCTTGTATGACCGGCGCGTGAAGCTCATCATGTCGGCAGAGGTTCCGCCGGAGGCGTTGTACACCGAGGGGCCGCTCGCGCACGAGTTCCCCCGCACGGTTTCCCGCCTCACCGAAATGCAGTCGAGCGAGTTCCTCTCCCTGGAACGCCGCATCGTCGATACCCGACTCACATGAAAAAAATTGCCCTTGCCCTGCTGATGACCCTGGCCAGCCTTCCGCTCTGGGCGCAGTCGAATGCCGCGGCGGGCAACGCCAATCTCGAAGCCGAGCGCACCCGGCTTTCTGCCGAACGTGACGCGATCGAGGCGCGCTTCCTGCAGGAGCGAACGGCTTGCTACAAGAAGTTCGCGGTCGAGGATTGCCTGCGCGAGAGCCGCGGCCGCCGGCGCACCGAGCTCGACAGCATCAAGCGCCAGGAAACGGCGATCAACGACATCCAGCGCCAGCGCGCCGGTGCGGCAGAGCAGCAGAAGCTCGACCAGAAGGCCGCCGCGCAGCGCCCGGCGGACAGCCAGGAAAAGCGCGACCAGTCGGCCAAGGACCAGAAGGACCGCGAACAGCGCGCCGCCGACCATGCCGCCAGCCGGGCCTCCACGGCGGCCGAAGCCGCCGAGCGGCAGAAGCAGTTCGACGACAAACAAAAGGCGCACGCTGACGCACAGGCCAAGGCCGCGCAGCGCCGCGCCGAGGCGCCCGCTGAGGCCGAGCGCTTTGCAGAAAAGCAGCGCAAGGCGGAAGAGCACAGGGCGAGCCGCGAGCGCCAGAATGCCAATCGCACGAAGCCACGCGGTGCACCGCTGCCGCCAGCGGCGCCCGCGTCATCGCCGGCACGCTGAGGGCGCTAAGGGCGCTGCTGCCGCGATCAGGCCGTTGTTGCGGTGGTGGCCGTTGCCGTCGTCGGCAGCGAATCGAGCTTCAGCACTGCAATGGAAATGTTGTCACCCGTGCCGCGGGCTCGGCGACGCGCTTCTCCCACCAGGATCTCGACCGCATCGCGCGGCGACTGCGCGTACAGCACGCTCGCCAGTTCCGCGGGGCTGAAGTAATGCCAGAGTCCGTCGCTGCACGCCATCAACAGGTCGCCCGGCTGCATCTTCGGGATGTAGTGCGGGTCGATGGGCGGCGGCGTCGTCACCATGCCGAGGCACCCGAGCAGGATATTGCCCTGCGGATGCACATTGGCCTCGGCCTCGCTGATCTGGCCGCGATCGACCAGCGCCTGCACATACGAATGGTCGCGCGTGCGCTTGACCAGTTGCCCGTCGCGGAAGTGATAGATGCGCGAGTCGCCCGCATGGATCCAGGCGCAGTCGCCCTTGGGGTTCATGAGGAAGGCCGCGAGCGTGCTGTGCGGCTCCTGCTCGCTGGAGATCGCGGTGAGCTTGATGACCGTGTGCGCGTCGTCGAGCAACTGGCGCAGGATGGCCTCGGGGTCGTCGCGCTCGGGGTGGTAGCGGGTGAAGAGCTGGCGCGCCGTCATCAGCACCTGGTCGGAGGCCTTGCGGCCCCCGCTGCGGCCGCCCATGCCATCGGCGATGACGCCAAGGACACAGCCCGGCGTGCGCGGATGGCTCATCATCAACACCTGGTCCTGTTGATAGGGGCGGTCTCCCTTGTGGAGTCCGGTAGCGGCGGCAAGTCGAAAGCCTTGGGTCATGAGCACATGTGCGCCAAAGGCGCGCTTCCTGTCTTCTCGTAAATTCGTATCAGGACGTATTATCGAATGAACATGCGCCGCGCAAACCTCGCGTTCGCACACCCACCGTTGGACTCCAATCTCCACTCCCTTTCTCGCCAACTGATCGAACTGCGCATCGAGCACGCCGATCTTGACGCCACCATCGACCGACTGGCCGAAGCCTCGCCGCAAGACGAGCTCCTGCTGCGACGCCTGAAGAAGCGCCGTCTCGCGTTGCGCGACCAGATCACGCGCGTGGAGAACATGCTCGATCCGAGAGAGCCCGCGTGACCGAGACGCTCGAGGACAAGGTGCGCGATGCGTTCGCGCAGGGCGGGGTGCTCTCGCACGCTGCCGATCACTTCCGCGAACGTACGGGCCAGACCGACATGGCGATGGCCGTGGCCCGCACCATCGACCAGGGCGGCGTGCTGGTGGTCGAGGCCGGCACTGGCGTCGGCAAGACTTTCTCGTACCTCGTGCCGGCGCTGTTGAGCGGCGAGCGCGTGCTGCTGTCGACGGCCACCAAGACCTTGCAGGACCAGTTGTTCGGCCGCGACCTGCCGCGCTTGGTCGAAGCATTCGGCCTGCCGGTGCGCACGGCGCTCCTGAAGGGGCGGGGCAGCTACCTCTGCCTGCACCGGCTCGACACGGCGCGCCACGATGCCTCCTTGCCCGAACGCGGCAGCCTGCGAACGCTCGCCAAGATCGAGCAATGGTCCAAGGCCACGCGCACCGGCGATCTGGCCGAACTGCCGGGGCTCGACGAGCGCTCGCCACTCATTCCGCTGATCACCTCCACGCGCGAGAACTGCCTCGGCGCGCAGTGCCCGCAGTTCAAGTCCTGCCACGTCAACCTGGCGCGGCGCGAGGCGCTGGCGGCCGACATCGTGGTCATCAACCATCACCTGTTCTTTGCCGATCTCGCGGTGCGCGAGACCGGCATGGCCGAACTGCTGCCGAGTGTGAGCGTGGTGGTGTTCGACGAAGCGCATCAGCTCAACGAAACCGGCGTGCAATTTCTCGGTGCGCAGCTGGGCAGCGGCCAGGCGCTCGACTTCGCACGCGACATGCTGGGCGCCGGCCTGCAGCATGCGCGCGGGCTGGTCGATTGGCAGCAACTGGTGGCGGCGGTCGAGAGGGCCGCGCGCGAGCTGCGGCTCGTGGTCGGCAAGCAATGGCCCGGCACCAAGCTGCGCTGGCTGGGTGAGTCGCCCGAGGGCGTCGATCCGGGTGCCTGGCAGAAGGCGCTCGAAGACCTGCAGCATTCGTTCGAACTTGCAGCCGAAGGGCTCGATACCGTCAGCGAAATTTCTCCCGACTTCGTGCGCCTGCACGAGCGGGCCCAGCAGCTCGCCAAGCGCTCGGCGCGCTTCGCACTGCCGTGTGCGGTCGATTCGGTGCGCTGGGTGGACGTGGGCTCGCAGCTGCGGCTCATCGAGTCGCCCCTCGACATTGCCGAGGCGATGCGCAAGCGCGTGCTCAAGATCAGCGAGCCGGACGACGAAGACGACAGCGACACCGACGCGTACGGCGAGCGCCCCGCGGCGCAGGAGCGGGAACACGACCGCCGCGCCTGGGTCTTCACTTCCGCCACGCTGGGCGATGAGCCCACGCTGCGCTGGTTCACCGAGCCGTGCGGCTTGGGCGATGCCGAGGTGCTGCGCGTGCAGAGCCCGTTCGACTACGCATCGCAAGCGGCGTTGTACGTGCCGCGCGTCTTTCCGAAACCCAACGACCCATCGCACAGCGCGAAGGTCGCGCAACTGGCCGCGCGCGGCGCCGCGGAGCTCGGCGGACGCACGCTGGTCCTGACGACCACGCTGCGCGCATTGCGCACCATCGGCGATGCGATGAAGCAGCATTTCGAGCTGCTCGATGCGGCGGTACGGCCCGAAGTATTGGTCCAGGGCGAGCTGCCCAAGCGTGTGCTCATGGAGCGATTCCGCGAAGGAGCGAACGAAGGGCATGCCGGCTGCGTGCTGGTGGCGTCGGCGTCGTTCTGGGAGGGCTTCGATGCGCCCGGCGATGCGCTGCAGCTGGTGGTGATCGACAAGCTGCCATTCCCGCCGCCCAACGATCCGCTGGTCGAGGCGCGCTCGCAGCGCCTGGAAGCGCAAGGGCGCAGTTCGTTCAGCGACTATTCACTGCCCGAGGCGGCCGTGGCGCTCAAGCAGGGTGCGGGGCGTTTGATTCGTCGCGAGACCGACAGCGGCGTGCTGGCGATCTGCGACACCCGGCTGGTGGCCATGGGCTATGGGCGCCGCTTGTTGGCGGCGCTGCCGCCGATGCGGCGGCTGGAAACCGAGGCGGACTTCGAGAGCGCCATCGGCGCCCTAAAGAACCCATACTGATGTGCCTCCCCTTGCGGGAGCTGCACGAAGCGAAGTGAAGAGCCGGAGGCTCCTTACTTCACCAAACCTTCCACCAAGGGTCGTTGTTGCCCTTGAAGCCGTTCGCCAGGTAGGTGCTCTGCGGATAGTTGGTGGTCAGCACGCGCTGAGCGTCGTCGCGCAGGTCCTTCATGCCAAGCGCGTCGTACGACTTCACCATGATGTACAGGGCTTCTTCGAGCGCCGGCACTTCGCGGTAGTCGGCCAGTGCGATCTGTGCCCGGTTGATGGCCGCGAGGTAGGCGCCACGCGTGTAGTAGTAGCGAGCCACGTGAACCTCGTACTGCGCGAGCGAGTTCACGATGTAGTTCATGCGCTGGCGCGCGTCGGGCGCATAGCGCGAATCAGGGAAGCGCGTCACGAGGTCGCGGAACGACTCGAACGATTCCTTGGCGGCCTTCTGGTCGCGCTCGGACAGGTCCTGGCGCGTGAGGAACGCGAACATGCCCAGGTCGTCGTTGAAGTTGATCACGCCCTTNNTGCGCGAGCGGCGTGCCGGCAGCGCGGCCTTCGAGCTTTTCATACAGGGGAACCGCCTTGTCGTAGGCGCCCGAACTGGACTCTTCCTTGGCTTCCGAGTAAATGCGGTTGGGGCTCCAGGAAGCGGTCTTGTCTTCCTTGGTGGAGGAGCAGCCGGTAGCGAGCAAGGCCGCCGCGCTGAGCGCGATCCAGGCAGGGACCGATAATTTGGCGCGAAACATCACATACGGCTTTCGTGAAACAGTTGCCTTCAATTATATCGACCGACCCTTTGGCCGATCCCCCGGAAACCATGGAACTCGAAGAGGGCGCCGATCCGGTCGAATCGAGCGAGCTGCGCCCCTTTGCGATCGGTCAAGCAGAGCATGGCCAGCGGCTCGACCGCGCGCTGGCGGCCCTGGTGCCCGAATTTTCCAGAAGTTACCTGCAGCAGTTGATCGAGGCCGGTGCCGTGGAGTTCCAGGGCCGCACGCTCACCAAGGCCTCGGCCACGGTGCGCGCGGGGCAGGCGGGGCGCATCGAGCTGCGCCCCACGCCCCAGAGCCAAGCCTTTCGGCCCGAGCCGATGGACCTTGTCACCGTGTTCGAGGATGAGCACCTGCGCATCGTCGACAAGCCGGCCGGCCTGGTCGTGCATCCGGCCCCGGGCCACTGGAGCGGCACGCTCCTGAACGGGCTGCTGGCGCTGGACCCGAAAGCCGTGCTGCTGCCCCGCGCGGGCATCGTGCACCGGCTCGACCGCGACACCAGCGGGCTGATGGTCGTCGCGCGCACCCGCGCCGCGATGGACGCGCTGGTGGCGCTGATCGCCGCGCGCGAGGTCAAGCGGCAATACCTCGCCATCGGGCACAAGCCGTGGGTGGGCGCTGTGGCCCGCCAGGTCGATGCCCCGATCGGGCGCGATCCGCGCAACCGCCTGCGCATGGCCGTGGTCGACCTGGAGCGCAACTCGGGCAAGACGGCCCGCACGCTGATCGAGCGGCTCGACAGCCATTCGGAAGGCTGCGTGGTGCGCTGCACGCTCGAAACGGGCCGCACTCACCAGATTCGGGTGCACATGGCGTCGATCGGCCATTCGCTGGTTGGCGATGCGCTTTACGGCGGCGCTCCGGCCGTGGGGCTCGCGCGCCAGGCGCTGCATGCGTTCCGGCTGGCCTTCGTGCATCCCGTCACGCAAGCCGCGCTTGAGTTCCGCTCGCCACCGCCGCCCGACCTCGTTCAGGCTTTGCAGTCCTGGGGGCTGGACTACAATCGCGCCTGACGGCCCAAGGGCCGCGCCGGCCCCCCGAAGCCGGCCCTGCGTTGCACTCGCCGCGTGCCGGCAACGCCTCCTTCTTTCATCCTTCTGAACAAGCGCCCCCCGAGGCGCCTTTTCCCGGATAACGCGAACCATGAATACGGCGGATGCCAAGCGCATTCTCGAAACCGCCTTGATCTGTTCGAGCCAGCCGTTGCCGGTGCGCGATCTGCGCGTGCTGTTCGACGACGAGTTGGGTGTGGACACCATCAAGGTGCTGTTGCTTGAATTGCAGGAAGACTGGGCGCAACGCGGCCTGGAGCTTGTGAGCGTCGGCAGCGGCTGGCGCTTCCAGAGCCGGCCCGAGATGCGCGACCACCTCGATCGCCTGCACCCCGAGAAGCCGCCGCGCTACACGCGTGCTGCACTCGAGACGTTGGCCATCATTGCCTACCGCCAGCCGGCCACGCGCGGCGACATGGAAGACATTCGCGGCGTCACGATCAACTCGCTGATCCTGAAGCAGCTCGAGGACCGCGGCTGGGTCGAGGTGATCGGCCACCGCGAGACCGTCGGCCGGCCCGCGCTCTACGCAACCACGCGCCAGTTTCTCGACGACCTGGGCTTGGCCTCGCTCGATCAACTGCCGCTGATCGAAACCCCCGCGCAGCAGGCCGCGTTGGTCGATGCGCTTGAGCAGGCGTCCGGCAGCCAGCAGGGCTTGCCCATGGACGCCGTCGCCGAATCGGATGCCGATGCGTCCGCCGATGGCGACGCGGATGTGATGCCGCAAGAGCCACAAAAGACGCCGCTGTCGGCCGGCGATTCCGCCGAAGCCGCTCCAGAAGTGCTGGAAGCCGCCGCCGCGCAGGTGGCCGAAGACGTTGCGTCCGCTGACGTTGCCGAAGCGGACGAAGCCCCGCTTCCCGAGGGCGAAGAGGCCGAATCTCCCGCCGAAGCCGAGCCCACCCCCGTTACCACCGATTCCGACCCCGATGCTGCGTCCCAGGACGAGGTCGATCCCCACGCAGTTCCTCCGGAAAAACCCCATGAGCCCATCTGACATCGACGACGCGGGAATCCTGCCGATCACGCCTGAATCCGAGAAGAAGGAGGCGTCGGCGCCTGAGCAAACTGCGGATGCTGGCGTCGATTCCGCGGCACCTGCCGACGGCGAGGCTCCCAAGAAACGGCGTCCGCGCAAGAAGAAGGTCGTCGAAGCTGTGACCGACGAGGCCGGCGCATCACCCGCAGTCGAGCAGGCAGAGCCTGTGGAGTCGCCGGTGGCTGCGTCTGAAGAAGCCGCCCCGGTAGCGGCCGCTCGCGAGGAGCGTGCGGCAGAACAGGCTCCCCGTGGTGACCAAGTCGATCAGGGCGACCAGGGTGACGATGAGGACGAGGACGAAGAGCCCGACGAGGAAGAGGACGACCTCGACCGCGCGCGCCGCGCCGCCGAACGCGAGCAACGCAACGCGCCGCCGACCGAGCCGATCCGCTTCTCGGACGTCATCTCGGGCCAGTTCGACGCCGACGAGGAAAGTCCCGAGGTGCCGCCGCTCAAGCGCGTGCTGCTGCCCGAGGCCGATTCGCCCAAGCTGCACAAGGTGCTCGCACAAGCCGGCCTGGGTTCGCGGCTCGAGATGGAGGCGCTGATCCTGCAAGGGCGCATTTCCGTCAACAACGAGCCCGCCCACATCGGCCAGCGCATCCAGTACGGCGACCAGGTCAAGATCAACGGCAAGCCGATCCGCTACCGCATCGCACCGCCGCCGCCGCGCGTGATCGCGTACCACAAGCCGGTTGGCGAAGTGGTCACGCATGACGACCCGCAGAACCGGCCCACCGTGTTCCGCAAGCTCCCCCGGTTGCAGCAGGGCAAGTGGCAATCGGTCGGCCGGCTCGACCTGAACACCGAAGGCCTGCTGCTGTTCAGCAGTTCCGGTGATTTGGCCAATCAACTGATGCATCCCCGCTTCGGCCTGGAGCGCGAATATGCGGTGCGTGTGCTGGGCGCGCTCAGCAGCGAGGAAAAGCAGAAGCTGCTCGACGGCGTGCGCCTCGAAGACGGCATGGCCCAGTTCGGCACCATCGAAGAGGGCGGCGGCGAAGGTTCCAACTGCTGGTATCGCGTCACCATTTCCGAAGGCCGCAACCGCGAAGTGCGCCGGCTGTTCGAGTCGGTGGGCCATGCGGTCAGCCGGCTGATTCGCATCCGCTATGGCGCGATGGTTCTGCCGCGCGGTCTGAAGCGCGGCGCCTGGATGGAGCTGGACGAGCGCGATATCCGTGCCCTGTTCCAGGCCTCGGGCGGTGCGGCGGCCCGCCCCGCGGCGCCTCAGCAACGTGGCCCTGGCGGTCCCGAAGGCGGTGGACGCAACGGACGCAACAAGAAGCGCCGCGGCAACCGCAATGGCGGCGGTCAAGGTCAGGGGCAAGGACAACAACAACCGCGCGAGATGCGCGATGACGGGCGCGAGGCGCCGATTCCGAATCCGCTGGGCGACGGTCGTCCGCCGCGCGGCGATCGCGGTGGCCGTGCCAATCGCGGTGGGGGCAATGGCGGCCCGCCGCAGCAGCGCCGCGGCAATGCAGGCGGCAACAACCGCCAGGGGCAGGGCGGCGGCAATCGGCAGCAAGGCGACGATCGCCAGCCGAGTGGTGCCAACCAGCCCGATCCGATGAAGACCTCGCTGGGCTATATCGGCGCTGACAGCTTCTCGCGCCAGCGCAAGGAGCAGCGCGGAGGCCCGGGGGGGCGCCGCGGCGGAGGCGGTGGCGCTGCGGGCGGCGGTGGTTACGGAGGCCCGGCCGGTTCGCGCCGCCGGGGACGCTGAAAGCCAGCCGTTACAGCGCGGCTTTCGCGGGGTTTTCACCAATCCCCGGGGCCGCGCCGGTTAAAATCAGAGGCTTTGTCGACCAGTGACGAAACAAATTCGTCGCAGTTGTGACAAAACACTTCAAAATCAAAGCTGCAGGAAGCATTTCAATAATGGCTATCGAACGTACCCTCTCCATCATCAAGCCCGACGCTGTCGCCAAGAACGTCATCGGCAAGATCGTTTCCCGCTTCGAGGCCGCTGGCCTCAAGATCGTCGCCGCCAAGCTGGTGCATCTGTCGCGCAACGAAGCCGAACAGTTCTACTCGGTCCACAAGGAGCGCCCCTTCTTCAAGGACCTGGTCGAGTTCATGATCTCGGGCCCCGTGTTCGTGCAAGTGCTCGAAGGCGAAAACGCCATCGCCAAGAACCGTGACCTGATGGGCGCCACCGACCCCAAGAAGGCAGCCGCCGGCACCATCCGCGCCGACTTCGCCGACAGCATCGACGCCAACGCCGTGCACGGTTCGGACGCCCCTGAAACCGCAGCGAACGAAGTCTCGTTCTTCTTCGCCGGCCTCAACGTCTACGCACGCTGAAGCCGTCTGCCGACTGATTTCATGACCACGGCCAACCTGCTCGAATTCGATCTCGAGGGGCTGGCCGCGTTCTGCGAAAAACTCGGCGAGAAGAAATTTCGCGCCACGCAGCTGTTCCGCTGGATCCACCAGCGTGGCGCCAGCGATTTCACCCAGATGACAGATCTGGCCAAGTCGCTGCGCGAGAAGCTCGCGACCACCGCGCGCGTGGAGGCCTTGTCGGTCCTCACGCAGCACGAATCCAAGGACGGCACGATCAAGTGGCTGTTCGACGTCGGCGACGGCAATGCCGTCGAAGCCGTATTCATTCCCGAGGACGACCGCGGCACGCTGTGCGTGTCGTCCCAAGCCGGCTGTGCGGTCGGTTGCCGCTTTTGCTCGACCGGACATCAGGGCTTCAGCCGCAACCTCAGCACGGGCGAAATCGTCGCCCAGCTCTGGTTTGCCGAGCACTTCCTGCGCAAGCACCTGAAGCGCGACGAACGCGTCATCTCCAACGTGGTGATGATGGGCATGGGCGAGCCGCTGCAGAACTACACCGCGCTGGTGCCCGCATTGCGCACCATGCTCGACGACAACGCCTACGGGCTGTCGCGCCGCCGTGTCACCGTGTCGACCTCCGGCGTCGTGCCGATGATCGATCGCCTGGGCGTCGACTGCGCCGTGGCCATGGCCGTTTCGCTGCACGCGCCCAACGATGCGCTGCGCGACGACCTCGTGCCGCTCAATCGCAAGTACCCGATCGCCGAGTTGCTCGAAGCCTGCAAGCGCTACCTCGAACATGCGCCGCGCGACTTCATCACCTTCGAGTACTGCATGCTCGACGGCGTGAACGACCAGCCCGAACATGCGCGCCAGTTGGTCGAGCTCGTGCGCAAGCACGACGTCTCGTGCAAGTTCAACCTGATTCCGTTCAATCCGTTTCCGGCCTCGGGCCTTCTGCGGTCGCCGCAGCCGCGTGTGCTGGCATTCGCCCGAACGCTGAGCGAGGCGGGCCTCGTGACCACCGTGCGCAAGACGCGCGGCGACGACATCGATGCTGCCTGCGGGCAGCTTGCCGGCGACGTCAAGGACCGCACCCGCGCCGCCGAGCGCATGGCCCAGCGCCGTGCAACCGAACGTCCCGTTGTCTTGCACCCGATGCGCAAGAACCCCACCGTCCCCCAGGAGCATTGAACCGATGAGCAAGGCCTTTCCGATGATCACCGCGAGCACGCAGCGCATGCTGGCTGCAAGCCTTGCCGGTGTCGCCGTGGCGTTTCTGCTCGCCGGCTGCGTCAATACGCGGACCACCACCACCAGCCTGGCCGACACCAGCTCGGGCAAGGGCGCCGAGATGGTGACGGAGTCCGACGAGACCAACCGCCAGCGCCGCGCGCGCCTGCGGATGGAACTGGCTTCGGGCTATTTCGAACATGGCCAGACCACCGTTGCGCTCGACGAAATCAAGCAGGCGCTCGTGGCCGACCCCAACTACGCGGACGCCTACAACCTGCGCGGCCTCGTCTATATGCGTCTCGAAGACGCAGGCCTGGCCGAAGACAGCTTCCGTCGCGCGATCGCGATCGCTCCGCGTGACCCCAACATCCGCCACAACTACGGCTGGCTGCTGTGCCAGCAGAACCGCTTTGGCGATGCCGCGCAGCAATTCACTGAAGCGCTCGCCGTGCCCAGCTACAACGACCGCGCCAAGACGCTCATGACGCAAGGCGTCTGCGAGCTCAAGGCCGGGCTGCGCCCGCAGGCGGAGCGCAGCCTGATGCAGGCCTACGAGATCGACGCCGGCAATCCGGTGGTCGGTTTCAACCTAGCGTCCGTGCTGGCGCAGCGCGAGGAGTGGCAGCGCGCGCAGTTCTACATTCGCCGCGTCAACAACAGCCCCTCGGCCAGTGCCGAGACGCTTTGGCTCGGCATCAAGATCGAACGGAAGCTCAACAACCGCGAGGCCATCGCGCAGTTGGGAGGGCAACTGCAACGCCGCTTCCCTCAATCGCGGGAGGCATCAGCGTACGAGCGCGGGAATTTCAATGACTGAACGGGTTTCGGAGTTCGGAACCTCCGCGGCACTGCCGCTCGAGGAAAGCGACGTTACGCAAAAGACCGCCGGCGACCTGCTGCGTGAAGCGCGCGAGGCGCATGGACTGCACATCGAAATGGTGGCGGCCGCCCTCAAGGTGCCGCCGCAGAAGCTCGCGGCGCTGGAGGCGGACGACATCGATTCGCTGCCCGATCCTGTCTTCGCGCGTGCCTTGGCCAGCAGCGTCTGCCGCGCCTTGCGCATCGATCCGGCGCCGGTGCTCGCCAAGTTGCCGAACACCAAACAGGCGGGTCTGGCAGTGGCCGATCGGACCCTCAAGACCAACATCGTCTCCGGCACGCCACGCTGGAACGGCGGACGCTCCAGCGTGTTGCCGTCGCGGGCGCTGCTGACGGTGGTCGTGCTCCTGCTGATCGGCGCGGGCGCACTGTTCTGGTTGCCGCAGTCGGTTTTCGACCAGATCGGCGCCTCGGTGTCGCGCCTCACGTCGCGCGGCGAACCAGCCGCATCTTCGACGGGCGAAGCGCCTGCGGGCGGAGCAGCCTCGGGTACCCCCGGCGTAGTGGCGGAAAACGTTCCCGTGCAAGCCGTGGCGCCCACCGGGCCGGCGGGTGTCGCACCCGCCGCTACCGCCAATGGGCCTGCCCCTGCGACAGCCGCTCCTGCAGCCGTCGCGCCCGGCACGGCATCTCCCGTTGCCGTCGCGAGCAGCAGCCAGCAACTGGTTTTCGTTGCACGCGAAGAGTGCTGGATCACCGTGACCGAAGTCGGTGGCAAACAACTGCTGCGCCGCAGCCTGCAGGCTGGCGAGACCGTCGGGTTGTCCGGTACCCTGCCGCTTTCTGTGGTGGTGGGCCGTGCGTCGGCGGTCGATGTGCAGGTGAACGGAAAGCCCTACGATCTGAAGCCCGTCACCCGCGGTGGCGGCGTAGCGCGCTTCGAGGTGAAATCGTGACCGACTGCACACCCCAACCCATTGAATCTGCGGCGCCCAAGGCGCGCCGCTCGCGCCAGGCCAGCGTGGTCTGGGGCCCGCGCATCGTTACCGTGGGCGGCGACGCTCCGGTGCGCGTGCAATCGATGACGAACACCGACACGGTCGACGCCATCGGCACCGCGATCCAGGTCAAGGAACTCGCCATCGCCGGCTCCGAGATGGTCCGCATCACGGTCAATACGCCCGAGGCCGCGGCCCAGGTGCCCTACATCCGCGAGCAACTCGACCGCATGGGCATCGACGTGCCGCTGATCGGCGACTTTCACTACAACGGCCACCGCCTGCTCACCGACTATCCGGCCTGCGCCGAGGCGCTGAGCAAGTACCGCATCAACCCCGGCAACGTGGGCAAGGGCGACAAGAAGGACAAGCAGTTCGGCCAGATGATCGACGCCGCGATGCGCTGGAACAAGCCGGTGCGCATCGGCGTGAACTGGGGCAGCCTCGACCAGGAACTGCTCGCCAGCCTCATGGACACGAACAGCCAGCGCGCCGAGCCCTGGGATGCCAAGCAGGTGATGTACGAGGCGCTCATCACCTCGGCCATCGAATCCGCGAAGCTCGCTGAATCGATGGGCATGGCCGGCAACCAGGTCATCCTGTCGTGCAAGGTGAGCGGCGTGCAGGACCTGATCTCGGTCTACCGCGAGCTCGCCAAGCGCTGCGACTATCCGTTGCACCTCGGCTTGACCGAAGCCGGCATGGGCACCAAGGGCACGGTGGCGTCGGCCACCGCGCTGTCGATCCTGCTGCAGGAGGGCATCGGTGACACGATTCGCGTGTCGCTCACGCCGCAGCCGGGCGAGTCGCGCACGCAGGAAGTGCTGATCGCCAACGAAATCCTCCAGGCCCTGGGNNCTTCCAGGAACTGGCCAAGCAGATCGACGATTACCTGCGGCTGCAGATGCCGGTTTGGCGCAAGAAATACCCAGGTGTCGAGACGCTGAAGGTGGCCGTCATGGGCTGCATCGTCAACGGCCCCGGCGAGAGCAAGCACGCCGACATCGGCATCAGCCTGCCCGGCACCGGCGAGGCGCCCGCCGCACCGGTCTTCATCGACGGCGAAAAGGCCCTCACGCTGCGCGGCGACAATATCGCCAACGAGTTCCACCAACTCGTCGAAACCTACATTGAAAAGCGCTTCGGCGGCGAACACGCCGTCGCCGCCTGACACCTCCGCAGACTCATGGCTGAAAAATTGAATGCCGTCAAAGGCATGAACGACATATTGCCGCCCGAATCGGCGCGCTGGGAGTGGCTCGAAGCCACCGTGCGCGAGCAGATGGGCCGCTTCGCCTATCGCAATGTGCGCACGCCGATCCTCGAGCACACCGCATTGTTTGTGCGCGGTATTGGCGAGGTCACGGACATCGTCGAAAAAGAGATGTACGCCTTCGAGGACCGCTCCGACAAGCACGGCCAGGCCGAGCACCTCGCGATGCGTCCGGAAAACACCGCCGGCCTCGTGCGCGCCGTGATCGAGCACAACATGCTCTACGACGGTCCCCGGCGCCTTTGGTACACGGGACCGATGTTCCGCCGCGAGAAGCCGCAGCGCGGGCGCTATCGCCAGTTCCACCAAATTGGCGCCGAGGCGCTCGGCTTTGCTGGCCCCGACGTCGATGCGGAGCTGATCCTGCTGGCCAGCGCGCTCTGGAAGGCCATCGGCCTGACCGATGTGCGGCTCGAACTCAACAGCCTGGGCCAGCCCGCTGAGCGCGCGCTGCATCGTGCTCAGCTCATCGCCCACTTCGAGCAGCACGCCGACAAGCTCGACGAAGACGGCAAGCGCCGCCTGCACAGCAACCCGTTGCGCATCCTCGACACCAAGAACCCGGCCATGAAGGACGTGGTCGAGTCGGCACCCAGGCTGAGCGAGTTCCTCGGTGCCGAATCACTCGCGCACTTCGAGGGGCTGCAGGCCATCCTTCGGGCCAACGGCATCGCCTACACGATCAACCCGCGTCTCGTGCGCGGTCTCGACTACTACAACCTCACGGTGTTCGAGTTCGTTACCGATCGCCTCGGCGCGCAAGGCACCGTCTGCGGCGGCGGCCGTTACGACGGCCTGATCGAGCAGATCGGTGGCAAGCCTGCACCGGCTGTGGGCTGGGCAATGGGCGTGGAGCGCGTCCTCGACTTGCTGAAAGAGCAGGGCGCAGACATTCCCGCACCGGCTCCCGATGCCTACGCCGTCGTGCCCGACGCGGGCGCCATGCCGCTGGTGCTGCGTACGCTGCAGCAGTTGCGCGAAGCCGGCGTGCGCGTGCAGATGCACGGTGCCACGGCAGAGGGCCTGGCGAGCTTCAAGTCGCAGATGAAAAAGGCCGATAACAGCGGCGCCACCTACGCCCTGATCTTCGGCGCCGATGAACTTGCACGCGGCGAAGTGACTCTCAAGTCACTGCGCGACGGCAGCGGCGCGCAAATCGCCCGGCCGCTCGCCGAGGTGGCCACCTGGGCCGCCACCCTACAATCCCCGGCTCCCAACACCTGACAGCGCATGGCAACCCATCTCGATCTCGAAGAACAGGAACAGCTCGACCAGCTCAAGCATTTCTGGAACACCTACGGCACCCTGATCACCTGGGTCGTGCTGCTTGTCGCCGGCGCCTTCGTGGCCTGGAACGGCTGGCAATACTTCCAGCGCAACAAGGCAGCCCAGGCCGCGGCCCTTTACGACGAGGTCGAGCGCAGCACGCAGTCCGGCGACGTCGAGCGCATCCAACGCGTGCTGGGCGACATGAAGGAACGCTTTGCCGGCACCGCCTATGCGCAGCAGGCGGGCCTCCTGGCTGCCAAGACGCTGTACGAAAAGGGCAAAGTCGAGGAATCACGTGCAGCACTGGGTTGGGTTGCGCAGAGCGCCGTCGATCCGGGTTACCAGGCCATCGCAAAGCTGCGGCTTGCGGCCGAACTGCTCGACGGCAAGTCGTACGACGAAGCCTTGAAGCAACTCGATGGCAATGTGCCCAAGGAGTTCGAACCGCTGGTGGCCGACCGCAAGGGCGACATCTACATGGCGCAGGGCAAGCGCGACGAGGCGCAGCAGGAATACCGCAAGGCCTGGACGGGTCTCGGCGCAACCTCCGACTACCGCCGCCTGGTCGAGATCAAGCTGAACGCGGTCGGTGTCGACCCGAAGAGCCTGGCGCCGACCATCACTGTCACACCCGCAGCCCCCAAAAACTCCTGACCGAATCATGAATTTCAAGCGTCTCATGCCTGAATCGGGCGCCCTGCGCGCAGGTTCCGCTCTTGTTTTGGTAGTGCTGCTGGCCGCCTGTTCGGGCTCCGGCAAGCCGAAGCCGGCCGAGCTGCCAGCCAATCCCGCCACCCTCGGCGTGCGCCAGGCCTGGAGCGTGAAGATCCCGGAAGTGAGCTTCCCGCTCACCACCGACGTCAGCGGCGACATCGTCACCGTGGCCGGCAATGACGGCACCGTGGTGGCCATCGATGCCCGTGCCGGCCGTGAAACCTGGCGTGCGAGCGCTGGCGCCACATTGGCGGCAGGCGTCGGCAGCGACGGCACGATGGCCGCGGTCGTCACCACCAACAACGAACTCGTCGCCATCGAAGGCGGCAAGGTGCTGTGGAAGCAGAAGCTGGCGGCCCAGGCCTTCACCGCACCGCTGGTTGCAGGCCGCCGCGTGTTCGTGCAGACCGCCGACCGCAGCATCAGCGCCTGGGACGGCCAGAGCGGCCGCCGCCTCTGGCTGCAGCAGCGCCCCAGTGAAAACCTGGTACTGCGCAAGTCGGGTGTGCTGATCGCCGTGGGCGATACGCTGATCGCGGGCATCGGCGGCCGGCTGGTCGGCATCAACCCCGCCAATGGCACCTCGCGCTGGGAGTCGCCCATTGCGGCGCCGCGCGGCACCAATGACGTAGAGCGCCTGGTCGACCTGACCGGTAGCGTGAGCCGCTTCGGTGACGGCGTTTGCGCGCGGGCCTACTACGCCAGCGTCGGTTGCGTCGAGACGCAGCGCGGTACGCTGGTCTGGAGCAAGCCGGCCTCGGGCGCGGACGGCGTCTCCGGTGACGAAGGTTTTGTCTACGGGACTGAATCCGATGGCAGCGTCACGGCCTGGCGCCGCGGCGACGGCGAACGCGCCTGGCAAATGACCCGCTTCAAGAACCGTGTGCTGACCTCGCCGCTCGCGGTGGGGCGCTCGTTGATCATCGGCGAGGACACCGGCTCTCTGCATTTCGTGTCGCGCGAAGACGGCGCGCTGCTCAATCGTGTCACGCCCGATGGCTCCGCCATCACCGTTGCGCCGGTCCTGGCCGGCAACACGGTCGTGGTCGTGACTGCCAAGGGCGGCGTGTTTGGCTATCGCCCTGACTAATTTCTTCTTTTCCCACTCTCAAGGCCCGACCATGAAAACCGCGCCATCGAAAGGCCGGCCATGAAGCCGGTCGTGGCCCTGGTCGGCCGTCCCAACGTCGGCAAGTCGACGCTCTTCAACCGCCTGACCCAGACGCGCGACGCCATCGTCGCCGACTACGCCGGCCTCACGCGCGACCGTCACTACGGCAACGGCCGCCTGGGCAAGCACGAGTTCATCGTGATCGACACCGGCGGCTTCGAGCCCGATGCCGGCAGCGGCATCTACAAGGAAATGGCCAAGCAGACGCGACAGGCCGTGGCCGAGGCCGATGTCGTGATCTTCGTGGTCGACGCCCGCGAAGGTCTCTCGGCACAAGACCACGACATCGCCAACGAACTGCGCCGGTTGGGCAAGCCCTGCGTGCTGGCGGCCAACAAGGCCGAAGGCATGCACGACGGCACCAAGCTGGTCGACTTCTACGAACTGGGCTTTGGCGACGTGCACGGCGTGTCTGCTGCGCACGGACAGGGCATGCGCGACCTGGTCGAGCTGGCCCTCGAGCCGCTGAACCTGCCAGACCCGGACGACGAGGCCGATGAAGGCGACGTCAACAAGCCCATCAAGCTGGCGGTGGCTGGCCGGCCCAATGTCGGCAAGTCCACGCTGATCAATACCTGGCTCGGCGAAGAGCGCCTGGTGGCCTTCGACATGCCGGGCACCACGCGCGACGCNNTTCTCGGTGGTCAAGACGCTGCAGGCCATCGAGTCGGCCAACGTCGTGCTGCTGCTGCTCGACGCGACGCAGGGCGTGACTGACCAGGACGCGCACATTGCCGGCTACATCCTCGAGAGCGGCCGCGCGGTGGTGATCGCCATCAACAAATGGGATGCCGTCGACAGCTACCAGCGAGAGCAGATCCAGCGGCAGATAGAGACCCGGTTGCCGTTCCTGAAGTTCGCGTCTTTGCATTTCATCTCGGCCATCAAGCGCCAGGGGCTCGGTCCGGTGTGGCAGGCCATTGCGCAAGCGCACAAATCGGCCACTCGCAAGATGTCGACGCCGGTGCTGACGCGCCTGTTGCTGGAGGCGGTGCAATTCCAGGCACCTCAGCGCGGCGGCATGTTCCGCCCCAAGCTGCGCTATGCGCACCAGGGCGGCATGAATCCGCCGGTGATCATCATCCACGGCAATTCGCTGGAGCATGTGACTGATGCGTACAAGCGATTCCTGGAAGGGCGCTTCCGCAAGGAATTCGACTTGGTGGGCACGCCCTTGCGGATCCAGTTCAAAAGCTCGCAGAATCCTTTTGCGGACAAGGACAGCTGAATTGCCTTTCGAGGCGCTTGGCCGCCGATGACGGCCGATGAGTTGCAGCTGAAACGGAAGTTCCGTCTTTTGAGAGCCGTTATTTTCTCAAGGCTTTTGGCTCCTATTGCTGCAGCGCAGAAACCCTGTGTTAAGGTCATCTCTCCAACAACTACTCTTGAACACGGAGAATATCGTGAGCAATAAAGGGCAACTTCTGCAAGACCCGTTTCTGAACACCCTGCGTCGCGAGCATGTGCCGGTTTCCATTTATTTGGTGAACGGCATCAAGCTGCAGGGCCAGATCGAGTCTTTCGACCAATACGTCGTGTTGCTCCGCAACACAGTGACGCAAATGGTCTACAAGCACGCCATTTCCACCATCGTGCCGGGTCGTGCCGTCAACTTCTCGGCTGCCGAGAACGACGACGCCGCAGCCTGATCGCGCGGAGCGCGGCGGAGCTCCCTCCGTCGCGCTTTTCCATTTTCTGATTCCGCTTGTCTGAACTGATCCACCGCCAGGAAGGCGCCGCCGTTCTCGTCGGTGTCGACTTTGGGCTGCCCCATTTCGACAGCGAACTCGAGGAACTCGGCCTGCTCGCGCAGACCGCAGGCCTCACGCCTGTCGCCCGACTCACCTGCAAACGCAAGGCGCCCGATGCGGCCCTGTTCGTTGGCAGCGGCAAGGCCGATGAAATCAAGGAACTCGCCGCCATGCATCAGGCGAGTGAGGTCATCTTCGACCAGTCCTTGAGCCCGGCGCAGCAGCGTAATCTTGAGCGCCAGCTCGACATCGCTGTCTACGACCGCACTTTCCTCATTCTCGAAATCTTTGCCCAGCGCGCACGTTCGCACGAAGGCAAGCTGCAGGTCGAATTGGCTCGCCTGCAGTACCTCAGCACGCGACTGGTTCGTCGCTGGTCCCACCTGGAGCGCCAGACCGGCGGTGCAGGCGTGCGCGGCGGCCCGGGCGAGAAGCAGATCGAGCTCGACCGCCGGATGATCAGCGAGTCGATCAAGCGCACGCGCGAGCGTCTGGCCAAGGTGCAGAAGCAGCGCGGCACGCAGCGTCGGCAGCGCGAACGGCGCGAGACCTTCAACATTTCGCTCGTTGGCTATACCAACGCGGGCAAGTCGTCCCTCTTCAATGCGCTCGTCAAGGCGCGCGCTTACGCAGCCGACCAGCTCTTCGCTACGCTCGACACCACGACCCGAAATCTCTACCTCGGCGATGCGAAGCGCCAGGTGTCGATCTCCGACACCGTCGGATTCATCCGCGACCTGCCGCACGGCCTCGTCGACGCGTTCAAGGCCACGTTGCAGGAGGCGGTCGATGCCGACCTGCTGCTGCACGTGATCGACGCCTCCAATCCCCATTACCCCGAACAGATGGCCGAGGTGCAAAGCGTCCTGCGCGAGATCGGCGCGGACGCCGTTCCGCAACTGTTGGTCTTCAACAAGCTCGACGCTCTTGAAAGCACGCAACGTCCACTGCATCTGCAGGACGAGATGGAAATCGATGGTGTTCAGGTTCCCCGCATCTTCCTCAGCGCCAAAAGCGGCGAGGGCGTGCCATTGCTGCGCGCCGAGCTGGCTCGGCTGTCGGGCTCCGTAGCCGATACGATGACCCCTGCGGACGACACTGAATTGCACGATGCTGCCCTTTGATTGGGCACAATCCCGCCACTGACAAGAGAACGAAGCGAATGAATGCAAAGCCAGCGTGGAGAGGGTTTCTGGGCATGTTCAATCTGAACGATGGCCGATGGGGTCGCGGCGACGAGCCGTCGTCCTCCAACGGCGACCGCCCTACCGGCAACCGGCCCCCCGATGCCGATCCTCCGGGCGCACCGACGCCCCCGCCTTCGGGCAACAACAATAACAACGGCAATCGCCCCCGCGGCCAAGGTCCCAACCAGGGTCCGCCCGACCTCGATGAACTCTGGCGCGACCTCAATCGCAAGCTCGGCGGTTTCTTCGGCGGCGGCAAGGGCGGCGGAAACCGTCCCAACGGCAANNTGATCTGGCTCGGCACCGGCTTCTTCATCGTGAACGAAGGCCAGCAGGCCGTCGTCACGCAGTTCGGCCGCTACAAGTCGACCGTGAACGCCGGCTTCAACTGGCGCCTGCCGTACCCGATCCAGCGCCACGAGGTGGTGGTGACTACGCAGATTCGGTCCACCGACGTGGGCCGTGACGCCATCGTGCGTTCCACGGGCCTGCGCGAATCGGCCATGCTGACGGAAGACGAGAACATCGTCGAGATCAAGTTCGCCGTGCAGTACCGCCTGAGCAATGCACAGGCNNCTGGCCGAGGAGCGCGATCAGATCGCCCCGCGCGTGCGGCAATTGATGCAGACCATCCTCGACCGCTACAAGATTGGCGTTGAAGTGGTCGGCATCAACCTGCAGCAGGGTGGCGTGCGTCCTCCCGAGCAGGTGCAGGCAGCGTTCGACGACGTGCTCAAGGCCGGCCAGGAGCGCGAGCGCACCAAGAACGATGCGCAGGCCTACGCCAACCAGGTCGTGCCGCTTGCCTCCGGTACATCCTCGCGTCTCAAGGAAGAGTCCGAAGCCTACAAAGCGCGCATCGTGGCCCAGGCACAAGGTGACGCCGGCCGCTTCAGCGCGGTGCTGGCCGAGTACCAGAAGGCGCCGCAGGTCACCCGCGACCGCATGTACACCGATGCCATGCAGCAGATCTACGCCAGCACCACCAAGGTACTGGTCGACACCAAGGCGGGCTCCAATCTGCTGTACCTGCCGCTCGACAAGATCATGCAGATGAGCGGCAACAACGCCGCCGCAACGCCCGTCGATGCCGCCAGCCCTAGCGTGGCCGGCACCGCACCGGCCCAATCGTCGGTGATCCCGGTGGCTCCACCCACGGGCGAGAGTCGTGGACGCGACGGCCGTTCGCGTGAACGTGACGTGCGTTGATAAAGGCCTAGAAGAACATGAACAGAATCGGATTCATCGCCTCGTCGATCCTTGTCTTGCTCGTGCTGCTGAGCTCGACCCTCTTCGTGGTCGACCAGCGCCAGTTCGGCGTGGTCTATGCCCTTGGCCAGATCAAGAGCGTCATCACGGAGCCCGGCCTCAACTTCAAACTGCCGCCGCCGTTCCAGAATGTGTCGTACATCGACAAGCGCCTCCTGACGCTGTCGAGCATCGACACCGAGCCCATGCTCACGGCTGAAAAGCAGCGCGTGGTGATCGACTGGTATGTGCGCTGGCGCATCAGCGACCCGCAGGCCTATATCCGCAACGTCGGCCTCGACGAGAACGCGGGCGCCATGCAACTGAACCGCGTGGTGCGCAATGCGTTCCAGGAAAACATCAACAAGCGCACTGTGCGCGACTTGATCTCGGTGCGTCGCGAGGCCCTGATGGCCGATGTGCAGCGCGAAGTGTTGGCCGTGGTGAAGGGCAGCAAGCCCTGGGGCGTCGATGTGGTCGACGTGCGCATCACCCGCGTGGACTACGTGGAAGCAATCACCGAATCGGTCTACCGCCGCATGGAAGCCGAACGCAAGCGCGTGGCCAACGAGCTGCGCTCGACCGGTACAGCCGAAGGCGAAAAGATTCGCGCCGATGCCGATCGCCAGCGTGAAGTGATCGTGGCAAACGCCTATCGCGACGCCCAGAAGATCAAGGGCGAGGGCGATGCCCAGGCCGCCAGCGCCTACAGCGAGGCCTTCGGCCGCGACCCGCAGTTCGCCCAGTTCTATCGCAGCCTCGAGGCCTACAAGCAGAGCTTCAACAAGAAGAGCGACGTGCTGGTGGTCGATCCGTCGTCCGACTTCTTCCGTGCCATGCAGGGCTCCGGCTCNNTGGCGCTCGTCCTGGTGATCGAAGGCATCCTGCCCTTCGTGTCGCCGGGAGGTTGGCGGCGCGGCTTCGGGCAACTGATGCAGTTGCGCGACGGGCAGCTTCGATTCTTCGGTCTTTGCAGCATCTTGCTGGGCTTGGTACTACTTTGGGTTTTGGCGTAGCGCGGTCCCGGTAGAATCCCGGTTTAACCACGCCCCCGATCCCCATGTCCGCCTGGGTCCTCCCGGATCACATTGCCGATGTGCTGCCTTCCGAGGCGCGCCACATCGAAGAACTTCGACGCCAGCTGCTCGATACCGCCCGTGGCTATGGCTACGAGCTGGTGATGCCGCCGCTGCTCGAGCACCTCGAATCGCTGCTCTCCGGCACCGGCGAGGCGCTCGACCTTCAAACCTTCAAGCTCGTCGACCAACTCTCCGGCCGCAGCATGGGCCTTCGCGCCGACACCACCCCCCAGGTGGCGCGCATCGATGCTCATCTGCTGAACCGCGACGGCGTGGCCCGCCTGTGCTACTGCGGCCCGGTGCTCCACACCCGGCCCGACCGCCCACATGCGACGCGCGAGCCGTTGCAGTTCGGTGCCGAGATATACGGCCATGCCGGCCTCGAAGCCGACACCGAAACGCTCTTGCTCGCACTCGACTGCCTCGATGCCGCTGGCCTCCGCGACGGCGTGATCGTCGACCTGGCCGATGCCCGCATCGTGCGTGCGTTGTTCGCAGGCGTGCCGGTCGATGCCGCTGCGCTCGCCCGCGTGCATGCCGCGCTGGCTGCCAAGGATGCGAGCGAACTGCACCTGCTCACCAAGGATTTCCCTGCCGCTTCACGCGACGGGCTGCGTGCGCTGGTCCAGTTGTACGGCGACGCTTCGGTGCTCGATGAGGCTGCCAAAGCCCTGAAGGGCACGCCGGCCGTAAGCGCCGCGCTGGCCGACCTCAAGCAGCTCGCCGCCGGCCTGAACGGCTCGGCCGGACGCGAAATCAGCTTCGACCTGGCCGACCTGCGCGGCTACGCCTACTACAGCGGCATGCGCTTCGGCATCTACGTGCCGGGCGCCGCCGATTCGCTGGTGCGCGGCGGCCGCTACGACGAGGTGGGCGCCGTGTTCGGCCGCAACCGCCCGGCCGTCGGCTTCAGCCTCGATGTGCGCGAACTGGTCGGCGTGCTGCCGGCACGTCCGCTGCGCGCCGCCATCCGCGCGCCGTGGAGCGATGCGGCGGGCCTGCGTCAGGCCATCGCCCAACTGCGCAAGGCCGGTGAAACGGTTGTCTGTGTGCTGCCGGGACATGGCAGCGAAATCGATGAATTCCATTGCGACCGCGAGCTCGTCGAGCAAGCTGGCCAGTGGAATGTCCGAGCGATCTGAATTTTTAAGCAATGGAACGAGCATGAGCGTAACCACCGGAAGAAATGTGGTCGTCGTCGGCACCCAGTGGGGCGATGAAGGCAAGGGCAAGCTGGTCGATTGGCTGACGGAAAGCGCCCAGGGCGTGGTCCGTTTCCAGGGCGGCCACAACGCAGGCCACACGCTGGTCATCAACGGCGTGAAGACCGCGTTGCACCTGATCCCGAGCGGCATCATGCGGCCCGGCGTCAAGTGCTACATCGGCAACGGCGTGGTGCTGTCGGCGGCCAAGCTTTTCGAGGAAATCGAAGGCCTGGAGAAAGCCGGCGTCGAAGTGCGCTCGCGCCTGCGCATCAGTGAGGCCTGCCCGCTGATCCTGCCATTCCACGCCGCGCTGGACATCGCGCGCGAGGCCTACCGCGAGAAGGGCGGCGTCGAAAAGATCGGCACCACCGGCCGCGGCATCGGTCCGGCGTACGAAGACAAGATCGCCCGCCGCGCGCTGCGCGTGCAGGACCTGAAGCACCCCGAGCGCTTCGCCACCAAGCTGCGCGTGCTGCTCGACCTGCACAACCATGTGCTCACGCAGGTGCTGGGCGCGCCGGCCGTCGATTTCGACACCGTGTTCGACGAAGCCATGCGTCACGCCGTGCTGCTCAAGCCGATGATGGCCGACGTGTCGCGCGAGCTGAACGACGCCCACAAGGCTGGCGCCAACCTGCTGTTCGAAGGCGCGCAGGGCACGCTGCTCGACGTGGACCACGGCACCTACCCGTACGTCACCTCGAGCAACTGCGTGGCCGGCAACGCCGCCGCCGGTTCGGGCGTGGGCCCGGGCATGCTGCACTACATCCTGGGCATCACGAAGGCCTACTGCACGCGCGTCGGCGGCGGTCCGTTCCCCACCGAACTCGACTGGGCCACGCCCGGCACCCCCGGCTATCACATGAGCACCGTGGGCGCCGAAAAGGGCGTGACCACCGGCCGCAGCCGCCGTTGCGGCTGGTTCGACGCCGCGCTGCTCAAGCGCTCGGCGCAGGTCAACGGCCTGTCGGGCCTGTGCATCACCAAGCTCGACGTGCTGGACGGCCTGGAAAAGCTCGAGCTGTGCACCGGCTACGAGCTCGACGGCGAAACCACCGACATCCTGCCGATGGGTGCGGACGAAATCGAGCGCTGCACGCCGATCTACGAAACCCTCGAAGGCTGGACCGAGAGCACCGTGGGCGTCACGCAATACGACAAGCTGCCGGTCAATGCGCGCCTCTATCTGCAGCGCATCGAGCAGATCACTGGGGTGCCGATCCACATGGTGTCGACCAGCCCGGATCGCGACCACACGATCATGATGCGTCACCCCTATCTCGCAGACTGAACAGGAACGAACAGACCATGTTGACCGAAGACGGCAAGCATCTCTACGTCAGCTACGACGAGTACCACAACCTGATCGAGAAGCTCGCGATCAAGGTGCACCAGTCGGGCTGGGAGTTCGACACCATCCTGTGTCTCGCGCGCGGCGGCATGCGCCCGGGCGACGTGCTCTCGCGCATCTTCGACAAGCCGCTGGCGATCATGTCGACCAGCTCCTACCGCGCCGACGCCGGCACGGTGCAGGGCCACCTGGACATCGCCCGCTTCATCACCACGCCCAAAGGCGAGATCGCCGGCAAGGTGCTGCTGGTGGACGACCTGGCCGACTCAGGCCACACGCTGCATGCCGTGATGGACATGCTGCGCAACAACTACAAGCCCATCACCGAGCTGCGCAGCGCGGTGATCTGGACCAAGGCGTTGTCGACCTTCACGCCCGATTACTCGGTCGAGTACCTGGCGACCAACCCCTGGATCCACCAGCCCTTCGAGGGTTACGACTCGCTCGGCGCCGAGAAGCTGCTCGAGAAGTGGTCGGTCTGATCAAGCCCTGATCAGGCCCCGCACGATCCGTCGCCGGAAGTGAGCATCGCGGTGTAGCGCCGCTGCATCTCTTCCGGCGTCAGTTTTTCGATGCTGTGGCCCACGTTCCAGCGATGGCCGAAGGGGTCGCGAAAGACCCCGGAACGCTCGCCGTAGAACTGGTCCTGCGGCGCCATGTCGAGCGTCGCGCCGGCCGCCACGGCCCGCGCCACCACCGTATCCGCATCGTCTACATGCAGGTGCAGCGTCACCGCGCTGCCACCCAGCGTCTTGGCGCTGCGGATGTTGAACTCGGCGAACTCGTCCGAAATCATCAGGATCGCGCCGTTGTGAAAGTCCAGCTCCGCGTGGCCGATGCGCCCGCTCGGCTCGGTGAGGCGGAAGATCTCCTTCACTTCGAAGACCTCGCAATAGAAGTCGATGGCCGCGCCGGCATCGTCGACGCAAAGGTACGGGAACAGTTCGTGGATCGCCATGANNTAGCGTCTTGAACGAATTTGACCTGTTGTCGTGCCCGCCGGCACATGCCGCGGCGACGTGGCCCCGGTCCGCCGCCACGCCTGCGGCGACATGCCAGCCAGCGCAGAGAACTCGCGGCTCAGGTGGGCCTGGTCGCTGTAGCCGGCGGTGAGCGCGATCTCGGCCCAGCTTTGCGCGGGGTCGCCTGCCAGCGTCAGCGCGCGGTCGAAACGCATCACGCGCGCGTACTCCTTGGGGCTGAGGCCGATCGCACCGCGAAACAACGCGATGAAGCGGCGGTGGCTGTAGCCGCTGCGCGCCACCAGCCCGGTGATCGAAGGGTTCTCATCGGCCAGCGGCCCGAGCGTTGCGGCGATGGCCGGATGCAGGCCGCGCAGGCCGGCACCGAGCGCGTCGATGACTCGCTGGGCGAGCAGGGCTTCGAAGACGTTCAGCTGCCCCTCGAGGTCGCCCGCCGCATGGACTTGTTCGAGCGCGGCATCGGTCTGCCGCGCGCCCCAGAGCGCGTCGAGCGGCGTGTGCTGGCTGGCCAGTACGTCCTCGGGTGCGCCGAGCAACGCGCGCGCGGCGCCGGGCTGAAGCTGCGCGCCGACGGAGCGCGTGGCCACCGAAACGTCGCGCATGTAGGAGGCGGCGCGCGCCCCACCGACGATCGCGTAGCCGCAGGTCTGGCCGCGTGTGTCGTCGGCGCTATCGAACAGCTTCAGCGGAGGACCCGACAGGCGGAACACCACGTGCATGCCGCCCGTGGGCAGTACGTGCTCGCGCGCGCCTGGCCGTTCGGTCGGCACGCCTTCGGGTGCAGAGGCCCACAGCAGCTTGATGAATGGCTGCAGATGGGGAGGAGGGAGCCGCGTCAGCTGCATGCTGCGAGCCCCGGTTGGAACAGGCTTTGGCCCATCGGCGGATTGTGCGATGGCGCCGCCCGGCTTACCAGTCGCGCGTCGCGATCACATCCTCGATGTCCACATCGACGAACCCATAGGCCCTGACGATGGTCTCGAAGTCCGCGCCAATGGCTTCGCGCGCGCCTGTTTCCAGTTCGCTGTCGTTCTCCTCGAACTCCTCGACCAAATCGTTGAACCGGTTCGTGGCGGCGTGCGTCAGCTTCAG
>CXWL01125006.1_pt2 | contig 29227 bp, 34 predicted proteins | sample 590931 | NCBI WGS metagenome assembly CXWL01 (sample SAMEA3498368, study PRJEB10139) | groundwater metagenome | biome: water well; material: biofilm material | place: Germany | collected 2015-04-27 | reverse complement strand
GATTTAATCTTGTTATTTCAGATTGAATAGGTTTCTTAATTTTATCAATCTCATTTTTTATTGAAATTAAGTCAATGCTCAATTTTTCTATATTCTGAATGCTGTCGGCTTTAAATTTTGCTTCATTTTTAACCCAATTGCATTTTGTGTTTTGGTATTCTTGTAACCAGGTTTCTTTATTGTCTTTACAAGATGTCGTCAAAACTAAAATAAATATAATTGCGATAGATTTATTCATTTATACTCGTTTTTAAATAATAAAAATGATGTGATAATTTTTTTGTCCAAAAATCAATGGTTTCCAAATTGTTTTCGTCCAATGCTTTTTTTATCATTTGCAAATCCTTGTTCGCTCCTTTTACTGCGCCACCGTGATGAAAAGTATAGTGTAGATGCAAGGTTTCGGCATCCATATAGGGTTCTAAAAAACTTTCACTATACGGAAGCGTTTGTTGAATATAATTGCCATTTCCATCAACCAATTTATCAATTGAATTGTCCGCTAAATTTGTGGCAAATGCATTATTTGTTGGAAGAATTAGCGAAGCTGCACCTAATAAAGTGCTCGATTTTAAAAACTCTTTTCTGTTCATAGTATTAATTTTATAANNATATAAAGTAAAGCAAAAATTGTTGCAATAGCTATTAGTGTTGTTGGAATATCAAAAATACTTCGGGAAGCAATTACTCCAACCTCACCTACCAAAGCCCCAACAACAGCCGCAGTAATAACATCTACAAAGGCTTTGATTGATTTATTCTGCGCAATTTTCTTAAAGGATGGAGCAAAAGTAACCGTAAATAGATAACACGGCAAAAATGTGGCTAAAGCTGCAACCAAAGCACCTGGAAAACCAGCAACTAAATAGCCAATAAAGCCAACAGGAATAACAACTGGGCCAGGGGGAATCATTGCAACTGCAACCGCATCAACAAATTTTTGTTCCGTTAACCATTTATTTTCTATTACTACTCCCGAATGTAAAAAAGGAACTATTGCCAGTCCACTGCCAAATACAAATGCTCCCGCTTTGGCAAAAAAGAGGGCAATCTTCATAAGAGTAGAATTGTCATAGCTCCTAAAGCCCATTTGCAAAAGAAGAATAGAATTTGCCGTTTTATTATTGAACCATTTTGGTGGTGCTTTGACAAACATATATATAATTCCAGCCAATACAAATAACAAAACTTGTTCCAGTTGTGTAACCAATGTCACAACTATGGCAACTACAAAAAAACAGCCACAATAACCAATTCGTTTTAAAAGAGGTTACATTAAATTTGCCGATAGATTTTATCGTTAGTTTATAGGAACTCATTACAATAATACCAATAACAGCTGCACCTACGCCATAAAAAACAGCTTGTATCCAAGACAATCCTCCGTATAACTTGTAAACGATTCCTAAATAGTACCACCATTATGAAAGAAGGCAAAATAAAGGCAAAACCAATCAACGTTGCCCCTAAAAAACCACAATGTACAAATCCAAGGTAAATGGCTAATTGTGCCGCTAACGGACCCGGTGCTAATTGCGCCAGGGCTAAGCCTTCTTTATATTCATCTTCTGAAATCCATTTTTGATCTTCGACTAAATCCCGGTGCATATAACCAACCAATGCTACTGGACCACCAAAACCAATTGTCCCTAATTTCAGGAAATAAAGAAGTAACTCTTTTAAACTATATTTTGGATTTTCTTTCATAAACAAGATGTTCTAAAAGGCTATACCAAATTGGAAACCTACTTTAAAATTGGCCGGATGCTCATTGCCAAATCGTACTGGTAATGGAATAGCAACATAATAGCTACTGTTGGTATTTTTTATTACAGTTTTGTTGAATACTGGAGTTACTCCATATCTGCCATTTGTCTCAAAGGCAACTCTACCCGCAAATGTGTAGTCTTTACCTAATGCTATCAACACGCCAGGATGAAATAATAAATTATTCATTTTACTAGCTAGTCCCATCTTCTGCTTTTATATTGGGTACAATTTCAAATGAGAATCCAATTTTAGAGCTTTTCCAGATGTTAATTCCTGTTGGAAAACCAACGGCGTAATAATCTCTAAAGTTTAAAGAAGTTTGATTTTCAGCGAAAGTTACTACTAGGATGAACTACACCAAAATAGCCCGTAATTTTTGGATAGGTTGTTTGTCCAATAGCAGCTATAGAAAATACTAATAAAGCAGGAAGCAGAAAATGTTTAAAGGGAATCATATAGTTTGTGTTTTATTACAAAACTATAAAGGTTAAATAGGTATAAATAGTATGTTACTTACTTTTTGTATCTGGATTACTTTTTTGTGTATTTTTTCGATAGGAAGAAGGATTTTTTCCTCTACTCTGCTTGAATATTCTCGTAAAATGACTTTGATCTGAAAACCCAGTCATGTAGGCTATTTTAGTAAGCGTATAGCTTGAATTTTGAATAAGAGTAATTGCTTTTTCAGTTCGTAATTTCCTAACATAATCCCCAAAATTAAGATTTTCAAAATACTTTGAAAACTCTCTTGATAAATAGGAAGGATTCAGCTCTAAATCATTAGAGATTTTTTTTAGGTCAAAAGTAAATTGGGTGTCTATTTGATCTGATATACTACCACAAATGAAATTGATCCATTTCTTCCATCAGATGCCCATATCCCTGGACTCGGATAAAATAAAGGTCGTTTAGTGAAATATTGCTTATTAAAAACATTATTCAAACTTGCTTTAATTTCAAATTTGGAATTTATTCTTATCGTTGAATTGAGATCAAATATTCCATATGAAGGAACTAAACCAATTGCTCCGGTTGCTGTTGGCGTAAGTGTATTTAATGCATCGGCAAAACTTGTGGCTGTATAACTATAGAGTCCCGACAAACTTAATTTCCAATAATGAACTGAAATTCCATTTCTGGAAATTATATTTGGTACACTTTCAATTTTGTTGTCTTCAATATTTACATTTGAATTTCCTGTTTTAAGATTTCCTGTTGTGTAGCGACCATCCATAAAGGAGGTTGAACTAAATAATGACATTTCTATTTTTTTATTTAAAACCCAGTTAATCTCAATAAATATTTCAATTCCTTTGGTTAGAGAATTTCCAATATTTGTTCTGTATGTATAAAAATTTCCTTCATTATCAGTTAAAGCCAAAGTTCCAAAACGGTTATTGTATTGAAGTAAAAAACCTGTAACGTCCCACTTTTAAAGATTTCCAATTTCCTCTAAACCTTAATTCTGCATTATATCCTTTTGCATCTTTAATGTTCTCATCTACTTTTTCGTATATAGAATTTGGAACAATGTCTTTGAAAAGCATGGGCCTATATACTTGTGAGAACCCTCCATAAACCTGTGAGAAATTTGTGGGCTTACAGCTAAAACTTGCTGCAAATAACGGAAATTTATGTTGTATACTTGCTGGTATTTCATTTTGAGGGTAATAGTTTATTGTTCCTGACATTTTACTTTCACCAATTTCATGCATTATTAATTCTATATGCGGGCACAGTTTAGCATGTCTAGTCTTGGATGGAGCTCCTGAAAATGACAGAGATCTCATCAACAACTAAATTTTATTTATGCTGGAAAACACCAAATTATCAAGAAAAGAAATGATTTTTGTCTCGTCTTTATTTACCCCAAAATCGGTAAGTGAAGGCAGGTTGTTCATGAAAAAATTCTGAAAATGCGCCATTTCAATGATAGTGGAAGCTAATGATTTAGGGTATTTGTATTTCGGATTGCATTCTGAAATTAAATCTCCAATAACGGCACAAAGATCTTTGTATGGTTTAAAAAAATGGTGTCTATTGTCTTCGCTTACATGCTTTGTTAAGTATGCTTTTGAACCTTCTGAAATAACAATTTGATGCAATAGGCTCTCGTTGACATAACTTGTTTTTTCATCATGTTTTACTGTTGTGGCTAACAATTTAATTACCATTTTTAATCTAATTATGGGGTCACTAATGTTATTGGTATTAAAGCCTATCTGGTATTCAAGCCAACTCCAATACCAAGCTACAATATATAACAGCAAGCGATGTTTGTTTTCAAAGTATCGGTAAATACCCGCTTCGGTTGTACCAATGTCTTTTGCTAATTTTTTAAAGGTGAACGCTTCAAATCCATTTTTATAGATTAATTCAATGCTGTGTCTAATGATTTTTTTGCCTAACTCCGACTGTTCAGGGTTGCGCAGAAATAATGCTTCATTCATTTTTATTTGTAACTGTAACTCCATTTTAATCCTTGTATTGATTGGTCTTCGTATAATAAATTGCTAAAAAGAAGATGTCTCATCTTTCTTTGGCAAATATAGCTAAAAATTATTTTACAATTATTAATGATAGTATTGCTATCATTAATAATATTATATCTATCTTTGTCGCGTTAATCTAAAAGATATAATCATGTTGCTAATTCGTAAATTACAGGAATTGCCAGACCCAATTAATAGTTTTGAATTAATATATTAATATATAAAGGAAATCCAAAAAATTTATCGAATAATTAGAAAAGTAAAAAACTAAAACCTAATAATTAAGTATAAAATGAAAAATCAACAAGTCTTTAAATTAATAGATGGGGTTTTTACTCCGGTAGAAGCAGGGAAAGTATTAACTGCATTAATAAACAGTAAGATTAACCACCATAATCTAGAGGATTTTAGCAATCATATTCGTTTCAATAATGACATCACTCACTCCAAAAAAAGAGTAGTGGAACTTAACGAAGCTAAAGAAAAAATTAAAAATTTAGTGGAAGTTGCAGAAGCAAATGGATTAAATTTGGTTGTAAATAGTACGATTGAAATAAGTTTTAAAGAATAACTAATATGTTTCAAGGTAGAAAACCTCTTATAGCAACCAAGCATAAAAAAGAAAATGTGATTGCACCGATTTTTGAAAAAGAATTAGGCATTATTTGCTTTGTCTCTGATAAATTTGACACTGACATATAGGGAACTTTTTCGGGAGAAATTGTGAGAAAAGATAGTGCATTAACGACTCTTTGCAGTAAATGTCTCCTTGCGATGAAAGAAAATGATTGTGATTTAGGGAGTCCTAAATAAAACTACTACAAAAAGAACTGTTTTATTTAAGAAATAACATAGATGAAAAAAAATGGAATTTAAAATTGGAAGCAGTAATTAAAATAGAAAAATGAATCAATTAGTAATAAAAATAGCTATTTCACTAGTCGCAATGATTGTTTTACTTGTTATGGCTTTAACAACACATGACGTAATTAACAGTGAACTATTTGCGTCTTTTGCCATAATACTTGGAGCATATTCTTCTAATCAGTTATCAAATAAAAACAACCAAAATTATGAATAGAATCGAAAATTTAACACTTATTGACGGTAACTTCTCGGAAGTTGAGGCGAAGGAAATTTTAATTAGTATTTTTTCTTCCAAAATAAATTTCCATAAGATAAAAAATTGGAGTTCACAGGAACGATATGGAGAAGACGATGAAATTGCTCAAAAAAGAATTCCTGAGCTAAAAAATGAGATTGAAAAATTGCAGAAGATACTATCGGAGGCGAAAGCCAAAAACAAGAGATTGTTAGTTAGTTCACAAATAAACATTTCACTTATTGACAATTAGTAATTTATGTTCAAAGGTAGAAAACTTCTTATAGCAACTAAGCATAAAAAAGAAAACGTGATTGCCCCGATTTTTGAAAAAGAATTAGGCGTAAGTTGCTTTGTCTCAGATAAATTTGATACTGACACATTGGGAACTTTTTCGGGAGAAATTGAGAGAAAAGATGGCGCGGTAACGACTCTTCGCAATAAATGTCTCCTTGCTATGAAAGAGAATGATTGCGATTTAGGTATCGCCAGCGAAGGGTCTTTTGGGATGCACCCCACAATTTTTTTTGCCCATGCCGATGATGAATTTTTAATTTTTATTGATAAAAAAAATGAGTTAGAAATTATAGTAAGAGAACTCAGTATGGATACCAATTTCAATGGCAGCGAAATTAAAACTGAAGTCGAGCTACTGGAATTTGCTGCTAAAGTAAAATTTCCATCGCACGGACTTATTTTAAAACCATCGGAAAAGGATATTTCGAAAATAGCTAAAGGAATCACTGATGAAAAGATTTTAAAGGAAAGCTTTAATGAAATGATGAAAGAATTTGGGAAAGTATATGTCGAAACCGATATGCGCGCACTGTACAATCCAACACGAATGAAAGTGATTGAAACAGCGGTATTAAAATTAGTAAAGGCAATTCAGTCGTTATGTCCTATGTGTGAAACACCTGGATTTGTGGTTTCTGATGCCAAAATGGGATTACCGTGTGAATGCTGTAATTCGTCTACGCGTTCTACTTTGAGTTTTATTTATACTTGTAAAAAGTGTAACCATACTTCTGAGGAATTGTATCCACATAAAAAAATGACCGAAGATCCTATGTATTGTGATTTTTGTAACCCTTAAAACGAATTATGACAATGGTTTCAAAAGACATATCAAAAGCTGCCAAGATTTTAGTCCAAGAAGATTTGGTTGCCATTCCTACAGAAACGGTTTATGGGTTGGCTGGAAATATTTACAGCGAAAAAGCCATAAAAGCGATTTTTGAAATGAAACAAAGACCTTTTTTTAATCCTTTAATTGTTCATATTAAATCAATCGAACAATTAGACGAATTAGCAAAAGATATACCGAAAAAAGCTAGATTGTTAGCTGATAAATTTTGGCCGGGACCTTTGACTATGGTGTTGAAAAAACAAGAAGCGGTTCCCGATTTAGTTACTGCAGGAAAAGATTCTGTGGCTATTAGAATTCCAAATCATGCTACAGCTTTGGCATTGTTGGAAGCATTAGATTTTCCATTAGCTGCTCCAAGTGCCAATCCTTTTGGGGCAATAAGTCCAACAAATGCTTTGCATGTTGCGGAATATTTTAGTGAAAAATTACAGATGGTTTTAGATGGAGGCGATTGCCAAAACGGAATAGAATCTACGATAATTGGTTTTGAAAATGAAGAACCGATATTATATCGATTGGGTTCTATTTCTGTGGAAGATATTGAAGAAGTTATCGGGAAAATCCAAATTAAAAACAAAAAAGAAAACGCACCAGATGCGCCTGGAATGTTATCACGACATTACGCACCAGCAACCACCACTTTTTTAGAAAGTGATGTAGCGCAATTCATCAGGGGATTTCCAGATGAAAAAATCGGATTGTTACTTTTTAAGGAAAGGATCGAAAATGCTACTGTTTTTCATCAAGAAATTTTATCCAAAAAAGGAGATTTAAAAGAAGCTACCTCACATTTGTATGCTGCAATGCATCGATTGGATAAAATGGACTTAGATATGATTGTTGCGGAACGATTTCCGGATTTTGAATTAGGAAAATCCATTAACGACAGATTAGAACGTGCAACAAAAAAATAAAAATAAAAGATGAATTTAGATTTACTACTAGATAATTTAACAAATCCGGCTTTATTGTTTTTCCTTCTTGGTATAATTGCCACAAGATTGAAAAGCGATTTAGCAATTCCAGACAATACATCCAAGTTTATTTCTTTGTATTTATTGTTTTCTATTGGATTTAAAGGCGGACAAGAATTGGCGCACAGTGATTTTCATATGGAAATCATTTGGGCAGTCTTATTTGGGATATTAATTGCGGTTGTCATTCCTATTTATTGTTTCTTTATCTTAAAGCAAAAGTTTAGTGTTGAAAATTCGGGTGCAATTGCGGCAGCATATGGTTCGGTTAGTGCGGTAACTTTTGTAACAGCAGTAACTTTTTTGGAAATTCAAAAATATACTTTCAGCGGACATATGGTAGCCGTAATGGCATTGATGGAAGCACCAGCAATAATCATCGGAGTAATTTTAATTAGATTATACAACAAGAAAGAAGTTAGTTCCAGTAAAATGAGTTCTGTCATAAGACATTCTTTAACCAATGGAAGTGTTTTATTAATTCTTGGAAGTTTGGTGATTGGTTTTTTAGCTAGCGAAGAACAAGCTATGGGAATTAAACCCTTTACCACTGATATTTTCAAAGGGTTTTTAGCAATTTTTTTATTAGACATGGGTATTGTAAGTGGAAGAAAATTAGACGATTTCATTAAAAGTGGATGGTCTACCTTGGTATTTGCCATTGTAATACCGCTGATTAATGGGGTAGTAGTAGCTTTTTTAAGTCAACTAGTGACTGATGAGGTTGGCAACCGATTTATTTTTGCCATTCTAGCAGCAAGTGCTTCCTATATTGCGGTTCCTGCTGCCATGAAAATTGCAGCACCAAAAGCCAATCCAGGTTTATTTTTGCCTATGGCATTAGCCGTTACCTTTCCGTTTAATATTACTTTTGGAATGCCTATCTATTTGTCTATTATTCTTCGTTGTTAAAAAATAATAATTGTAATCACTAATAGAATAAAAAAACTATCAACCAAATCAATCAGTTCATTTGTTGTAAATTAGCAATAATAAATTAAACCTTATATAACCATTGAAATTCAAATCATAATTTTACTTTCATCATTAAATAGATTTAGAAGTTATTTTAAAAATTGATATAGTCTAAACATTAAATATATTATTATGAAAAAACACTTTTTGATCGCTATTGCATTGTTATTAATTCAAAATATCACACATGCACAAACAGAAAAAGCTAACAAAAAAAAGGCTAGAACTCTAATGGCAATTGATTCTGTTAAATGGAGGGTTGACCATTATATTGTAAATAGGGATTCTGCTTATGCAAATCCTCGTTACGCACTTAAAAAACTCCAAGGGGGTAACAGACGATTTATTGAGAGCAAAAGTATACGCCCAAGACAAGACATTAGCTTTATCAAAAAATTAGAAAAAGGACAAGAACCATTTGCTACAATTGTAGGATGTTCAGATTCACGTGTTCCAAATGAATTAATTTTTGACCAAGGTTTGGGAGATTTATTTATTATTCGTACAGCAGGTCAAGTTTCTGCGGCTGCTTCTTATGGTAGTATGGAGTTTGCTGTTTTAAAATTAAATACAAAATTAATAGTTGTACTTGGTCATACAGAATGTGGCGCGGTTGATGCAGCAGTTAAACGTCCTGAAAACGTACCTGGTCATATTGTTACGCTTATCAACGAAATAAAAGGAGCAGTTGCAAAATCCTCTCATATTGCTGGTAATGCTACTAATAATGCTGTGAGACAAAACGTAATTGACCAAGTAGCGGATCTGAGAGACTTGGACCCAATATTACACAAAAAATATATTGATGGCGAAATTTTAATAGTGGGTGCCGTATACGATATTCATACAGGGAAAGTAGAATTTCTGGAAGAAACTCTATTAAATCTGCCACAAAATAAGTCTAAACAATAATATTGAACTATATGATTGCCGCTTTAGAAACAACTTGGTATTAGTTACGGACAGTCATATTTATTTTTATTCTAACACTATTTCTACACAATTATACTTATTCGCAAGAACAGAGATTGTCTGACCATAATAGTATTGGCTGGCTTGCCTATACCGGCACCTTAAAAATACATCCAAAAATTGCTTTGCATACCGAATACCAATGGCGCAGAGTAGATGGGCTAAAAAATCCGCAACAAAGTTTGCTGCCAACAGGGGTGAATTATGCCCTGAGAAAGGATGTAAGTTTAAATGCAGGTTATGCTTTTGCCGAAACGGATCCTTATGGCGATTATCCAAATGCAAATGCTTTCTCTGAACATCGCATGTATGAGCAAATAGTTTTGAAAAATCCAATAGGAAAAGTGGAGGTGTCCCATCGGTTTACCTTGGAACAACGGTTTCTTGAAAAATTCATTACTCAAAATGGAGTAACTAACACAGACTGGGTTTTCCTGAACAGGATGCGATACAGGTTAAGAACGGAGATTTCTATATATAAAAATAGTACCGACAATAACAGCGTGAGCATTATTTTATTGGATGAGGTGTTTGTCGGTTTTGGTAAAAATGTCGGAGCGAATGTTTTTGATCAAAATAGATTGGCTGCTTTAGTCGGTTATAAAGTAAATAAAAATGTAAAAATTGAAGCAGGTTATTTGAGTCAGATTTTGCAACAAGGAAAAAGGGTAAATGACAAATCGGTATTTCAATATAACAATGGATTTATGCTTACCACGCATTTGTCTTTTGATGCCGTGAAATAGTCGTGTAGCTTATCTAAAATTAGAAACTTTCAGTAAAATCAAATGTCATTTCTTTGAATATTAGGGATGAATTCAAATAACAACCAAAAGTACCACCTATGCATCAATCTATAGTAATAAAAAATGTTAACATCGTCAACGAAGGTCAGATAAAAAGTACTGACGTTTTTATCCAAAACGGCTTTATCCAAAAAATCGGCAATCTGTCCGGAGAAATCACAAAGGATGCTAAAACCATTGATGGAACCGGCAAGTACCTGTTTCCGGGTATTATAGATGGGCAAGTGCATTTTAGGGAACCCGGACTAACCCATAAAGGAGATCTCTATACAGAAAGTAGAGCAGCTGTTGCGGGCGGCACAACTTCTTTTATCGATATGCCAAATACAGTTCCCAATGTATTGACCACTGAAATTCTAGATGAGAAATTTCGTATTGCCTCAAAAAAATCTTGGGCTAATTATTCTTTCTTTTTAGGGGTTAATAACGACAATTTAGACAGTGTACTTCAAATGGATACGTCTCAATTCATAGGGGTTTCTGATGATGGACTTTATTTTACCAAGAAGGGAAATTTGCTTGCCGATAGTCCAGACACTATGGAAAAACTTTTTTCGAATTGTAAATCCATTATTGCCATTCATTCAGAAATGGAAAAAATCATAGAAGAGAATGAGGAAATTTACAGAGCAGAATATGGTGAAGATGTGCCAATTGCATGTCATCCATTAATTCGCAGTGAAGAAGGATGTTATCAATCTACCAAAAGAGCTATTGCCATTGCCGAAAAACACAAGGCAAGGTTGCATATTCTGCATTTGACCACAGAGGCCGAAACCCATTTGTTCCGAAACGACATACCGCTAAGAGAAAAGAACATTACCACCGAAGTATCGGTTCAAAATCTTTGGTTTTCAGACAAAGACTATCAGCGATTGGGAACCTTGATAAAATGGAACCCTGCCATAAAGACGGAGCAAGACAGAGTAGGTCTTTTGAAGGCTTTGCTGGATGACCGAATTGATATTATCACTACGGACCATGCACCGCACAGCTTGGAAGAAAAGGAAAAGCCATACTTCCAATCCATGTCGGGTGCGCCAATGGTGCAGCATTCCCTGTATATTATGCTTGAATTATACAAGCAAGGGCTTATCTCTTTAGAGAAAATCGCCGAAAAAATGTGTCATAATGTAGCGATACTTTATGGTATCGAAAAAAGAGGCTTTATCCGTGAGGGTTATTTTGCCGATTTGACATTGGTTGACTTGAATTCACCTTGGACAGTTGGTAAAGAAAATATTTTGTACAAGTGCGGTTGGTCGCCATTAGAAGGCGAAACATTTCAGTCAAAAGTGACCCATACGTTTGTTAACGGAAATCTAGTCTATGAGAATGGTAATTTTTCCGAATTCATTCCGGGGCAAAGATTAGAATTCAAGTAACTATTCAGGTCTCAATTATAACTGCTAAGTCGAATAATAAAAAATTGCCGCAAAGACACAAAGGCTCAAAGGAAATAGTTGGAAAAGAATAAGAGATTAAGTTGATTACTTAAATTATCAAATTAAATGACTTGAAAACTTAGCGCCTTTGTGTCTTAGCGGCAAAAAAATGTCTATTATTTGTGGTTACTGAGTAGTCACGAATTCAATTAAAAAAACACAACATAATGAAAACATATTTTATAACAGGAATTGGTACGGATATAGGAAAAACAATCGTGTCAGCCATTCTCGTCGAAGCGCTAAAAGCCGATTATTGGAAGCCTATTCAATCCGGAGATCTGCACCAAACAGATACAATGAAAGTGCAGGGACTTATCAGTAATTCCACTTCTGATTTTTTCCCTGAAGCGTACCGCCTTACAGAACCAATGTCTCCACATGCCGCTGCCGCTATTGATGGCGTTACAATTAATTTAGATTCCATTAAAGTTCCACCAACCAACAATAATCTCATTATAGAAGGAGCAGGCGGTTTGATGGTTCCGCTCAATAATGATTCTTTGGTAATTGACCTTATAGAAAAATTAAAAGTGGAAGTTATTCTGGTCTCCAGAAATTATCTCGGAAGCATAAACCATACACTGCTTTCCGTCGAAGCTCTTCAACGCAGAAACATTCCCATTAAAGGAATAATATTTAACGGGAATCCTGTAAATACCAGTGAGAAATTCATTTGTGAATACACGGGGCTGAAATCTTTATTTCGCATTGATAATGAAGAAACAATTGACAAGCAAACCATTTTAAAATACGCCTCTGAACCAAATATAAAATCACTACTTTAAAATTTAAGTGGGTTTTTATTTCAAACCTTAGTCTAGAGTAAGTTAACCCGTTTGAACGATGGTTGGGTATTTTACCTTTTGGTAAATCAGGTTCGTCAGCAAGCAATGGCGCAAAAAAACGAAATTTGGAAAGTGGGAAATAGAAGCATGAAAAAACTAAATCGCCGAACTTAAGCTGACAATTAAAATGTGGAAAGTGGAAAAATAAAACTTACGCAAAAAAAACAAAGATCCTACAAAATTGTCATAGTTGTTAAACATAAAACATCGACAACATAGGATTAACGTTTTGCTAACCAACAAGCTAATGTTTCTGTATTTTGCTAACAACCAATTAAAAAAAAACAAAAAAACAATTATATTGCTAAAAGGACACATTTTTATAACTAAATTTACTTGTAATAGCAGGACTTTAATAGCGTAAAAGACAACCCTGATAAAATTGACACGGAGGACAAACATAAAATATCGAAAACTTAAGATCAATTTTCGGAGGGCTTTTTGCCGATTTGACAAGCCAACGCTTAAAAATTGAAATAATTAATCTCCAACTTTAATCTGTTAAAAAAAATACTATGAAGAGCGATGATAAATTTTTAAGAATAATTATAGCCATTAATAAAAATATAATTCGTGTTTTAATTGGAATTATGACTTTAATTTTAATATTGGGCACATTACATCTTTACTATTTAGAATTTAAAAAAATTACCGCTCCACCTTATTTATTGATTGATGTTTCCACTTTATTCGAAGTGTTTAATTTGATATTGATTATTGCGGTTGGATATGAGCTTATAAAAGCATTGCTATTAATTATTTCATCCGATACAATTCCTACTATTCCAATTATAGAAATCTCAATTATTGCTATTTCAACTAAAATAATCACACTAGATATACAGCAAACAAATAGTAATACTATTGTAAGTTTAGCTTTGTTAATTGCTGCGCTCGGTCTTGCTTATTTTTTGTTGAAATATTGTAAGACACCACAAAACAAACCCTGAACAAATTTAAGTAGCACCTATTTCTGAATGATTTTAATTGTTTTTTAGATAATTAAGTAACGATAAATGAAGATTTTATGAGTAGCATAGTCCAAAATAAAGAATGGCATTCAGTTTCATACAGTAATGTATTAGAGAGTCTCGATACTTCCTCTGAAGGTCTTAGTACAACAGAAGCTGGGAAGCGCTTGAAAAAGGAAGGACCTAATATCATTTACAGGCAAAGTAGAGAAAGTGCCTTTAAAATTTTGCTGAGGCAATTTCTTAACCCGCTTATATATGTTCTACTTACTGCTACCATCCTTGCTATAACTATGGGCAAAATCACAGATGGTATAGTGGTGTTTTGTGTAATAATTATTAATGCCATTATCGGGTTTGTTCAGGAGTACCAGGCTGGAAAAACCATTCAGGGGCTTCTCCAATTAATTCCGGAAAATGCTACAGTGATTAGAGATGGAAAGCAAAAGAATATTCAGGCTGCTGAACTAGTTCCCGGTGATTATGTATTGCTTCAGGCTGGCGATAAGGTATCGGCAGATATGCGGCTCACATTCGTAAAAAATATGCAGTGTAATGAATCTATCCTTACAGGAGAATCCTTGCCGGTGGAAAAAAACACGGATATTATTGACGCAGATGCAGGAGTTGCTGATCGTAAAAATATGGTTTTTAGCGGCACATTGATTACTTCCGGCACAGCAGAAGGCGTAGTTGTTTTGACAGGCATTAAAACCGAGATTGGTAAAATTTCCGCACTTCTTCAAATTACCACATCAGTCAAATCTCCACTGACAAAATCTCTTGAAAAAATTGCACGGGGAATTACCTATGCCATCATCCTTGTTGGTATTTTAGTTTTTCTAATAGGAATATTTCGTAATTATACATTCATAGATGCAATATTTTTTGCCATTACTCTTGCGGTAGCAGCTATCCCAGAAGGACTGCCTGCCGTAATTACTATTGCATCAGCTATCGGTATTATGCGAATGGCAAAGAGACAAGCTATTATCAAGCATTTATCTGCTGTAGAAACCTTGGGTAGCACCACTGTAATCTGCTCAGACAAAACGGGAACGCTTACCCTTAACGAAATGACCGTTCAGGTACTTTGGAATGGAAAGCAAAAATTCAATGTTACAGGAGTAGGCATTAATACTGATGGTAAAATTTTAAAAAATGATTCCGATGAAGAAGGAACAGATGATGAAATTGGTGAACTTATTAAGGCTGCAGCACTGTGCAATGACGCAACACTTCATAAAAAAGAGGGTCATTGGAAATCAGTAGGAGACCCTACAGAGGTTGCCCTGATAGCAGTAGCTGGAAAGTTTGGAATAAACGAGGACGAACTAAGAAGCAAATGGCGGAGGTTGGATGAATTACCCTTTGATTCCGAAAAAAAAATAATGGCTACGCTCCATCTATCCCCTTCCGGAGAAAAAATGATTTACCTTAAAGGCGCACCTGAATCAGTTATTCCACTTTTATTAAATAGTGAAAATTCATCCATTGTCTTTGACACAGAACAGGTACGAACGGAGGCTTTACAATTAGCAGGAACAGGAATGAGAGTATTGGCTTTCGCTTCCAGAAAGTTGGATAGCGAACATTCATCACTCATTACGGAAGAGGATCTTTGCGATTTTACTTTTTTAGGGATACAGGCCATAAGTGACCCTCCAAGGATGGAAGTAAAAGAAGCGATCGATTCGTGTCATAATGCAGGTATTACGGTGAAAATGATTACCGGAGACCATCCTGCAACAGCCGCAGCAATAGGCAGGGAACTTGGATTTATAAATGCAGACAGGGTTATCACCGGAAAGGAACTTCAGAATTTGAATGCCCAGGAGATTCAAGAGGTAGTAAAAAACACCAATATTTTCGCACGGGTATCCCCCGAAGATAAATTAAATCTAGTAAAAGCCCTTCAGGCCAACGGGGAAGTGGTAGCCATGACAGGAGATGGTGTAAATGACGCCCCAGCACTTAAACGTGCAGATATTGGCGTAGCTATGGGTATCAGTGGTACGGCTGTTGCCAAAGAGGCGGCAGACATTATCCTGGCCGATGATAATTTTGAAAGTATAAAGGCTGCTGTTGAAGAAGGACGCAGAGTATTTGATAACCTTTTGAAATCGATTGTATTTCTTCTGCCTACAAGTATAGGATTGGGATTGGTTATTTTTATTGCCGTGTTATTTTTTCCCTCTGAAGGGGGAATTCTACTCATCCCAATACAGCCTGTTCAGGTATTATGGATCAATCTTATAACTGCCGTTGCCTTGTCATTGCCGCTTGCACTTGAAGCAATGGAACCCAATGTAATGAATCGTCCTCCACGTAAGCCCAATAAACCTTTATTAAGTTCTTTGATAATTTTCAGGATGACACTGGTTTCTCTGGTAATGGCAGGTGGAACAATTGGATTATTTCTTTGGGAATATAATATTGAACTGTCCAGAGGCATGGAACACTCACTGGCCATTTCGGAAGCTCAAACAATGGCTGTAACAGCAATGGTTTTATTTCAGGTGTTTTACCTTATTGATTGCCGATCTCTTAATTTTTCAGTCAATCAAATCGGGCTTTTCTCCAATCCATTTATTTATATCGGAATTGCAACAGTACTGTTTGTTCAAGCCGCTTTTGTTTATTTTCCATTTATGAATCGTTGGTTTCATTCATCTCCATTAAAAGCTGAGGCATGGGGGATGTCAGCCATGGTAGCTTTTTCAATTCTAATAATTATCAGTGTTGAAAAATGGATTCAAAGAAAATATTTTAAAAATGTTAAGATGTAATACTTGTTGTGAAGTACATGTTTTATATGCGAGGAAAAACTTGTTGTCAAGAAGTGTTTTACAAGGAGGAAGAATGGATTGTAGCATAGTAAATGAAATGTTTTGTGAACCAATCAACAAAAACCTAAAACAAGATGGATATGATCCTTATGCCGATGAAATAAAAAAACATAAACACTGAACTCATGAAACTACTTTGGCAATTACTGTGAAACAACACAGCAACAATTTGAACAATTTAGAGGTCATACAGTTTGGAGTATTGAACAAGGTTTTTATGCCGCAACATTTGTGTCAAACTTACAGAGTATTATAGAAAAAAAAATCGAACCGAATATAAACAATAGAATATGAAATATGACTATAATCAATAGTATAGGTATTACAAACTATAAAGGATTCATACAAGCATCAAGTTTTTTCATGCTATAAAATTTTGTTAGGCATTTGCCAAAAAGTTCATTACCTTTAAGAAGCGTTTTCGTTCAATACAGTTTGTACAAGTAAATCCCGAACAGCTTGTAGACGCAGACTGTCAGACCATCGTTATAGAAAAGTATTTTAGTAAGATTCAATAGACAAACATTTTGGTAAACCGTAAAAATCGACCAAATGAATTTGGTAAAACAAGAGGAGTCGAAAAATTAAACAAGTACAAGTATGCAAACGGATTTGAGTTTTTGGATTGGTTTTAACGTATTTGTACTGCTGATGCTGGCATTGGATTTAGGGGTGTTTAACCGCAAAGCGCATGAAGTAAGCATTAAAGAAGCCATGATTTGGACGGGGGTTTGGATAACACTTGCCATGTGTTTCAATGGGCTTATTTATTACTGGCAAGGCGAGGTAAAAGCATTGGAGTTTTTTACGGGTTATGTGATTGAAAAAGCATTGAGCGTAGATAATATTTTTGTATTCGTTTTAATTTTTTCTTATTTCAAAATTCCGGCTATCCATCAGCATAGAATTTTGTTTTGGGGAATTATCGGAGCTTTAATAATGCGGGCTGCATTTATTTTTGCGGGAGTCGCGTTACTCGAAAAATTCCATTGGACGATTTATGTTTTCGGGGCGATACTGATTTATACGGGATATAAGATGCTTAAGCAAAAGGAGATAATAATTGAGCCAGAAAAAAATCCCCTTATAAAATTATTCAGAAGAGTAATGCCTGTTACTAATGAACTGCATGGTGGTAAATTTTTTGTAAAACAAGATGGGAAACGGTTTGCAACGCCTTTATTTTTAGTATTGGTGTTGATTGAAACCACCGATTTGATTTTTGCGGCGGATAGCATTCCTGCAATACTGGCAATCACACAAGACCATTTTATTGTTTATACTTCAAATGTGTTTGCAATACTTGGCTTGCGCTCTTTGTATTTTGCACTGGCGGGAATGATGGATAAATTTCGGTATTTGTCGAAGGGACTTGCTTTGATATTAATATTTGTTGGACTGAAGATGTTGCTGGCTGATTTCTACAAATTGCCAATACAAATTGCTTTGTTGGTAATTCTCGTTATTTTAATCTTGAGCATTGCAGCATCATTGATGTCTCGCAAGAGATGATAATAGATTTAATCGGTCAATTGAATAGTGTTTTGCCATAATAACAATTAACATAAAAGATAATGGATAAAATTCTTGTTACCACCGATTTTTCTTCAAATTCAAAAGCAGGTTTGCGTTTTGCCATTCAATTGGCATCCCAACATAAATTTGAGTTGACTTTTTTTCATTCCTACTACATGGCAAATCTCACGTCGTTAAGCAATCTTGCCTTTGCTGATTATGAAAGGAAAGAAGCGGATAAAATTCAAAAAAAACTAAACCAATTTGTAGCATCGGTTTATAGGGACATGGATGTTGTTTCTATAAATAAGAAGTGTATAATAAATAGTGCTGTTCTTGCGGACAGCAATATCCGGGAATATGCCCAGGAAAATAAATTCAGTTTTATCTGCATCAGCACCAGAGGCTCAGGAAAACTGAAAAAAATATTCGGCACAAACACTTCCAGTCTAATCTCCCATTCAACAGTTCCTGTTATAGCCGTACCCCAGAATTATCGTCGAAGTGAGATAAAGAGCGTTATTTACGCCTCCGATCTTGTAAATCTTGAAAATGAACTGAAAAAAGTAATTGAATTCACGAAGCCATTAAAGGCAAAAGTTGAAATACTCCATTTCAATTTCCCCGCCGAAATAACAACCAACAAAAACACCATAGATGAATTGGTAAAAAAAAATTCAAAGCATAATATTAAACTGCATATCGAAAATATCAATCTGGCCAAGAGTTTAATTTCAAACATAGAGGCGGTAATTAAGCAGTCAAAACCTTCCATGATGATTATGTTCACGCAACAAAACAGAAGTTTTTTCGACAAAATATTTTTCTCCAGTAACTCAGCCAATTATTCCTTTAAAGCCAAAGTACCGTTACTCGTTTTTAATAAAATATAAGTCCAAGAAATGGAGAGATGAAAAGAACGGTAAAATACTCATAGGTAACTTCCCGTAATTTACTGATTTTAATACTTACCAACAACTTTAGGAGAAGATCAGGGTAAGCTTTTATTACTCTAAAACACAAATTCTAAAGTTGTGTAAAAAGTTCTAGTATCAGAAGGTATTATTCCTGGTCCTGGGTAGCCAGTTGCTCTTCTTGTAAAATAACTATTGTTTGTAAAGTTGGTGATTCCAGCTTCCAATTTACAGTTTTTCCATTTGTAGGAGGTGGAGAAATCAGCTACATAATAGGCTGGAATTTGACCAAAAATGCCATACGTATTGTCATTTACATCTGTTTTACTGTTATTAGCTTCCGTAAATTGAGAAGAAACATAGGTAAATTGTACACTCGAAATAAAGTTTTTATACCCAATTCCTGTCTTAATGTTATAAAGCGGAACAAACTCTACCTTATTTCCTTCAATATTTGGTGCGTCTGATTTTAAATATTCCGAATCGGTGATAGCGATATTGGAGAATACATTCCAAGAAAAGTTGTCGTTTTGTTTGAAAAATGTTTTATTTAAACTCCAATCGAACATCGTTTCAAAACCATACGTGACTGCTGTTCCAATATTATCTCGGAATCGTACTATTGCTGCTGAACCATTGGGATTTCTAGTTTCATATTCACCAATTTTATCATCATAATACAATCCGTAAACACTTGCGTCAAAAGTTACTTTGTCGCCTATTTGCCCGCGAATTCCAATATCCGAAGTATAGCCTTTTTCATCTGTAATATTTTCATCAATCACCTGACTTGGACTTACGGCTCGAATATCATTAAAAGTTACAGAGCGATAGTTCTGTGAAACATTTCCATAAAATTCAATTCTGTTTCGTGGTTTATAACTTAATCCAACTCCTACTAAAACAAAGTTTCGGTCTTTTATATTATTCTCAAACTTAGTTTCGTCTAAAATCACATTTCCTGCTAAATCCAGATTTATTTTCCGATAAGAACCTTCTGCTTGTGTTTTTATTTTTTCAAATCTAAAACCTGGAGTAATAGAGAACTTAGGTGTTATTTTAAAGATATTCTCCCCAAAAACAGATACATTCAAGTTCGGATATGTATAATTGGATTGATTTTGATAAAAAGGGAATTCTGCATCGGCAACATTAAAATTGGCATCACTACCGGAGCTTCCCGGACCTTGAATTCCGGAATTTTCAGATTGGTAATATTTGGCTCCAATTAAAAAAGCACTGGTGTTGTTTTTTATTCTGTACCGTTTTAAAAATCGTGCTTCAGCACCCCAATTGACAAATTCCCCTACTATTAAATCTCTTTCCGTTCCTAATACATCAGGATTAGATACTCTATTGGAACGATATCCAACAGCTTTGCGGCTAGCATCTAGCCCAAATAATTGCAGTGAAAAATCGGCATTAGCATTAAATTTATGTTTCAAGCGCAATGCAAATAAGTTCCAGTTTACTGCAAACCAATTCATGGTTCTGTTGCTTTGTGTAGGGTTATCGTTAAACATCACATCGGTCAATCCGCCGGCTTGTTGGGCTAGATAATTAAAATAAGTGTAGTCCAAATGCAAGGAAGTTTTATCGTTTAATTGATAATTTAAATTTCCAAAATAATTTTTACTCTCGAATTCAGAATTGGATCTAAAACCATTTCCTTGCTTGTAATTATAAAAGGTATAGTAACTGAATTTATCTTTTGTACCGCTTAATGAAGTGAAATTGGTAAACAAACCATAAGATCCAATGCTATTTCTTGTTGTAAATTCGAATGGTTTTTTGCTTGGCGTTTTTAATTTAAAATTGACTAATCCGCCAAATTGGGTTCCATATTGCAATGATGCTGCACCGCGAATTACTTGAATTTTTTCGAGAGCCTCGGTAGGTGTTGCATAATAACTTTCGGGATAACCCAAAACATCGGCACTGATATCATAACCGTTTTGTCGGGTATTAAAATTGGATGTTCGGTTTGGATCCAATCCACGTCCACCAATACTTAATTGTAAACCTCCATCTGAACTTTCGTTGATTGTTAATCCTACAACTTGAGCAAATATTTGACGTGCATTGTTGGTTGCCTTGTTTGCCGTAAGTTTGTTTAACGAGATTACTTCGGTTTTCTTTCCGGCATAAATGGCCGTTTCATCAATATCTTTTAATTTATTAAGTGCAAATATTTTTTCTTTTTGTTTATTGATAACTACTTCCGAAAGGTTGGTGATTTTATCTAAAATAATAACAATACTTTCTTCGGATGTTGAAACTGTTTTTTCTAAAAAGGCATAGTTTTCTTTGTAAAAAACGAGTTCATAATTGCCTGGTTTGTCAAACTCTATTGAAAACTCTCCTTTAGCGTTAGATAGGTATTTAGTCCCGGAAGATCTATTATATACTTCAACGGAAGCCAGTATTCTACCATCGTCAGCTGTAGTTATTCCTGAAATTTTATATTAGGAAAAACTATCTATTGTAAACAATAAAAACAGGATGTAACTAAAATCCTTTAATTTCATCGTTAAAAGGTAATATCCAAGTTTTGTGATGGAATGTTTCATTTTCGTTGGTTAAATTTATTGTTGGATTGATATATTTTTGACTTAATCTTCCATTGAGAGCGACGTAGCTTTCTACTCTAACTTCCGGGTTATAAATACCTTGTTTTTGGTAATAATCGTGTAAAAAATGTGCGTATTCCAAAATAAAATCCGGTTGAAAAGACATTTGTTTTTCCTGAAAAGTGGTTAAGAAATGACTGTTATCTACCATTATATTTTCTTTTGTTTTCGCATCGGTAACACTAAATTGTGTATAACCGGCTTTTTCCATAAGCATCACGCGCCACGAAAACCGAAATCCTTCCTCTGTCCAAAATAATTCGTCTGGATACAATACATATCGAAAAGGAAACAGTAGTTGGAAAGTTATAAAAGAGGTTAAAAAGGCGATTTTAATTTTATAAATCCCATTGAAATTCTGAATTTTTTCTTTTCCGTTCTCAAAGAAAGTTATACTGAAATTGAATAATTTTGAAACAGTTAGGAAACACTTTTTATGAAAATCCGCATCAAAAAAGAGCAATGAACTTACAATCATTATAAATGGAAAAACACCAATTGGGAAAAGAATTCTAGTCAAAATATGAAATACTACCACTAAAACAAAAGCGAATAATCGGGCTCTTTTATAAAGTAATAAAAAAGGAATACTTAAATCGTACATCATTCCTGTCCAACTGAAAGCATAATGCACCCAATTCTCGTTTAATAAAGAACCAATTATTGGTAAATTTGAATTATTTGGCAACCATATTTTGAGTGGCATGGCTTTAAAAAGCCAGTCGGAATTGAGTTTTGCTATACCTGCATAAAAATAGACAATTCCTAACAGCAATTTTAAAATATCAATAGTCCAACTCGGGATTTTCTAAAAGGCACTTTTTGGATTTCTATAGGCATCAACAGAAAAATAGGCGTTTGCCGGCAGAAAAATCATTATAAAACTCACAACCGTAATAAAATAATAATGGTTTAGGTAAGTGGTTTTATCCATAAATTCTATTTAGGTAAAGCTCAGGAAAAAGGTAATGATCGATAATTTATATTTGTATCCAATGGCGACAAATAAGGCAGCTAATCCTGAAATAAAAAACAATAAATAAGTATAAATTCCTAAAGGCTTTACCCACTCAAAACCATAATACGTAAAGTGAAATTGGGGTTGGATATAAAATTTATCAATCCAACCGTAACTCACAAATCGTATTAGACTTAAAACCATCATAACGCCAAACGCTAGCCTAAAAAAAGCTAGCGTTGATGCCTCTTGAAATTCTTCTTACACATTTATCGAAAAACCCATAAGGTATGGATGTAGAGTGGTTCCGTTCAACACAGCTTTCATTGTTCGTGCTACGCACGCAACGAAAGCTTAGCTGTTAGGTACTGGCGTTCTCATATTGTCAATTGTCTTTAAGCTCATTTTCTGTTTCTATTTTTGTTGCCAATTTTCGGAACAGTTCAAAATAAAAACCTACTACAAGAAAGTCCCGACCTGTTTCATCATTTATTTTATAGTCGAACTGATGTAAGTACCCCAATTGGATTGTTGAGCCTTTTGAAGGTTTATAGTTCAGTGTCATTTGTATTCTGTTCCGTTCAAAGTAAGGCTCGTTGTCGGTAAAAAACAATTCGTTACTAATGCTTGTCTGAAAAGGTTTGTACCCATTTCGTTCTTTCCCAAATGGATAAGATGCACCTAATCTATAACGAAAACGGTTACGGTAGCCATTGCTCGTCCATCGCAATTCTGCTCTGTATCGTTGTTCTATTTTAAATTTACCGACTGATTGAAAAAGTATTACCTGTGGCCAAAGTCTAAATTCGTCATTATTTTTTGGTAGAACAAAATTGCCTCCTTCTTTATATGTTTGGTAGCTACCTGCTCCTAATGTCAAATTTACATTTTTATGAACTTTGTAGTTTATACCGCCTTTATATTCGTAATAGTGAAAGTCGTTGTAAAATTTTAATGAACGCAATTGTGCTTCGCCAAATAAGCTTAGTTTGTCATTGTGATTGTATTTGATATTTAATATATTCCAAGAGCCTAAATCGAATTGCTGTGCATAAGTTATCGTAGGATAAATCATAAAACTCAATAGAAATAGTATCGTTCGTTTGTTATTTATTAACTTCATTTTTGATAGATTTTTCTACTACCAAAAATGAACTTTTTAATAGTAAGGCATTTGGGATTGTTAATACTCCTCTGTTTGGCGTTTTTATGAAGATAAAAAAGTAAGTAATATCTATTAGCTCACCTTCAGTTTCTTTCCCTTCAAAAGTTATTGCTATGGTATCACCAACTTTTATTGGGTGTTGGAAAAAAAGAATTAGGCAAGCTGTAATATTCGTAAGAATGGACATTTCAGCAAAAAGTGCTACACCAAAAACAGTAAGTAACGAACTTGCAAATATTAAAATGTTTTCTTGCTTAACACTCCATATAGCCACTATGATAATACAAAGTACGACCATTAATATTNNTACGACCATTAATATTAGTCTGATTACTTTTAAAACATCATTTTGTTCAGCATTTTTGAAGTATGAGTTTTTAATTGTTAGTTTAACGAAATACATTAAAATTATTTTTACAGCAAAAAAGCTAATTACAGCTATGATTGTTTCAATTATTTGAATTTTATACGTTTCCATTCTTATTGTTTTGTTATTTGTTTTTCTCTATTTTGCCCAGTTAGGTTAATGCTCTCATAAAGCATTTTGGCATTATATAATAAGCGGTCAAGTTCTTGTTCAAAAAACTGTGAAGTGTAGTTGTTCCATTTGTCGGGTTGTTTCATAAGTTCTTTGAAACTATTACTCAATGTGTTTATGTATTCCTTTTTTTGTGAAGCATCATTAATAAATATAGGAGGGTATAAGTCATACATCAACATCCAGTTTTTGGCAATTCTTGTTACACGTCCATTACCATCTACAAAAGGGTGTATTCTTATTAACTCGTGATGAAAGTAAATAGCCCTTATTATAGGGTTTTGAATTGATTGAATTTTATAAAATAGCTCGGAAACCAAATGAGCAACTATTGTTGGCTCGGGACAAATATGTCCGCCTACTTGAACAAGAGTTTGCCTGTATCGGTTGGGGTGAATGGCATCTGTTTCAGGGGAAACTAAACGCAACAGCTGAAATAACTGAACTTCCTTTTCAAAATTGTTTTGTAAAATTATTTCTTCAACAACAAAATCCAGCGATACTTTTAAATTTAATAAATACTCTTTGGCTTCTTCTTCGTTTTGAGCTTCCATTTGGGCATTTTTGATGCCAACGAGTTCTTTAAGATTATGATAGCCTGCTAAATAAATGTCTAAAAGGTCATCGTCAAGGTGGTGCCTACTATAAATAATAAGACGGTAAATTGACTTTATGATTTTGTCAATTTCATCTATTTTATTTTGATTTATTTGAATAATTTCTACTGGTAGTAATTTCATTTTGCAAGCTCGTTATTAGGCATTGTATGGGTTTTTACTTGTATAAAATTTACAATAAAGGAAAATGCCATTGAAAAATAGATATATCCTTTGGGAATTTCAAAATGCAATCCTTCGCCTAACAAAGCGATACCTATCATAATTAAAAAAGATAGTGCCAAAATCTTGAATGAAGGATGCTTTTGTATAAACTCACTTATTGGTTTTGATGCAATAAGCATTATAACGACACTAACAATAACTGCCACATACATTATCCAAAGTTCTTTTACCATACCTACTGCTGTAATAATACTATCAATAGAAAAAACTAAATCCAATATAATGATTTCTAAAAGTAGCTTTCTAAAATTACCGTTTAATGTTTTTGCCTTTTCAGGATTGTTAGCTAATTCTGTTTTGTGGTATATTTCTTTTGTGCTTTTCCATATTAAAAACAAACCTCCTAATATTAATATTATTCCTTTTCCAGAGATGTCTATATTAATTATCGTAAAAAGTGTTTGGTCTAACTTTAATATCCAAGCTATACCAGCTAATAATATAAGCCTAAAAACCACAGCCAAGCCAAGCCCCATATATCGAAGTTTGTTTCTTTGTTCGGGTGGTAGTTTGTCTGTAAGGATGGAGATGAAGATGATATTGTCAATCCCCAAAATTAATTCTAAAGATATAAGGGTAATAAGTGGTATTATGAATTCGCTCATTGGATATTATTGTTTTTTTGTTAAGTCAATATTGAAATTTGCATTTAGTATAAATCCATTGTTCTGCTGAAAAACATTTCTACCATTTACTTCACGCCCAAGTTGAAGGATTTGATTTAAATAACCTGCCTCTAATCGTATATTTTGATTTAATCGGTAACCCATTAAAACACCTAACCTGTTTTGGTCAAAAATATTTTCATTTACGTTTTCACCAAAACCAATAAACACTTCCTCATAAATGGCTAAGTATGGTGTTTTATCTTTTATTTCTTTTCCTTTTAAAGGGACTTGTAAACGAAACATATACCTAAACCTGTTAAGCAAAGGATATTCATCTTCTTTGTTCAAATTGGCATTGGAGTACCTACCAACCCAACGCTGTTCAAGCATAAAACGGTGCGATAAATCCACAATACCTGCTTTGTCAGTTATTGTTGCCATTTGAAATAAGCGATGTTCAGTAAAATCTTTTCCCATTCCATTTATTGGGATTTCACCATAGGGAAAAGTTTCTATCCAAGCATAACCAACTCGTAATTGAATTTTTGGATTGAGTTGATAATTCACCCCAACTCGTAGCAAGCTTTGTTGCCATTCTGTTATTACATCGTTTCTGCGAAATTGATATTCCGTATGCAGTCCAAATTTGTTGTTGAGTTTAAATGTGCCAAAATAATTATACCACCCAATGGAATTACGGTTTGTTATTCTTGTATTTTGGGAAAATGAAGTATTACTTAAGGAAAGAAAAATGATTATAATTATGTATCTTTTTAGCATAAATTGGGAAAGTATTAAAAGGGTTGAGCTAAGCTCAGCCCTTTTAGTTAATTATTTAGTTTGTGGAGTAAAAGGAAGGGCTGATTTATGCACAATAATTCTAAGTTTTCCGTCTTTGCCTTTTTTGAAAACCCAAGTTTTGTCAACCATTACTTCTTTACCGTCTTTACCTGTTACCCATACATTACCCATAGTAATTGCTACAGAACCGTAAATTTGTATGCCTTCGTTTTTCTCTCCAGCATTGTCATATCTTGCTTTAACCCACGGTGTCAATGCAAAGCCTTTGTCGTTCGGATAGTCAGGGTCGCCACCTATAAAATAGGCTAATGCACCCTTTTTGTCGTTTCTAAAAGTTTGGTCGCCATAGGCTAATGTTGGTTTAAAAAATACTTTACCGTTGTCATAATTGTAAGCTGAAGACAGTACTTCATTTGCAAAGGCTTTGTAATCTCCACCCTCTTCTTTCAATTGTCCAATTTTTACCAAAGCATCGCACCAGGCTTGTTGTGCAGCATTTACTTCTTCGTAAGTAATAATCGTTTGTGCTCCTTCTTCAACATAAACCAACCCTAAGTCGTTAATTGTTTTCTGAACGCTTTCGTTTGTCTGAGCAATTACCTTGTTTGCTTCTTCTTTTACTTTGTCTGTTGCTTGGTTGCAGGATGTTGCTAAACCAGCTATTACGATTAAACCGTAAATCATTTTTTTGTTCATTGTCATTCTATTTATTTTTCTTTTGCCTACTTCTTAATGTGGTGTTCGGCTTGTCCACTTGCAAAGATAACTTTTATTGGTTGGGATGCTGTAGTTTTCGTGTGGTTACGCTTGCACCTAACGTCAGGCTGTGAAAAAACCTCTTCAAATCTAGAGAGTATTCGGAGGGCTACCAAAGAACAATCTCAAATATGGGATTCTCAAGAGGTTCTTTTTAGTTTTTTCATGGCCTGACGTTCCGGCGCTTGGCGAGGTTGCGAGCTTCGGAACTACTTATTTTCTTTCAAAGATAAAATTTCTTACGAAACTTAAACGTGAACGTACCACAAAATTCGCAATTGCGAGAAACGGCTGTGCTTGTTGCACACCACAACAAATATATCAAAAAAAACTTGCGAAAAAATAAATAAAATAGTATTTTTAACTATGCCACAGCCCAGTATTATGGAGAGGAAGGACAAGAAAGTATTGATCCTGTTGTGTTTTTCAAAATCTGTTTGGTAGGCTATTTAAACAATATCAATTCGGATAGAAAACTCATAGAATATTGCTCCAATTGTTTAGATGTTCGTTTGTTTATCCGGTATGACATTGATGAAGCCTTACCTTGGCACAGCACAATTAGTAGAACCCGTCAGTTGTATGGCGAAGAAGTATTTTTAACCTTATTCAAAGCCGTTTTAAGGATATGTGTTTCCAAAGGGATGATTCGAGGCAAACGTCAAGCCGTGGATAGCGTTTTTATCAAAGCCAATGCTTCTATGGATAGTTTAGTTGAGAAAGAAGTATTGGAAGATGCCAGTGCTTTTGTAAATGAATTGGAAGAGAATAGCGAGTTCAAAACAACCAGCACCAGAAAGAAACTAGTGGAACAACACCACGCTTGGAAACAAGAAGCCTATAAAGGAATGCCTAATGCCAATCAAAAAGGCGATAGAGTAGATGAATACGGGAATTTAATACGTCCAAAATATGTATCGAATCATACCCATTATTCACTCACAGATTCTGATGCCAGGGTAAGTGTAAAACCAGGAAAGGCAAGACAGTTAAACTATTTTGGACAAATCGCTGTTGACGATGCTCATCACTTAATAACAGGAGCTTGTTCTGATTTTGCAGACAAACGCGATAGTCAATGTTTAGAAAAAAAAGTTGAACTAACAGAGGGAAATTTACAAGAAAACGGCATTGAATTAGAAGAACTTTTAGCCGATGGAGGTTACAGTAGTGGAGAAGCTTTAAAGTATTTGAACCAAAAAAAACATCAATGCCTACATTCCAAACTTTGGGCAATACAAACCTGAGAGAGCAGGATTTATTTTCAACAAAGAATTGCATCAGTACGAATGTATAAAAGCAGGAGGAAACAAAGCTAATTTAGTATTTAAAGGCGAAAAAATCGATAGCAAAGGCTACACCAAACGTACCTATCGCAGTAGTGAGAGCGATTGCAAAAACTGTCCACTACGAGAACAATGCTGCGGAAAAAGCACCAAGTTTAAAAAGATAGACGACAGCATCCACAAAGAACACTACGACAGAATGCACTTAAAACTCACCCAAAATCCACACTATGCCAAGAAAATGGTACGCGTGAGAAGTAAAACAGTAGAACCTGTAATTGGAACATTGGTCAATTTTACCAATATGAAGCGAGTAAATACAAGAGGAATCAAGCAAGCTAACAAACACGTTTTGATGGCAGCATTAACCTATAATTTGAAGAAATATTTGAAGTTTATCACCAAAAAAACAAAAACAAAAGCTGGAGTTGTAAATGAAATACAAACAAAAGCACCCACTTCTGTAAAAACAGCTTTTTATGACTTGAAATACTTGTTTTTAAGTGGCTTATTTTTTAAAAACTACAACTTAAAACCAAAAACAAACCTCGCTTAAATGTGCTTAAACGAGGTTGTTTTTTATACTTATTTTGAAAGTTTAGTTTTTGAATGAGGTTGCGCAACAGCTACGGCTGTTGGCAGATGCCCTTTATTCTTTCTGTTTCCGTTCTGTTTTGCAATCCTTATATAATTAGGTTGCGGGTTTCAATCAATGTAAGTCGGATATATATAATTGCGATAGCAATAAATATAAATCAGGCTAGGTAGTTTTATATTTCTGTTTGTAACATACAATGTTTTTATATCTCCAAAATCTTTACAAATAATACCAAACTAATTTGTTAAAAAGCTTGACCTAT
>CXWL01006837.1_pt1 | contig 29233 bp, 28 predicted proteins | sample 590931 | NCBI WGS metagenome assembly CXWL01 (sample SAMEA3498368, study PRJEB10139) | groundwater metagenome | biome: water well; material: biofilm material | place: Germany | collected 2015-04-27 | reverse complement strand
GATCACCTACAGGACACGCGGCAACCGCCAGACGAGCACAGAACGGTGCACTGGTACACCGGGAGCCTGGCGTCATGGGCGGGCGCGATCACGGCTCGATGCGCTTGCTCGCCAGTCGCTGATCAGAGCACGGTCGACGTCGTCGCTCGACGTGGTCACTTGGAACTGGTCTGGGTCTCACGGGTCGGCGATCACGCCGAGTCGATCTGCTCCAGCTGTTGCATACGCCGCCGCAGTGATGCTTGATCCGGGCGTCTGTCCGGGAACCTGTCCGGACCTCTGTGCGGGTGCAAGCTCGACAAGTACGGCCAGTCGAGGTGAGGTGCCCGTTGCGCCGAAGCCCATCCCTAGTAGCAGGTGATCGAGGCCGAATCGTGCCTGGGGCCCAGGGAGGGCCGGTTCGGTGATACCCACTTCGGTCATGTCGAGCCAACCCGGCACGATCCCGGTCGGATTGAACTGTCGGTTGACTTGTCCCGACGAGGTGAGTTGAAGCAGCGCTGGGTGGTACGGCATGTCTGGATGTAGGGCGAAGGTGTACCCGACGCCGACCAGAGGAGCCGAGTTCTGATCAACGGTGAACGTTTGCGCGACACCGCTGAAAGCCGCCGTGCCCGCTCCGTTGAACGAGGGATCAAGGCTTCCATCGACACGAATCCGCACAACTGAGCCTGTCATGAAGTAGCCCTGCGGCAGCAGCAAGATGCCGCCATCGGGCGTGGGTGAGGCGTCGATCAGTCGTGGCGAGAGCCCGATCGCAGGGTCGACAGCGACGACGCCACCAGTTCCGTACGACCCGTCGAGAGAGCCGTCGGCTGCGAGGCGCAGCAAGCGATATCCAGTAGCAATGTCGTGCAACACCACGAGAATTGACCCGTCGGGCATATGGAGCGGGATCGCCTCGGTGCACAGCACCCCACTGCTCGACAGAGGGCCTGGCGTGCCCAAGGCGTCGATGACGAAGATGTAGCAGTCACCGAACGCGAGTGCGTCGCTGATCATGGCGAGGCGATGATCGCTCAACTCGACTATCGCGGTCGGGCTGTTTGCGAACATGGAACCATTGATCGCGATGTAGCCGTTCGCTCCATATGCCGTGTCGACGGCACCGTCGGCACGGAAGCGACGACTGCCCAAGAAGAACGCGCCGTCCGACATCGGCGTCAACGCACCCGACGGCTGAACTTCAACGAGTCCCGGCGTCGACCCACCGGGTGCGAACATTGGATCGGGCGTGCCGTCTGGTCGCAGCTTGGCGATACCGGTGGCGAGCAAGACACCGAATGAGTCGTGGCGATCGAGTTGCACGAGGGCAGAACCGTCTGGCAGGACAACGATGTCGCGGACGTCTGTCCACGATGGGAACGCCATCACTCCGTGGTCACCGAATGTCGATACCAACACGTATCCCGATGGCGATGAGGCCGATGAGGCCGCTGCGGCGACGCCACGTTCTGAGACGTCTGACAATGGTGCAGCTACGACTACCACGGCCAACGAGGCTGTAAGCAGACGAGTGATGCTCGCCCCCCACCTGTGACGCATTCACCAACTTTACAACCGTGATGTCCGGTCAGCGGAACGGGGCCGACTCTGAGGACGTCCGACAGGCCGCGCAGAACTCACGCTCCGAACAAGGACCTCTTCGTCCGCCGCCACGCACGCGGCACGGCGCATCGGTGCCGGTGGACGAAGCGCGCCCGACCGAGAATCACGCGCTCATCTCATGAGCGGCATCTGGTCACCAAGCCAGGCGGCGATGGTGGGCCAAGGGGGGTCGATGGGGGTGGACCGAGGAGATCCCACAGATTGCCGGACACGTCGAGGAACACGGCGACGTGTCCGTAGGGTTCGGCTCGTGGCGGACTGACGAACTTCACGCCACCGGCGATCATCCGGCCGTACATCTCGTCGAAGTCATCGACTCGAAGGAGGAAGCCGACTCGACCAGCCACCTGACTTCCAACTGCTTCCGCCTGGCGTTCTCCGTCGGCGCGGGCCAGGAGGATCCCCGTCTCGGCGGCCGGCGGCCGCACCACAACCCATCGCTTCGGTTGTCCGTCGTTGGTCCACGCTGCCGAATCCTCGACCAACTCGAAGCCCAACACGTCGACGAAGAACTCGATGGCAGAGTCGTACTCGTCGACAACGATCGCGAAGGATTCGACTCGCATCATCCAAGCGTAGGTTGCTGCCACGCAGCGGCGGACTCCGTCCGCCCGATGCGGTCTCCCGTCAGCCCTGCGTCAGCGATGGTGCAGACTGTGATCCATGGGATTCGAGGTGCATGTGGTGGTGGCGCTACCGAAGCCGCCGAACGAGGCCCTGATGACTGCCCTCGACCACAAGTTCGGGGTAGCCAGTCATGAGGTTGGAACCAGGATCGTGAACCTCACCGAGCACGTCACCATCTCCAGCGAGGCCGACGCCGTCGAGTTCGTCCGTGGGCTCGTGCTCGACGCGGTGCCGCCCGGGTCGAAGATCTCCGAGGTCACCTCGGTGCCCGGCTGAGCGTTCGACCGAGGTCGGGGAACGGTGGATCGCCAGGCGCAGCGACGCTCGGTACATTCATCACGTGTCTGAAGATCTCGGCGACCGGATGCGCGCCGCCACCGAACTGCTGGAGGCGGTCGTCGCCGATCGTTCGTTGCTGGCCGCGTTGCCGCTCGAGGATCGCACGCGTCTGCTGAGTGCTGCCGGCGACGTGTACTCGCCCGACGTCGAGCAACGACGGCGCCAGATCAAGGCGCAGCGCCGTCAGCTCAAGGCCGAGAAGGTCTTGACTGATCAGGGCACGCTGTCGGGCACCGGCATCCGGACGCTTCGGGCCAGGTCGGTGTTCACCACTCCGAACGTGTTCCCGCCCATTGCGGTGGAACCGGACGACATCGCCGACGAGATCGCCGACGAGGCAGTTGGCGACCTCGCAGCCGGCGCAACACGTGAGTCGTTGCACCCTCAGCACTGCTACATCTGCAAGCAGAAGTACTCGCAGATCCATCCGTTCTACGACCAGATGTGTCCCCCATGTGCCGACTTCAACTTCGCCAAACGAACTGAGACAGCCGACCTGAGCGGCCGGGTGGCACTGCTCACCGGCGGCCGGGTGAAGATCGGATACCAGGCAGGCATCAAGTTGTTGCGCGCCGGCGCCCATCTCATCGTCACCACTCGTTTCCCACGCGACTCGGCGCGGCGATATGCGGGCGAGACCGACTTCGCGCAGTGGGGCCATCGTCTCGAGATCTTCGGTCTCGATCTGCGCCACACGCCGAGTGTCGAGGCTTTCTGCCATCACCTCATCGAAACCCGCGACCGACTCGACTTCATCGTCAACAACGCGTGCCAGACCGTCCGGCGGCCCCCCGACTTCTACCGTCACATGATGGATGCAGAGGAGGTGTCGCTGAGCGACATGCCGACGGCAGCGAGCAGGCTGCTCGGCGCCTACGAGGGGCTGCGTGGCTACAACATGCTCCAGTCGGGCGGCCACCACCCCGCCGCGATCGCGCCCGCGGCGGTGCCCGGCATCACCCACGCCGCCCAACTGTCGCAGGCTCCGCTGCTCCCAGAAGACCTCGACCGAGGCTCACTGCTGTTCCCCGAAGGACGCCTCGACCAGGATCTACAGCAGGTTGACCTTCGCGAGCACAACTCGTGGCGGCTCACCTTGGCCGAGGTCTCGTCGGTGGAGTTGCTCGAGACCCAACTCGTCAACGCGGTGGCGCCGTTCGTGCTCAACGCCCGCCTCAAGCCGCTCATGCTGCGAACGCCCGAACGCGACAAGCACGTGGTGAACGTGTCGGCTGTGGAAGGGCAGTTCTACCGGAAACTGAAGACCACTCGGCACCCGCACACCAACATGGCCAAGGCGGCCCTGAACATGATGACGCGCACGTCGGCCGCCGACTACCACGCCGGCGGCATCCACATGAACAGCGTCGACACGGGCTGGGTGAGCGACGAGGATCCGGTGCACATCGCCGAACGCAAGACCGCCCAACAGCACTTCCATCCGCCGCTCGACATCGTCGACGGTGCCGCGCGCATCGTCGATCCGATCATCGCCGGGTTCAACACGGGCGAGCATGTGTGGGGTCAGTTCCTCAAGGACTTCCGACCCACAGACTGGTGAGCCCCGTAGATTCCGGTCCGTGTCGTGATGGGATGCCGCGTCGAGATATGCTCACCGAACGGGTGTCTGCAGTTGGCCACCCGAGAAAGCAGAGTAAGTAACATGGCCACCGGCACCGTGAAGTTCTTCAACGCTCAGAAGGGCTACGGATTCATTTCCCGCGAAGACGGCCCCGACGTCTTCGTCCACTTCTCCAACATCGAAGGAAACGGCTATCGCTCGCTCGACGAGGGACAGGCAGTCGAGTTCGAGGTCGGCCAGGGTCGCAAGGGCGACGAAGCCCTCAAGGTCAAGGCGATCTGATCGAGGCGGGGCTCATCGGCCCCGCCCACAGTTGCAACGGTGTGCAGTCACGGCTGCCGCTGAGTGGCAACTCCATGCTCATTCGCCGGTCATCGGCCGGCGAGTTGGGCAACCACCGGGGCGAACGATTCGATGTCGTCGGCACCGACGATGATGTACGAGAACCCCCAGCGCTCGCGCCGCTGGAGCAGGTCCTCGGCCAGCTTCGACGGCGGCCCGACCAGCGCGAACGGCGTTGCCTCGATCATCGACTGCTCGACGCTCAAGGCCTTTGCCAGGAACGAGACCGTGCCGGTCCGATCGTCGGTGACCTTCACCATGAACACACGCACGTTCATCTCGATGTCGGCCATGCGAACACCGGCCGCGCCACGAACGATGGCGACCTTGTCGTCGACTGCCTCGGCGGTCATCGTGGCGATCGCATCGGGGCCAACCACGCCGGCATGCATCGTGCCATTGATGCCGATGATGTCGGCCTCGCGGGCAGCGATCGAGAGCACCCGCTTGCCGCCGCCTCCGATGAGGATCGGCGGACACGGCGCCTGCACCGGCTTGGGCGTGCCGTCGAGATCTGTGATGGTGTAGTGCGATCCGGCGAACGAGAACGGACCATCGGCCATCGCCCCTTTGATGACCCGGAGTGCCTCGACGAAGCGGTCTATGCGCACACCGGCCGGGTCGTACGGCATGCCGGCCTGCTCGTAGTCGGAGATCATCCACCCGGCGCCGAGGCCGATCTCGAGGCGCCCATCCGACAGCACATCCATGGTGGCCAGCTCCTTCGCGAGCACGACCGGGTGCTTGTAGTCGTTGTCCCACACGAGTGCACCGATCCGCAACGACGTGGTCGAGTCGGCGGCGGCCATCAGCGCCGGTACCGGTGCCAGCTGATCGGTGAAGTGGTCGGGCATCGTGAGCACCGAGTATCCGTTGGCCTCGACGCGCTTGGCCAGATCGGTCCATGCGGCTCTTCCGGGTGCGGTGGATGCCTGGACCCCGAAGCGGAACGGGCGAAGGTCGGTCATGGCGAGCACCATAGCGGCGACCTCGACGCGGCTAGAAGTGGGTGACGGGTCGCGCCGGAGCGCCACCACTAGCGTTGGCTGCACTGTGCGGTCTGTTGCCTGGTTCTTACGTCTCTGCACCATCGTGCTGGCGGGCGCTCTCTTGCTCACCGCAGTAGTCGTCGCGGCTGCGCCGCGGATCTGGGACATCGCCAACGCCCACGAGGAACTGCCCGTCGAACTCCCAGCATCGTTCGAGTCCCTGTCCCAGCGCAGCTACGTGTACGACGTGGTCGGCAACGTCATCGCCGTGTTCGAACGCGAGAACAGCCAGCCGGTCTCGCTCGGCGAGGTGCCGCCCGATGTGTTGCAGGCGATACTCGCGGTCGAGGACAACGAGTTCTTCTTGCACAAGGGTGTCAACGTGCGCAGCCTCGTGCGTGCCACGCTCTCGAACTTCGCCAGCGATGCACCGCGGCAAGGTGCCAGCACGATCACCCAGCAGGTGGTGAAGAACGAGTTGCTCGCCGGGCTCGAGCGCGACGGTCGCTACAAGTTGCTGCAAGTGCACTACGCGCTGATGCTCGAGAAGAAGCTGACCAAGGAACAGATCCTGGAGAGGTACCTCAACACGATCTTCTTCGGGAACAACGCGTATGGGTTGCAGGCCGCGGCCGAGGTCTACTTCGGCAAGAGCGTTGGTGAGCTCGACATGGTGCAGGGTGCGTTCCTCGCCGGGCTGATCCGTTCGCCGTCGGGCTACGACCCGATTCGCCATCCGGAGCGCTCGCGGGCACGGTTCCGTCAGGTGGTGGAGCGCCTCGCCGCGGTGGAGATGATCGAGCCGACCCAGTCCGACGTCTTGGGCGAGACATGGGAACTGCCCGAACGGTTGAAGGCGCTTCCCACCTACGACACCGCGCCGACGTACTACACCGAAGCCCTTCGCGAGTACCTGCTCGAACGATCGAACATCCTCGGCGACACCGAGCAAGAGCGCGCCAACCTGCTGTATCGCGGTGGTCTGCGCATCCACACCACACTCGACCCCACCCTGCAAGCACACGCCGAAGCCGCCCGCGACACCCTGCCAGGCACCAAGATCGGCATCGATGCCGCGATCGTCTCGCTCGACGCGAAGACCGGTGCGATCCGGGCGATGGTGGGAGGCGAGGGGTTCAAGCCGAGGGTGGCCGAGATCAACATGGCGCTCGTGCCGCGCCAGACCGGGTCGAGCATCAAGTTCTTCATCCTGTCGGCCGCGATCCAGGCGGGCGCCCAGCCCAACGACACGATCGACGGGCGCAAGGGCTGCCTCTTGCCCAACCCCGGCGACCCGAAGAACCCGTTCCTGATCACCGGCGGGGTGGCGGGCAGTCTCGGCCCGCTCGACGCTGCCACGTGGTCGTCGCTGAACTGCGCGTTCGCCCGCCCGTCGCAGATCGTCGGACTGAACCGGGTGGTGGACACCACGTACCGGATGGCCGAGTCGTCGTACCTCTATCGTGGCCAGCCGAAAGAAGACCGAAGGCCCCTCCAGCCGTATGCGAGCTACGCCACTGGAGCCAACGAGATGAGCCCGCTCGACATGGCCGCCGGAGCGCAAACGCTGGCCAACAACGGATTGCACCAAGCTCCGTACTACGTCGAGTGGGTCGAGCGCGCCGACCGCACGCGCATGTACACGCACGAGAGCGTGGGGGTGCAGGTGCTCGACGAGGCGGCCGCCCTCACCACGACCAACATCCTCAAGGGTGTGCTCAGGCAAGGAACGGCGCGGCGGGCGCTGTCCGACTTCCCCTTCCCAGCGGCCGGCAAGACGGGCACCCAGCAGGACAACACCAACTCGTGGTTCGTCGGCTACACGCCGCAGCTTGCCACGGCCGTCTGGGTGGGTGATCCCGACGGCTACACCGAGATGGTCAGGGAGAACGTGCCGGAGTTCTACGAGCTCGACGGCGTCGACGCCGTGCAGGGCGGCACGTACCCGGCGCGCATCTGGGGGGTCTACTCGCAGGCCGCGTTGGCCCTGTTGCCGGTGGAGGACTGGGCGCCCCCTCCCGCACTCGTTCGCAAGTCGATGCGTCTGTACCTCCCCGGCGAGGAGTGCGCCTACAAGCTTGTCAGTGGCGTTCTTCCCACCCCGGGCGCCACCACGACGACCGCTCCGGCCGTCACGGCTCCACCGGCCACCGTGGACCCGGCTGATCCGAGTGCCACCGTGGCGCCGGAGACTACGGTGGCCCCCGTGGTCATCCAACTGGTTCCCGGCGCGACGACGATCCCGCCCGATGTGCTCGACCCCCGCGCCCCGATGCCGTCGGTCGAACCCAGAACGGCGGTGCTGCCCTGCGCCAAGCTTCCCCCAGGCGTGATCGTGGCGAAGCCAAAACCATGACCGTCGACGCGCACGCATTGCTAGCCCTGCAGGTCCTCGACTCCGAGCTCGACCAGATCGCCGGTCGCCGTAAACGCCTGCCGGAGCACGCCGCGTTGCAGGCAGAGCTCGATGCTCTGGCTCGATGGACCGCTGCAGGCGACGCGCAGCGCTCGTCGCTCGACGCCGCGCTCGAATCGATCGAAGCCAACGAGGCTGCCGGCAAGCAGCTCGACGTCAAGCAGGCTCGTCTCGAGGCACAGCTGAAGACCGTGATCGCGCCGCGAGAGGCGGAGGCGTTGATGCACGAGATCGACGGCGTGAAGGCGAAGCACAGCGCGCTCGACGACGTCGAGCTGGCGGCAATGGAGCAGCAGGCGATCGCCGAGGCCGCCTTGGCCGAGCTCGCCGCAGCCGAACCGGCCATCGCTGCGCAGGTCGCCGAGGCCCGAGCTGCTCTCGATGAGGTGCTCGCCCAGATCGCCGAGGAGGAGCACGAGGTTCGTGGTCGCCGCGACGCCGCCGACCACGCACTCGTCGATTCCGATCGAGCCCTGTATGCGTCCACCCGCAAGCGGTTCGGCGCGGTGGGGTTCTGCGCGCTGGATCGACGCTCGTGCACCGGTTGTCATGTCGATCTCTCGCAAGTCGAGTTCGAGCAGGTGGTGGCCGATTCGAAGACGTCGCTCGCCGAATGCCCACATTGCGCACGCACGCTCGTCATCTGATCGTTCGTGTTCCTCTGGTTCGTCTCCGCATCGGTCCTGACGATCTTCTTCGTTTTCCGCGATCCGACGTTCGACCATCGCCCGCTGGTCATCGGTTCATTGCTGCCCGATGTGGTCGACGGCCCCTTCGGTGGCGCTCGCGTGATGCACAGCGTGGCCGGTGCTGTCGGGTTGATGGCGGTGGCGATGTTGGTCACCGCCGGCCGCCGCCCGGCGCGCAAGAAGCTGCTGGCCGTGCCGATCGGTGTGCTGTTGCACATCGTGTTCGATGGTGCGTTCGCGAACACCGAGGTGTTCTGGTGGCCTTTCACCGGTGGGTTCGGTGGTGCCGCCCTGCCGGTGGTCGAGCGGGGTTGGTGGAACGTCGCGCTCGAGCTGTTGGGAGCCGCGATGCTGTGGTGGTGCGTCCGCCGGTTCGGCCTCTCCGACCGCGAGCGTCGGGTTCGCTTCTGGCGCACCGGTGAGCTGATCGCCGCCGGCCCGTAGCCCACCCGAGTGTTTCGTGACCCACCGGGGTGCGCCGAGACCCTCGGGCATCCCCGAGCGACTCGGGTGGATGCCAGCGACTCGGGTGGATGCCAGCGACTCGGGTGGGGGAGGTCAGGTGTCTTGCGGGTCGTCGTCGCGGGCCAGGCTGGCCAGTACGCCGTCGCGGGTGCTGCGCACCTTCTCGGCAACTCGCACCATCGGGGCTGCCGTCGCGGTGGGTTCGGGTCGTCCCTCGGTGGAGGCGATCACCGAGCAGTTGCGGCCGAGCGCCTTGGCCTCGTACAGCGCGTCGTCGGCGAATCGGACGGCGTCCTCCAGGCTGAGGCACTCGTCGGCAGCGACGATGCCGAAGCTCACCGTGAATCCCGGCAGGTCGCTGGTCGACAACCGGCCGGCGAGCTCGAGTCGCATCCGATCGATCACGTCGCGCGCTTCGACCGGGTCGAGGTTCGGGAACGCGAACGAGAACTCCTCGCCGCCCCACCGGGCGATCACGTCGCTCTGCCGCACGGTGGCCTTGGCGACCTCGACGAAGGTCTTGATCGCCCGGTCGCCGGTCTCGTGGCCGTACGTGTCGTTGACTCGCTTGAAGTGGTCGATGTCGGCCATCACGAACGCGAACGGCGTGTCGGCCCGACGGAGGGTGCGGATCCGGGTTTGGAACGTGCGCCGGTTCATGATCCCGGTGAGTGAGTCGGTGGACGCCTGAACCTGGGTGCGCACCATCGTTCTGAGCATCCCGATGCGCGCTCCCGCCTGGGTCGACAGCATCGACAGCGCCTCGATCTCGCTGGCCACCGGGACGGCGTTCTCCTCGCCGACTGCGTGGATGACGCCCATCGCCCGACCCATGAAGGTCACCGGCACGCAAACGGCCGAACACGCCTCGACACCGCGGTTACGCAGGTGTGGGCAGGCGTCGAGGGCGGTGCTCGATGGGAACGTCACCGGGGCGCCGCTGCGAACCGCGACGCACGAGAACGGTGAGGCGACCGGGCAACCCGGCCCGTCGGGGTTCGGGCCCGCCACGACGGCCTGTTCGAGGTTGGCCTTGCTGTTGTCGGCGAGCAGCAGCTCCGACGATCGCTCTGGCAGCACGTTGGCCATCGTCATGCCGACTACCTCGAGCGCGGTGGCCTCGTCGTCGGACATCTCCAGGGCACGATGCACCTTGCTGGCAACCTCTTGTCGGTGGTGATCGGCCAGCAGGGCCTGCTCGCGCAGGCGCAGCTTGCTGAGCATGCTGTTGAACGCGGCGGCGAGTCGCCCGGTCTCGTCGTTGCCGTCGACATCGGCCGACGCGTCGAGGTCGCCATCGGCCGCCCGCTCGGCGGCCTGTTGCACGCGGTGCAGCGGGTCGCGAATGAGGCGGGTGATCAACCAGCTGGCGACGACCATCACCACCAGGGCTGCGGCACCGAGCACGATGCCGAGGGTCCTGGCATCGGATGACGTTTCGTCGAACTGGTCGACCGCGGCCAGCCGATCGGTCTCGGCCCGGTCGGCGAACGTGGCAGCGTCGTCGGCCATGAAGCCGAAGGCGAGGCTCTCGGCACCCAACGTCAGATTGCGGGCGAGATCGGTCTCGCCGTCCTGCAACGCCGCGGTGATCATCTGATCGGTGGCGAGAAAGGTCTGGTATCCGGTCGCGATCTTCTGGATGAGCGCGGTCTCGACCTGATCGCCAACGCCTTCACGCAGTTCGTCGAGCGACCCTTCGAATCGGCTGGCGGCCTGGTTGAACGCCGTTCGGCTCGTGGTGGGGTCGAGCACGAACGCCTGTTGCGCGGCCCGCAGCTCGGCAGCCGCGAAGCGGAGCTGGTCGGCGGATCGTGCCCGCGCCGACGAGACTTCGACGACGAAGTCGTTGGCCTCGCCCAACCTGGCGAGGGCGAGGAACAGCGAACCGATCACGAGGGCGAGAACCACGGTGAGGGCGCTGAAGCCGAGGAACAGCTTCCGCCCGACCGACAGGTCGACCATGCGCTGGTGGAGCGAGCGCCCCTCAGAGTAGGAGGCCATCGACGGTCACCTCCTCGTTCTCGACGGTGACGGTGAGACTGAGGTTGCTACCGCCCGGGATCTGGGCGTTGTTGCCGTAGTGCAGGTCGAGTGGACCGATGTTGACGTCTTGCATGAGCGTCGGCGCTACCGACAGACGTTCGCCGGTCGTCCGATTGACGACGACGAGGCTCACATCGACGTCGGACAACTCGAGCCCGGTGGACCTGTCGTAGACGTGGGCCTCGACGTGGCGAGCGTTTCCGCCGATCGGATCACTCGGACCGTCGATGATCAGCTCCCCCTCGAGCGGGTGCTCCGCCTCGGCTTCGTCGGTGGTGAACATCTCCTCGCCCGGGAGGACGTTGGCGATCACGATGTAGCTCGGCGTCGTGGCGATTCGGGTCCATCCGGCGACGCTGGTCACATCGCCGGCTGTGTCATCGCCACGTTGCCGAGCGGAGTCGCCGGTGGCGAGTGCGCACGCCGTCAGACCGATGCCGAGGAGGCAAGCACCGGCGCCCATCGCGCCACGGCTCGGGCGATGCCGCCTTGGTCGGATCGTTGATCGCATTGCAGCCTCTCTCTCGGTCGGGCGTCCGCGCTTCGAACAGTCGGATCGAACACGACGGTCCGGTGCGAGCGGGCCTTGTCAAGCCGCTCGGCCGACAGCCCAACGTGAGGGCGCTCGACTCGGTGCGGCTACCCGAATCCGCCTCCGAACCCATCATCGACCGACCACGCTGGGCGTTTTGGCGTGAAGCCCGTACAGGGCCCGTGGAGTGGTCGTCTGTGCTCGCAGCGGAGTCTTCGGTGGTCGGGCTTGACGTCTGCTTGAGGGATGCCGGTGTGATCAGTGGGCCGTTCGGCCCATTGGCCGTCGGGCGCCTTTCCGCGCCTGCAGGCCCTCCGTATGGTGCCCCTCAGGCGACACCGACGAGGTGGCGGCGAGTCGACGGGAGGGGACGCAGATGGCTCCAAGGACAGCAGGTGGATGGAAGCGCAGGGCCGCTCTGGCGGCGGTGCTGGCAGCGACCGTCGGTGGCTTGGCGATTGTCAGCCCGGCGAGCGCCAACAACGGCGGCGACGATGGAGACTGCTGGGAGCAGACCTGGAACGTCGAGCCCGACGACGACGGGTTCGACGATGACGGCTACGACGACGACGGGTTCGACGATGACGGCTACGACGACGACGGCGTTGACGACGATGGTCTCGATGACGCCGGTGCAGGCCTCGACGAGGACGGGCTCGACAACGACGGTCTCGATGACGACGGAGTCGATGACGACGGGGTAGACGATGACGGTCTCGATGACGACGGGGTAGATGACGACGGCTACGACGATGCCGGCGGGTTCGACGACGACGGTTACGACGACGACGGGCTCGACGATGACGGTTACGACGACGACGGCTACGACGACGACGGCTACGACGACGACGGGCTCGACGACGACGGGCTCGACGACGACGACGGCGGTCTCGACGACGACGGCTACGACAACGACGGTCTGGATGATGACGGTCTCGACGATGACGGTCTCGACGACGATGGACTGGATGATGACGGACTGGATGATGACGGTCTCGACGACGATGGTCTCGACGATGACGGACTGGATGATGACGGTCTCGACGACGATGGTCTCGATGACGACGGGCTCGACGACGACGGCTTCGACGACGATGGTCTCGATGACGACGGGCTCGACGACGAAGTCGATGGCGATGGCGATGGCGACGGCGACGGCGATGGCGATGGCGATGGCGATGGCGATGGCGATGGCGATGGCGATGGCGACGGGGACTGCCCGGACAAGCCCTGGCCCGGTGACGACGACTGCCCGGCCGATGGCTGGGCAGATCAGGCGTCGATCGATCTGCGCACCGAGAACGGCGTGCAGCAATGCCCCCCGGTGGACCCCGGCCCGCAGCCTCCGGCCGAGAACGAGCAGCCTCCCGCGGCGTCCCCGCCTCCAGCGGCAGTGGTGCCCAAGCCCGGAGTCGCCTCGGTGACGGGCACGCCGCTCTGCGCCAACGGCACCGGCACGATCAACCTCACCCTCGGCAACATCGCCGGTGATCTCGCAGTGGTGTTCGTGGTCACTCATCCGTCGACCGCCGTGAGCACCACGGTGACGGTCGGGAAGATGAGCAACCAGCAGTTCACCCTGCTCGGTACGGGCCCTGGCACGGTGCAGGTCACGATCAAGGCCGACGGCACCGACATGTCCCGAGCATTCGAGGTGACGTGCCCGGTGGTCGTGGTTCAGCCTGACGACGAAGACCCGATCGCGCCGCAGGTGCTGGCGTCTGGCGTGAGCTCGTCGTCGTCGTCGTTCCGAACGCTCCCTGCGACCGGCCGCAACTCGACCCAGCCGTTCACGATCCTGGCTGCAGGCCTGCTCGGCGCCGGTTTCCTGGCGCTGCGCACCTCACGGCGTCGGAGCTGACGGTGACGGTGAGTCGGTCTGTAAGCGGGATTCTGTGACGCCGTGAGGCGCCGGTGACCATCCCTCTGATGCGACCTACCCGAAGGCTGCCCCTGTCGCCAGGAGCGGACGAGCCGCCCACACCTTCTGCTTGGTCTTGCTCCGAGTGGGGTTGACCGAGCCGTACGAATCGCTTCGCACGCTGGTGCGCTCTTACCGCACCGTTTCACCCTCACCTGTGGCCGGCATGCCGGCCCATCGGCGGTCTGCTCTCTGTTGCACTGTCCGTCAGGTCGCCCCGACCTGGCTCTCGCCAGCACTCTGCTATGTGGAGTCCCGACTTTCCTCGACACGATCGCCGGTTGCCCGACCCCGTGCCGCGGTCACCCGACCGACTCACCGTCGTCGGCCAGTGTAGGGGGCCTCGGTGGTGACTGGACCGAGGTCAGCAGGATGGCGTGACGTACTCGTACACGAACGTGTTCAGGCTCGGTGTATCGAGGTTGAACGTGGTGCGCGCCCCGTTCTCGTCGGCGGCGCCGACGACCACCTGAGTGCTGCCGAGCGACCCGAACCGGGTGGGGAGTGCGTAGACGACAGGGATCGGCGGTGGATCGGCCGGCGCCTCCGCCGGGGGAAGGATCCCTGCGGGGTTGCCCGTGATGGTGAGCGCCAGCAGCGCGGCATGGCGGACCTCGTGAGAGCCGACGATCAGCGTTTCCTTGCGCAGCGCCGGCAGTGACAGGGAGGCGGCCATCCCCTGGTAGGTGGAGCCGGCGAGCGTTTCGATGCCGTGGGCGAAGTTGAGCACGTCGCGTCTGGGATCGTCGCTGGGCGCCTGCTCGGCCGAAGTGCCGTCGGCTGCGCCGCCGACGATGGATCGCAGCACGGGGGCGACCAGGAGATCGTCGATGCGCGGGTTGCTGCAACCCCATGCTTTGCCGCCCGCCTCGATGGTGAGCTGGTCGAACAGCGCGGCGTGCCCCGCATGATCGTCGCGGAAGCGTTTGGCGACGTCGCGCAGCGCCGAGTCGAGAAGTTCGGAGCTGCCGATGATCGTGTCGTAAAGGGCGATCGCCGAGTACTCGAGCGACGCCGCAGTGCGCAGCAGCACCACATCGTTGACGACCGGGTCGGGAAGCTTCGTGGTGGTGGGGGCGACGCCAACGCGGGCGACGCCGCCCGCCTCCGCGCCACCGCACGCGGCGATCACCGAAGCCGTGGCCACGCTGAACCCGCCGAGTTGCAGGAACCGACGCCGACCGACGAGCGCATGAGGGCGCTCGTGGACGCCGGCCGCGGAGTCGAGCAAAGCCCGTACGGAGGTGCCCATGGCGCGGGTGTCGGCGGCCGCGGTGGCACTGATGTCGCGGGCCGCGCGGCGTACGTCGGCGGCGCCGGCGCGGTCAGAGTGGATGTGTGGACGGTTCATCGTGGATCACCCTCTCCCCGGCGCGAGTGCATCGGCGTTGGTGAGGAGCAGGGCATCGAGATCGTTGATTCCGGCGAGTTTGCCGAACACGAGCGAATGCCGGGCTTCGACGATGAGGATCGATGCGACGAGCGATGCTGCGTCGGTGCCGAGCAGCAGTCCGAGCAGCTCGGTGTGCGTGGCGACGGCGACCGCCTCGAGGTCGTGCGCCGCCGTGGCGACATCGTGGTCGTTGCCCGTGGCGAAAGCCGCCCGGCCGGCCTCGATCACTTCGGTTGCCGTGGCTCCGGTCGCATCGGTGCCGAGCATCGCCGACAGCGACTGGGCGTAGGCCACGTGCGTGGCCCGAGTCTCGGTGAGCAATGCCAGCAAGCCGTCGCCGAGGCCGTTGGAGCCGAGCGCCACGCCGTACAGCTCGACCACTGCCAACTCGACGGACTGTGCGAACTGGAGCAGTGCCACGTCGTCGCCGGTAGGTCGTTGCGGGGGAGCGGTGGTGGTGGGCGCCGCGTCGTCGGGCGTTGACGCCGAGGCGCGAGCTGCCAAAGACGGGAGCAGCGACCCGGCGAGGCCGACGATGCCGGCGCCGAGCAGCCGACGTCGGAGACCGGGTTGTGGCATCGCGCCAGAAGTGCCGGCCGTCGAGGTATCGGGCGAATCCATGTCCACGAGGGAGTGTGTCCTTTCCAAACGCTCTGGTGGGCAGCTTTGCCTGCGCCGCGTGAGCGGAGCAATTCTAGGGAGAGACACTAGAAGTCCAGCGCCGACAGGTCGGGTATCCAGCCCCGCGCCCGCGCCACCGCCTCACGCCATTGATCGCGGTCGAGCGGGGCCCGCGGCTCGACCACCTGGCGCGGCTTCCAAGCTGCTGCGATCTCGTCGAGACCGGTCCAAACGCCGGTCGCGATCCCGGCGAGGTAGCCGGCACCCATGGTGGTGGCATCGACCACGGGCGCCGGCTCGACCGGCCGGCCGGACGCGTCGGCGAGCGCCTGCACGAACGTGGGGTTGGCGCTGAGCCCGCCATCGATGCGCAACACGCCGATGTCGCGGCCCGTGTCTGCCTCCGCCGCCTCGACCAGGTCGGCACCGCGATGGGCGATTCCCTCGAGCACCGCCCGCACCACGTGGGCCCTGCTCGTTCCCCGCGTGAGCCCGAACAGCGATCCCCGTGCCCCGTAGTCCCAGTGCGGTGTTCCGAGCCCTAGCAGCGCAGGAACGTAGACGACGCCGTCGGCATCGACGCACTGCTGGGCGATGTCGTGGCTCTCGGCGGCGGTAGCGATGATGCCGAGGTCGTCGCGGAGCCAGTCGACGTTGGTGCCCGCCGAGAGCATGATCGCCTCGGTGCCCCAGGTCGTGGCGCCGCCGATCGACCAGGCCACGATCGGGAACGTGCCGTTGGCGCTGCGGTTTCCCGAGGTGGGCGGGACGTGATCGCCGCACAGGTCGAGCATCCCTCCGGTGCCGAAGGTGATCTTCACGTCTCCCGGATGCACGCAGCTCTGGCCGATCAGGCTGGCCTGCTGGTCGCCGACGAGGGCGGCCAGTGGGGGAGCGCCGGGAAGCGCCGTAGCCGCGGCGATGATTCCCGAGGTGTCGACGATGGTGGGCATCATCGACCGTGGGATGTCGAAGATGCCGAGCACACGATCGTCCCAGTCGGACGCGTCGTGCTGCGACAGCCCGGTGACAGCGGCGTTGGAGCGGTCGGTCACATGCGCCGCGCCCTCGGTGATGACCCATGCGATCCATGAGTCGACCGTGCCGAATCGCAGGTCGCCCTGACGGCCCGGATCGTGGGCGTTCAGCAGGTGGGCCAACTTCGTGACCGACTGATTCGGGGCGAGAGCGAGCCCGTGGTCTGTCTTCGCGGTGATGCAATCGAACACGGTTCGAAGGTCTTGCCACCCGAGTGCAGGCGCGATCGGTCGACCGGTGGCGGAGTCCCACACGACGGTGGAAGCACGCTGGCTGGTGATGCCGACGCCGCTCACCGGTTGGCCGTGTCGTTCGAGCGAGCGCTTGGCCACCTCCAGCGCCGCGGCAGCAAGCTCGACGGCGTCGAACTCGACCAGACCCGGGAAAGGCGACGACGGCGGGCATCGCCGGTACTCCACCGCTTGCAACCGGCCGTCGTGGTGCATCACCGCCGAACGGACGCCCGTGGTTCCGATGTCGATCACCAGCACGTTCATCTGTTGCCCCTGTCGGCCCTCGTGCTGGGAACGAAACCTCGGCGTTGCACCACCATGCCGAGCACCCCGCCCAACACCCCTGCGAACAGTACTGGCGCCAGGTTGAACAGCGCCGCGTACCAGTGCACCTCGCGGCCCGTTGCAAGGCGGGCGACGATGAAGACGGTCTGCGCCGCGATGTAGGTGCCCGACGCGGTGACGATGGCGTGCACCCACGGGAGCCCGGCGCGCTGCACCCATGCCGCCACTCCCGATCCGAGCACGAACCCGGCGACGGCGCCGAGGGTCAGCACGATCGCCAGCCCGGCGTCGTCGCGGCTCTCGGCTGCCCATCGCGCCGCCAACGACAGCGGCACGGCGAACACCAGGCAGACACCGGCACCCGAGCGGATCGCCTGCCAGTCGAGTCGAGCGGTGCCACCGGTACCCGGAACGGTCTCGCCTACGGCCACACGTCACCGCCGAACACCGATGGCAGGTCGAACTTGCCCGGGTTCAAGATGCCGGTCGGATCGATCGCATCCTTCAGCGAGGCCAGCAGATCGAACGAGGCGCCGAGCGCCTCGCGGACGAAGCGGGCCCGGTTCAGGCCCACTCCATGATGGTGCGAGAGGTTCCCCCCGTGAGCGAGGACAGTGCGCTGGCCGGCATCCCACAGGGCCACGTAGGTGCTTTCGATCTGGTCGGGGGGCGGTGTGGCCGCGAACGTGAAGTACAGGCACGCCCCGTCGGCGTAGCTGTGCGAGAGGTGGCACGTGGCCGCGCGCGCATGTGGAACGGCCAGCAAGGCCGCCCGCACCTCTTCGAAGAGCGTGTGGAGCTTGGACCATGGTGCCGCGATCTCGAGCGTGTCGACCACGTACCCCTTGCGGGTGAGCGCCTGCAACGCGCTCGTGTCGTTGCGATGGTGCAACCAGCGGTCGACTCGCTCGTCGCCGAGGTGTTGCGCACCCGCGCACTCGGCGGCGACGACTGCCATCGTGGCGTCGGCGATGATCGCGTCGCCCTCGTCGAGCACGAGGAGCACGCACTGCGTGCCATCGCCGCCTTGGCCGCGTTGGCTCTCGGCCGCGTCGTACAGGCGCAGCACGGCCGGCGTGGCGCCGCGGCGCAAGATCCGACGGCAGGCCTCGAGGCCGGCATCGAAGCCGGCGAAGGCGTAGGCGTTCGAGCGAACCACGTCGGGGACCGGATGGGCACGCAGCCACACCCGTGTGATCACCCCGAACATGCCTTCGCTGCCAACGAACAGCTGGGTGAGGTCGGGGCCGACGGCAGCCGCCGGCGCCCCACCGGTGATGATCGCTTGACCGTTGGCGAGAACGACCTCGAGAGCCACCACCATCGACTCGATCTTGCCGTACCGCGTGCTGTACTGCCCGGCCCCGCGACAGGCCACCCACCCGCCAACGGTGGCGATGTCGAAGCTCTGCGGGAAGTGACCCACCGACAGACCATGCGAGTCGTTCAGTTCGCGTTCCAGATCGGGACCGAACGTGCCGGCCCACACCTCGACCACGCCGGAGTTCGCATCGACGGAGGCGATGCCCTGCAGCGCGGTGAGGTCGAGCACGACGCCGCCGAAGACGGGGACCGAGGCGCCGTTCACCCCGCTGCGCCCACCGGCCGCGGTGACCGGGATTCCATGCTCGGCGCATTCGGCGATCACCGCCGACACGTCGGCGGTCGACCTCGGCGAGCACACCGCCGCGGCGACCTGTGGCACCATGCCGCCGAGCGCCCAGTGCATGGCGAGCGGCCACCAATCACGGCTCGCATCAGCCCGCGCCTCGACATCTACAGCGGTGGGGCAGATCGCGCTCAGCACGTCGAGCACGCGGGGCTCCACGTTCACCGCACGATGGGTGAGCCTGGCGGCCGTGCCGCTGAGCTCGATCGGTGGAGCGGGCTTGGTCATGTGGGAGCTCCCGGATCTTGTGTTGCAAGCGGCGGCTGCGCGGCACGTTCCTCGGCGCGGCACATGGCGACGAACCGCTCGACCTGCGACGAGGCTTCGGCGGAGTCCCAACCCAGTTCCGCGGCAATGATCTCAGCGACGCGTGGCGCGGCGGCCACAGTGGCTTCGCGGTCGAGGATGAGTGCCCTGGTGCGTCGTGAGAGCACATCGTCGAGAGAGCGGGCCATCTCGTTTCGCACGGCGTAGACCGCCTCAGCGGTGAGGTAGGGGAGGCCCTCGACCAACGGCTCGGCGAGACGTGGATCGTCGTCGACGAGCTGTTGCACGTCGGCGGCCAACGTGCCGAACCGCGTCTCCAGATGCGAGGTCGGCCGGTCGAGCGCGCCGAGCAAGCGCAGTCGCTTGGTGCGACAGCGCACGCGTCGGCCGAGGGCGTCGAGCACGTCGTCGACGGTGTCCTCGGCCATCTCCCGATACGTGGTGAGCTTGCCCCCGGTGACAGTGACGACTCCGTGTTCGTTGCGGCTCACGCTGTGGCGACGCGACAGATCTGCGGTTCGGCCGGAGCTCGCGCTCTTGACGAGTGGGCGCAGGCCGGCCCACACGCCGGTGACGTCGTCGACCGTGACCCCCGTTGTGACCGATGCATTCAAGGCGCGCAACATGTAGGCGATGTCCTCGGCCGTGCACTGCGGATCGTCGAGCGGGCCGTCGTAGTCGGTGTCGGTGGTGCCCACGTAGGTGTGCGTGAATGCGCCGTCGCCGGTGGGCCCCCACGGCACGACGAACAGGCTGCGCTTGTCCTTCGGAACCGGGATGACAACGGCGATGTCGTTGCGCACCTTCTGCCACGGCACCACGATGTGCACGCCCTTGGCTGGACGAATGCTGTCGGGATCGGATCCCTCGTCGAGTGCCCGGACGAGGTCGGACCAGACCCCGGCAGCGTTCACCACGACGCGCGACCTGATCGGGAACGTCACTCCGTCGGCCTCTGCGGTGACGCCGTCGACCTTGCCGTCGGCCGCATGGGTGAACCCCACGACCCGACACCCGTTGGCGACTGCTGCGCCGTGGATGGCCGCGGTGCGGGCGATCGACACCACCAGGCGAGCGTCGTCGACGGCGGCGTCGAAGTAGAGATAGGCGGCTACCACGCGCGCCTCGGGCATCGTCGGCATGTGTGCGAGTGCTGCCGCCGCGCCGAGCCGGCGGTGCAGCTTGCCGATCCGCCATCCGCCGGTGAGGTCGTACATCCACATCGCCGAGCCGAGGGCTCTGGCGACCTTGCGGCTGACGACGCTCCTGGTCTCGTTCCCTGGGCCGGCCCCGGCAGAGGGTCGAGCGAGGATCGGGATCATGAACGGCAGCACGCTGACGAGGTGCGGTGCGTTCTTGCGCAAGCGTTGTCGTTCGTGCAGCGCCTCGTAGACGAGCCGCACGTCGCCCTGCTGGAGGTAGCGAAGGCCACCGTGAACCATCTTGGAGCTCTTCGACGAGGTGCCGGAGGCGAAGTCGTTGCGTTCCACGAGGGCGGTGCGCAACCCGCGGGTCGCCGCGTCGAGTGCCACCCCGACGCCGGTTATGCCACCGCCGACCACCAGCACGTCGAAGGTCTCGTGCCGGAGGCGGTCGAGCATCGAGTTCCGGTCGAACGGGCCTGCGGTGGTCATGTGCCGCCATCGTAGGAGACGGCACCGCACCGGCGACGACCGGACCAGCGCCCAATCTGCACGAGTTGCGAACAAGCAACGGATGTGAATAGGATGCCGGCGTGCGTTCACCGACCGATCTCACCGCCGCCTTCCGGGCCCACGGTCTGAAGCTCACCCCGCAGCGGCAGTTGCTGTTCCGGATGCTGTACGACAACGCCACCCACCCGTCGGCAGACGCCTTGTTCATGGCCGCCAGCGCCGAGATGCCAGGCATCTCGCGGCGCACGGTGTACCAGACCCTCAACGACCTCGTCGCCATGGGCGAGCTTCGCCAGATCGCGATCGGCACCGGCTCGGCCCGGTTCGACCCCAACGTCGACGACCACCATCACGTGGTCTGCACGGCATGTGGCGAGATGCGCGACGTGTACGTCGACGATGTCGATCTGGCCGGCGCCGCCGGGCTCGATGGCTTCGACGTCACCTCCACCGACATCGTGTTCCGTGGCCGCTGCACCCGATGCCGGCGCCGCGGCCGGCCCTCCCCATCGACCTCGGCCCTGGCCTCCATCTCACCATCCGCAACAACCCGAAAGGACCAGTCATGAGCCTTCATGGCACCAAGACCCACGAGAACCTCAAGGAGGCGTTCGCCGGCGAGAGTCAGGCGAACCGCCGCTACATGTGGTTCGCCCAGAAGGCCGACGTCGAGGGCTACCCCGATGCCGCGATGCTGTTCCGGTCCGTCGCCGAGGGCGAGACCGGTCACGCCCACGGCCACCTCGAGTTCCTCGCCGAGGTCGGCGATCCCGCCACCGGCGAGCCGATCGGCGAGACCGAGGCCAACTTCAAGGCCTCGATCGCCGGCGAGACCTACGAGTACACCCAGATGTACCCCGGCTTCTCCAAGACCGCTCGCGAAGAGGGGTTCACCGAGATCGCCGACTGGTTCGAGACCCTCGCCCGAGCCGAGAAGAGCCACGCCGGCCGCTTCCAGCAGGGTCTCGACGCCCTCTGATCCATCTGTCCAAGGATCGAGCCGTTCAATGCTTCGCGCGGCAGGCGGCTTTCGCCGCCGCGCGAAGCTGAGGCACTCATGACGACCACCTACGACCCGAAGCACCCGCAGTACCTCGACGAGGCCGATGTTCGTGGCGAGCTCACCCGGGTCTACGACCTGTGCCACGGCTGCCGGCTGTGCTTCAAGTACTGCACCTCGTTCCCCACGCTGTTCGAGTTCATCGACCGCCACGACGATCAAGACGCCGGGCGGCTCACACCCGCGCAACAAGACCAGGTGATCGACGAGTGCTTCCAGTGCAAGCTCTGCTACATCAACTGCCCGTACATCCCCGACCTGCACGAATGGGCGCTCGACTTCCCTCGGCTGATGCTCCGCGCCGACGCGATGCGTCACGAGACCAAGCAGGTCAGCTTTCGTGACCGCGTCACCACCGACTTCATGGGTCGCACCGACCTGCTCGGCAAGGTCGCCACGGCCACGGCGCCGCTTGCCAACAAGGTCGTCGCCGCACCGGCCGGCTCGGCGATCCGCAAGGTGGTCGAGAAGGTGACCGGGGTCTCCAGCGTGCGCCTGCTGCCGCCGTATGCCCGGCAGCGGTTCTCCACCTGGTTCAACAAGCGGCCACGGCTCAAGATCAACAAGCGTCAGGGTCGCGTCGCCGTCTTCCCCACATGCCTCGTGGAGTACCAGAAACCCGAGATCGGACACGATCTCGTGAAGGTGTACGAGCGCAACGGCATCGAGTGCGCGCTCGCCGAAGGAGCGGGGTGCTGCGGCGCGCCGTTCCTGCACAGCGGCGACCTCGATCAGTTCAACAAGATCGCCGCGAAGAACGTCACCGCGCTGGCCAAGGCGGTGCGCATGGGCCGAGACATCGTCGTGCCGCAACCCACGTGTGGTTACGTGCTGAAGAAGGACTACGTCGACTACGTGGGCGGCGCCGAGTCCCGGCTTGTCGCGGCGCACACCTTCGACGCCGCCGAATACCTCATGAAGGTGCACAAGAACGACGACATGTCGCTCGATCTCGATTTCACCGGCCACGTTCCCGCCAGCGTCACGTACCACACGCCGTGTCACCTGAAGGCGCAGAACATCGGTCTGAAGAGCCGCGACCTCATCAAGCTCACCGGTGCCAAGGTGAAGCTGGTGCAGCAGTGCAGCGGCATCGACGGGATGTGGGGTCTGCGCGCCGAGAACACCGGCATCTCGATCCCGATTGCCGGCAAGCTCGGCGATGAGATCCGCAAGGCCGACGGAGAGGTCGTGGCCGGCGACTGCCACCTTGCCAACACCGCCATCGCCGAGCAGACCGGCCAGGAGCCGCTGCATCCGCTGCAGCTCATCGCCAGGGCATACGGCATCTTGGCCGAACCTCCGTCACGCTGAACCCCGCTCTCCGGCACCATCTCCGGCACCTTCTCGGAAAGGAACCGCCATGACTCCCGCAACGCCAGTCCCCCCGAAGAGCTCGCGCCGGCTCACGCTCGCCGACATCACCGATGTTCGCGCCTACGAACGTGAACGCACCGAACGGCGCGCCGACGTTCTGGCGCTGAAGCAGCGCCGCAGGATCAACCTCGGCACGATCCTGGCCGTTGCCTTCGAGAACCGCGTCACGATGCGTCATCAGATCCAGGAGATGGCTCGCGTCGAGAAGCTGATCACCGACGCGGCCCTCCAAGAAGAGCTCGACATCTACAACCCGATGATCCCCGAGCCCGGCCAGCTGTGCGCCACGATCTTCCTCGAGCTCACCAACGACGACCAGATGCGTGAGTGGCTGCCCAACCTCGTCGGTATCGAGCGCAGCCTCGTCTTCCGGCTCCCCGGAGGGTCCGTGGTGCGTTCGATCACCGAGGAGGCCCACGAATCGCAGCTCACCCGCGAGCACGTCACCGCGGCGGTGCACTACGTGCGCTTCGAGCTCACCCCCGATGAGGTGGCCGACTTCGACGGCCAGGTGATGTTCGGTGTCGATCATCCGAATTACACCGAGGAGATCCAGCTCCTGCCGGCGACCCTGGCGGAGCTGCGAACCGACCTCGTCGCCTGAACCGGAGCAGATCCGGGGTGGCCGCCTGCAAAATTGCCTCTTTTCAAGCGCCGTCCGGTGAACCTAGATTGCCCCCGGTGGGGTGAGAACACCTCCGACAACCAAATCACACGGGGGACGAGTCGTGTCTGCCAAAGAAATCGTATGGCGGGAACTGGGTGCTTGCCGGGGCTTGGAGCCGAGCATCTTCTTCCCGGATGACGATGCAGAAGCCGAGGACGCCAAGGCTGTCTGCTCAGGGTGTGGGGTGCGCGTCGCATGTCTCGAGCATGCGCTGACGATCCGCGAGAAGCAGGGTGTCTGGGGCGGCGCCACCGAACGCGAACGCCGCCGGATCATCCGTCAACGCCGCCGTACTGCCTAACCTCATCCGATGATGACCGAGCTCGATGAACACGGTGGCTGGCCCGCGCTCCTGACGGAACTGATCGAACGGCGCGACCTCACTGCCTCGCAGGCCCGCTCGGCGATGGCGACGATCCTTGCCGGCGACGCCACACCGGCGCAGCTGATCGGCTTCGTCGTGGCGCTACGCGCGAAGGGGGAAACCCCCGAGGAGATCTCCGGGCTGCTCGACGCCGTGCTCGCCGCGGCCACGCTGGTACCGCTGACCGACGAGTTGCGCTCGAGAGCTGTCGACATCGTCGGCACCGGTGGCGACCGGAGCCATTCGGTGAACGTGAGCACGATGGCGGCGATCGTGGTGGCCGGCGCTGGTGTGCCGGTCTGCAAGCACGGCGCGCGGGCAGCGTCATCGAGGTGCGGTGCTGCCGACGTGCTCGAGGAGCTCGGTGTGGTCATCGACCTTCCCCCGGCCGGCGTGCTGGCTTGCGTGGAGGAGGCCGGCATCGGCTTCTGCCTCGCGCCCAGCTATCACCCCGCCTTCCGTTTCGCCGGGCCCAGCCGCCGCGAGATCGGCATTCCCACCGTGTTCAACCTGCTCGGCCCGATGGCCAACCCGGGACGAGTGCGCCGCCAGCTCATCGGCGTCGCCAACCCGGCGGTGGCCGAGCGGATGCTTGCCTCGCTGCGCATCCACGGGTCGGATCGGGCGTGGGTGGTGCACGGCAACGGGCTCGACGAGCTCACCACCACGGGCGTGTCCACGGTTCTGGCCCTGGAGGACGACCACGTGCGCTCCTTCACCGTCGACCCGGTCGAGCTCGGGCTCGCGCCGGCCATTCCCGACGAGCTCGTCGGCGGCGAACCGAGCGAGAACGCCGAGGCAGTTCGGCGGGTGCTCGCCGGAGATCACGGGGCCCATCGCAACATCGTCGTGTTGAACGCCGGCGCGGCGCTGGTGGTCGCCGGTCGCGTCACCACGCTCGAGGAGGGGCTGGAGGTAGCCGCGAAGTCGATCGATTCCGGGTCGGCTGCATCCACGCTGCAACGCTTCGTCGAGGTGTCACAGGCTGCCCCGATCGCCGAACCGTGATTGCCGAACCGTGATTGCCAGGGTGCCGGCCTCGTCGGCCAACATCGGCCCTGGGTTCGACGCGCTCGCCCTGGCGTTGACGATGTACGTGGAGATCGGCACCGTCGATGGTGGCGGGGCGAGCGAGCTGCCCGATGGAGCGCGGCTGATCGACACCCAACATCCTGGATCGATAGCCTTCGTTCGGGCCGGCGGGCGTGGCGATCTGTGGGAGCGGTGTGCGATCCCGGCGGGACGTGGGCTCGGCTTCAGCGGAGCGGTGCGGGTGGCCGGCGCGCTCCTCGGTCGGGCGCAGCGTGAAGGCCTCGACGCGATCGACGACGCGGCGCGGCACGAGGTGTTCCCGCTGGTGAGCTCGCTCGAAGGCCACGCCGACAACGTCGCCGCCTCGTTGTTCGGCGGCATCGTGGCCACCGCCGATGGCCGCGTGGTACGGCTTCCGCTCGGTCTCGACCCTGCAGTGGTGGTGTGGATCCCGTCGTTCGCCACCAAGACCGACGAATCGCGTCGAGCGCTGGCGTCGACGGTGTCGTTCGACGACGCAGTGTTCAACATCGCTCACGTGGCGCTGCTGGTGGCTGCGCTCGGATCGGGCGACGTCGACGCGCTCGCCGTCGCCACCCAGGACCGCCTGCACCAGCAGGCTCGCCTGGCTCGCGCCGAACCGAGTCGCCAGGCAATGGATGCGGCGTTGGCTTCCGGAGCATGGTGCGCGTGGCTGTCGGGTAGCGGACCGACCGTCGCCGCGCTGTGTCACCGCGACGATGCCGGCGCCGTCGCCGCGGGCCTTCCAGCGGACGGACATGCCAAGGTGCTGCGTCTCGATCACGAAGGTGCCACGATCGAGGCCCCATACACTTGAGCCATGTCCGGTGAAGGCGGTTCCGGTGAGGGCGGGGTGCCCGATCACCTCATCGCTTCGGCACTGGAGTTCGCCGTCGGCATCGCCGCTGCAGGCGCCCGACTGCGGCCGGCCCTCGCCTTCCCGGCCGAGCTGCGCCCGTTCCTGAAGTTCACCAAGCTGCCGGCCAAGGCGCTCTCCGAGGTTCGCTCCGCGGTGGAGGCCGATACCGGGTTCCGGAACAGGCTTGCCGCGGTGGCCGTGCCGGAGCTGGTCGACGAGGCCGGCCTGATCTGGTTGCGCCGAGCCGACGGATGGCACGACCGGTTGCTGGCCGCGGTGCCGGCTGGCGCAGCTGCGACCACCACCGATCTCCGGCGGTCGGAACGCCGGCGCGAAGCGGCCGAACGCGCCGCTCGCCGCGCCGTGGTCGAACTGGCGGCGGCTCGCGCCGAGCTCGACCGGCGTGGCATCGAAGATGCCGGGCGCCTCGACGAGATCGACCAGCTACGGCGCGAGCGCGACTCGCTTCGCGACCAGGCTCGCGTCCATCAGGCAGAGCACCGCCGGGCGCTCTCACGCATTTCTGCAGGGTCCGAGCAGCTTGCCCAACGCACCATCGAGCTGCAGGTCGCACAGCGAGAGCTCGTCGCGGCGATGAAGCTGCGCGACGAGGTGTTGGCCGATCGGGCACGCAACCCGGCTGTCGACGAGCCCGTCGCTTCCGACGGTGCCGCGCTGCACCGGAGCGATCCTGCCGCATCGGCTCCGGCACGCCGGAACCGCGGTCGGCGATCGTCGCGGCAGCCGATCGGCCTACCCGGCGGTTTGTACGGGTCGTCGGCCGCGGCGGCCGAGTTCCTGGTGCGCCGGCCGGGCGTGATGGTGCTGGTCGACGGCTACAACGTCGCCAAGTTGGCCTGGCCCCAGCTCGAGCTCGACGCGCAGCGCGATCGTTGCATCGATGCTTGCGAGGACGTCGCCAGGCGGTTCGGACCGGAGATCACGGTCGTCTTCGACGGCGCGGCTGTGCTGGGCACATCGGCGCCGCGGCGGCTGGTTCGGGTGTCGTTCTCTCCGGCGGGCGTGTCGGCCGACGACGTGCTCCGGGCNNCATCGGGTGCGAACGTGCTGGCGAGCGAACAGTGGCTCGCCCTCGCGGGCCGCTGATCGGTGGGCGGCGAACCGCGCAACACCCCTGTGCGACTCTGCTCGCATGAGCGACTCCGTCATCTCCATCTCCTGTGACTCGTGCGTCATGCAGCACACCAGCACCTGCAGCGACTGCGTGGTCACCTTCATCTGCGATAGCGCCGATTCGGCGGTGATGTTCGATCTCGCCGAGCAGCGGGCGGTGCGCTTGCTCGCATCTGCGGGCCTGGTGCCTACGCTTCGTCATCGTGAGGCGATCTGAGATCTTGCGCTGGTCGCGTCCCGAGTCGCGTCCCGAGGCGCCACTCGAGGCGCTCGATGCCGACTACGTGGCCGGGTTGGCCCGACTCGCCGCCGGGTTCGGCATCACCCACACGGGCGTGGCCGGCGCGGCGATCTTGGGCAGGGCCCGCGCCGAGCTCCACCGCCGGCGTTCGGCCGGGCTCCACGACACCATGCAGTTCACCTACAAGAACCCCGACCGGTCAACCGATCCCACGGCCGCCGTGCAGGGAGCAAGAGCGGTGTTCGTCGGGGCCAGGCCGTACACGGGCGCCGACGTTGCCCACGACCCGTCCATGCCGGTACGCGGAAGGGTTGCACGCTACGCCCAGTCCGATCACTACGCGCCCCTGCGCGAGGGCCTGTGGGCGGTAGCCGACAGGCTGCGCGCCGATGGGTTCAAGGCCGTCGCCTTCGCCGACGACAACTCGATGGTCGACCGCGAGGTTGCCTACCAGGCCGGCCTCGGCTGGTTCGGCAAGAACGCCAACCTGCTGATCAGCGGGGCCGGGAGCTACTTCGTGCTCGGCAGCGTCGTCACGACGGCGCCGCTCCCGCCTGCCCGAAGTACTGCGACCGACGGTTGCGGCACCTGCCGACGGTGCATCGACGGGTGCCCGACCGAAGCGATCGTGGCGCCAGGCGTGGTCGACGCGGCGCGTTGCCTCGCCTGGCTGCTCCAGAAGCCTGGCATCTTCGATCGCCGTTTCCGTGCCGCGGTCGGCGACCGGCTGTACGGGTGCGACGACTGTCAGGAGGTGTGCCCACCCACGGTGCGGCTCGGCGCGCGGCACCCGGCCGCAGCGCCCGGTGACGGTCGCGATGACGGCCACGAGCCGGTGGTCGACGTGCTCGACCTGCTCGACGCCACCGACGCCGTAGTCCTCCAACGGTGGGGGCGTTGGTACCTCGCCGAGCGAGATCCGCGCTGGCTGCGGCGCAACGCGCTGCTGATCGTCGGCAACTCCAACCGTGCCGACGACGCCCGAGTCAGGGCGGTGATCTCGCGCTACCTTGCCCACGATGATCCGGTCCTGCGCGTCCACGCCGTGTGGGCGGCGCGGATGTTGGGCCTGGTGCAGCTCATCGCGGCCGACGACCAAGACCGCGATGTGATCGCCGAACTGAACACCCCGCTGTGAAGCACCTCCTAGTCACCAACGACTTCCCACCGAAGATCGGTGGCATCCAGTCGCTGCTCTGGGAGTGGTGGCGCCGGCTCCCACCCGACTCGTTCGCGGTGCTCACCTCGCCCTACGCCGGTACCGCGACGTTCGACGCCGAGCAGCCGTTCGTCATCGAACGCACCCGCGAACCGGTGCTGCTTCCGCACCCGTGGATGGTTCGCCGCGTCAACGAGATGGCCCGCCGGGTCGGTGCCGAGCTGGTCGTGCTCGATCCGGCCGTTCCGCTCGGCCTGGTCGGTCCGTCGCTCGACCTGCCCTACGACGTCGTGCTCCACGGTGCCGAGGTCACCTTTCCCGGTCGCCTCCCGGTCGCCAGGCAGTCGCTCGCGCACGTGCTCCGCCACGCCAGGCACATCGTGGCCGCCGGCGGGTACCCGGCAGCCGAGGCCGAACGGGCCGCCGGCCGCGCGCTGCCGATCACGGTGGTTCCTCCGGGTGTCGACATCCATCGGTTCAGGCCGCTCGACCCCGCCGAACGTCTCGCCGCGCGCCGCTCGTTCGGCATCGCCGCCGACGCCGAGATGATCGTCAGCATCAGTCGGCTCGTGCCGCGCAAGGGCTTCGACACGGCGATCAGG
>CXWL01118331.1_pt1 | contig 29246 bp, 20 predicted proteins | sample 590931 | NCBI WGS metagenome assembly CXWL01 (sample SAMEA3498368, study PRJEB10139) | groundwater metagenome | biome: water well; material: biofilm material | place: Germany | collected 2015-04-27 | reverse complement strand
GCCTTTGCGCCTTCTTCCATCTGCAACGGCTTCGGCGAGTATGTTTCCGTGCTGGGGCTGAAACAGTTGCGCATCGCGGAAACGGAAAAGTACGCGCACGTCACCTATTTCTTCAACGGCGGAACGGAACAGCCCTATCCCGGCGAAGACCGCATCATGGTGCCGTCCCCCAAAGTGGCGACCTACGATCTCAAGCCGGAAATGAGCGCGGGCGAAGTTACTGACAAGCTCGAGGCGGCGATCCGCAGCCAGCGATACCACGCCATCATCTGCAATTACGCGAACTGCGACATGGTCGGCCACACCGGCATGCTGGATGCGGCGATCCTGGCCATCGAGGCGCTGGATGGCTGCGTCGGACGCGTCGTCGGCGCGATGCTGGAATGCGGCGGCGAGGTGCTGATCACTGCCGACCACGGCAACGCCGAGCAGATGATGGATCGCGGCACGGGCCAGCCGCACACCGCGCACACCCTTAACCCGGTGCCGTTCCTGTATATCGGGCGCAAGGCATCCATGGTGGAAGGCGGCGCGCTGTGCGACGTGGCGCCCACGCTGCTCGCCATGATGGGCCTGGCGCAGCCTCCGGAAATGACGGGCAAGCCGCTTATCGCCTTCCGGTGATCCCCCTCAACCCCAAACACCTGTGGCTGGCAATAATTTGCTGCCTGCTGGCTGACAGCGCGCAGGCCAACCAGCAGGGCGATCTGGAAGCGCTGCGCAAGCGCATCAGCGGCTTGCAACAGGAACTGGAAAAAACCAGCGGGCACAAATCGGAAGCGGCGGATGCGCTGCGGGAATCGGAGCGCGCCATCAGCGACAGCAGCCGCAGGCTGGCCGAACTGTCGCAGCAGCAGCGCGCCGCCAGCCTTGCGCTCGGGCAACTGCAACGCCAGACCCGGCAATTGAGCGGAGACGTGCAGGCACAGCAGGAAATGCTGGGCGAGATGCTGTACCGGCTCTATGTGGGCGGCGAGCAGGAATATCTCAAGCTGCTGCTCAACAGCCGCGACCCCAACCGGACTGCCCGCGAAGTGCGCTATTACGGATACCTCGCGCGCGAGCGCGCCGCCCGGATTCAAGCCATGCGTTCCAACCTGTCCCGGCTGCAAGCGATCACCCTCCAGACCCGGCAGAAAAGCGCGGAAATCGCGATGTTGCAGGCGGAGCAGAAGCGGCAGCAGACCGGCCTGGAAAAGGACAAGCGGGCGCGTCGGCAGGTGCTCACCAAAATCGCCAGCCAACTCAAGCAGCAGCGTCGCGAAATCGGGCGTTTGCAGCGCGACGAAAGCCGGTTGGCGCAACTGGTGGAAAAACTGGCAAGCATGCTGGCACGCCCAAGTGGCGGGCTGTTCAGCAATGACCGGCTGCCCGATGACCGCTACGATGGCGACCCGTTCGAACAGCTCAAGGGCAAGCTGGCGCTCCCTGTAAAGGGCGTGTTGAGCAACCGTTTCGGCAGCGCGCGACCGGACAGCACGGTGCTGTGGAAGGGGCTGTTCCTGCGTGCCGCCCCCAACCAGCCGGTCAAGTCCGTGGCGGCAGGGCGGGTGGTATTTGCCGACTGGTTGCGCGGTTTCGGGAACTTATTGATCGTGGATCATGGCAAAGGCTACATGAGTTTGTACGGCAACAACGAGGTTCTGTACAAGCAGGTGGGCGATGTGCTGCGCGGGGGCGATACCGTCGCGGCGGTAGGCAATACCGGCGGAAACGAGGATTCCGGTTTATACTTCGAACTTCGCCACGAGGGCAAACCCTTTGATCCGATGAGATGGGTCGCGGCAAGATAATTTCTGTGGAGCAACGCAATGCGTAGTCGTATCGAAAAATTCGGGCTGATCGGGCTGGGGCTGGTGATCGGCGTATTGTTCAGTCTGCACTTCTCCGCCGTCGCCGACAAGGACACCGAAACGCCGTTGCCGGTCGAGGAGCTGCGCGCTTTCTCCGATGTGTTCGCGCGCATCAAAAGCGATTACGTGGAGCCGGTCACCGACAAGAAGCTGATCACCGAGGCAATCACCGGCATGCTGAGCGGGCTGGATCCGCATTCTGCCTATCTGGATGAAGAGGCTTTCAAGGAGTTGCAAGTCGGCACCCACGGAGAGTTCGGCGGTTTGGGCATCGAAGTCGGCATGGAAGATGGCCTGGTGAAAGTGGTTTCTCCGATCGAGGACACGCCCGCATTCCAGGCGGGCATCAAGAGCGGCGACCTCATCATCAAGCTGGACGACACGCTGGTGAAGGGCCTGACGCTGAACGATGCGGTCAAAAAGATGCGCGGCAAACCGGGCACCAAGATTATCCTGACGGTGACGCGCAAGGGCGAGGCCAAGCTGCTGACCTTCACCATCACCCGCGCCGTAATCAAGGTGCAGAGCGTCAAGTCCAAGCTGATCGAGCCTGGCTATGCCTTCATCCGCATCACCCAGTTCCAGGAGCGCACCGGCGAAAATCTCGCCGCCGCGCTGGACAATATGCACAAACAAAACCAGGGCGAGCTGAAGGGGCTGGTGCTGGATCTGCGCAACGACCCGGGCGGTTTGCTGAACAGCGCGGTGGGCGTCTCCGCCGCTTTCCTGCCCAAGGATGCGCTGGTGGTTTATACCGAAGGGCGCACCCCGGACGCCAAGATGCGGCTGATCGCCAACCCCGCCAACTACGCGCGCGGCCACGGCGACAAGGACGACTACTTGAAAGACCTGCCGGCGGCGGCCAAAACCGTGCCCATGGTCGTGCTGGTAAACGGCGGCTCCGCCTCCGCCTCGGAAATTGTCGCGGGCGCATTGCAGGACCACAAGCGCGCTGTCATTCTGGGCACCCAGACTTTCGGCAAGGGCTCGGTGCAGACCATCCTGCCGCTGGGCAACAGCACCGCGATCAAGCTCACTACCGCGCGTTACTTTACACCGAACGGCCGCTCCATCCAGGCCAAGGGCATCGTGCCCGACATCATTTCGGAAGACCCGGTTGCCGCTTCGCAGGATAAGGGCCTGCATCTGCGCGAAGCCGACTTGGGGCGCCATCTGAGCAACGGCAACCACCCCGAGGAAAAGGAAGAGAAAAAAGAGAGCGCAAAACCGGCAGCTCCGGCAAAAGCGCCTACCTCCGGCAAATCCAAGGATAAGGATGAGGAGGCCTCCAAGCCGGAAACGGCGGAGATCGGCTCGAAGAACGACTACCAGTTGAACCAGGCATTGAACCTGCTCAAGGGCATCAATATCCTGCACAGAAATTGAGCCATCGGCTATAGGATCCGATGAATACGGTCAACACACTGAAGCAAGCCGAGTGGCTCATTGCTACCGCCCCACTCGGTTAAGCTTGTACATTCTTGGTTGCCCATCATGCCAAATAGCCTCAATATCAAAAAATTGAAGCTTCGCAATTTTCGCTGCTTTTCGGAAATCGAGATTGAGTTTCACGAACGACTTACCGTGTTAGTTGCACCAAACGGGGCAGGTAAAACGGCGATCCTCGATGCAATTGCGGTAGCTTTAGGCCCGTATATTGGCGCATTTGATGAGGCGACTGGAAAGCATTTTGAGCCGGATGATATTCAGCTAATTCGTGCGCGCGATACCGCAAGCAACGAAATGGAATATGCGGCAGGGGGCGTATCGCTGGAAGCGGAAGGAATGATTCCAGACAAAGAGATATTAAGCATCGCCATGTTGGATGAAAGCTGGGCGAATAAGTCATGGAAGCGCAGCTTGGCTGGGCCAAAAAAGAAGACCACCATCAAGGACGCTGGCGATCTGATTGCATATGGCAGAGAAATGCAAAAGCAGGTTGGAACATCCGGCAGCACAGTGAGACTGCCCATTCTGGGTTATTACGGAACGGGGCGGTTGTGGCAACAGAAAAAATTGACCCAAGGCACACTTCCTCGCGTCTCGCGCACCATTGGTTATAGGGATTGCCTTGACCCCGCATCGAGTTACAAGTCTTTCACTGAATGGTTCCGGTATTGGAGCACTAATGCGCTCAAGGGGCGCATAGATGCAGCACAAAGTGGCCGGAACTATGCTCCCACCGAATTCGATGCTTATATTCAGTCCGTAGCAGATGCGGTCAATACTTGCCTGTCTCCTGCCGGATGGAAAAACATCAGCTATTCATTTGCACGTGAGGCTCTGGTAGCGCATCACGACGAGTTAGGCGATCTACCCGTGGCGCTGCTCAGTGATGGCATAAGAAACATGATCGGTATGGTTGCCGATATTGCTTTTCGTGCCACCAAACTGAACCCGCAGCTTGGCTCATCTGCTGCCAAGGATGCGGCCGGTATTGTGTGGATTGATGAGATTGACATGCATCTGCATCCGGCATGGCAGCAAGTGGTTCTGGATGGCTTGACCAAGGCTTTCCCTGGCATTCAATTCATTGTCACCACCCATAGCCCACAGGTGTTAACTACGGTGCGTAAAGAGTGTATCCGTGCAATTGAATGGGAGGGGGATAAGGCGTTTGCGCGCATACCTGTCCACGAGACTTACGCGCAGGAAAGTCGCACTACGCTGGAAGATGTATTGGGTGTTTCCTCGCGCCCCCCGCTCAATATAACTAATAAACTTCAAGACTACTTGAAGCGAATCGAAGATGGTAAAGATGCTACTCCAGAAATCATTCAGCTTCGTGTTGAGTTGGAAAATGCTTTGGGTGCTGGAGACGAGCAACTCCAACTTGCGGATATGCTAATTGCCCGTAATCAGGCGATGCGCCAGAAGGGCCGTACATGAGGCCAATACTGCATCCACCCGCCCTTCCAAACCTGTTGCAAGGAGCGGTTTCTCACGGCGCGACCAATTGGGACGGGCCGCGCTACAGAACACAACTAAGGGCGCAAGTACGTAACGAATTGGACGCTTTGCAAAAAGGTTTATGTGCCTACTGCCAGATTCGCCTGGATAGCAGCATCGGTTGCCACATTGAACACGTCTGGCCCAAGCGCGCACACCAAGCGATGACTTTCCAATGGAACAACCTCGTGTTGTCATGCACGGACTCCCAAGAGATCTGGCCAACTCGACAAATGGGGGGCGTAAGTTGTGGGCATAGCGATGGCAAGCGCAAATGGCCTGCCTATGACCCGCGCTTTATTTCACCCACCGAGCCTGATTGTGAACGCTATTTCGAATACAGAGCCAGCGATGGCAGTGTGCAGCCTGCCAAAAACTTATCTGTAGCAGATGCCGGCCGGGCAAGCTACACCGTAACCTTGCTCAACCTCAACTGTCCGCGTCTTTGCCGCCAGCGCAAGGACATGCTGGAGGAGGGTTATCGCATTATTTCCGAGTTGCGTGGCAACACTACCGCGTTAAGATATTTTCTGGATTGCGAACTGGCCGAAGTGGGCGGGAGACTGCGCGCTTTCTTCACCGCGCGCCAGCAACATTTTTTATCATTCGCGTGACACCCCACATGTTTGGATAACGCAGTTTTCCAAACCTTCCATTTCCATTTCCGAGATGAATGACCAGCAACTCCTGCGCTACAGCCGCCACATCCTGCTGCCGGAAATCGGTGTCGAGGGCCAGCAAAAGCTGCTGGCCGCACATGCGCTGGTGATCGGCGCGGGCGGCTTGGGCTGCTCCTCCGCGCTGTTTCTTGCCGCCAGCGGCGTCGGCGCCCTGACGCTGTGCGATGGCGACACGGTGGACCTGACCAACCTGCAACGCCAGATACTGCACCGCACTTCCAGCATCGGCAAACCCAAAGTGGATTCCGCCTGCGCAACGCTCGCCGAGGTCAACCCGGAGGTGCGCGTCAGCGCGCTGAACGCGCGCGCGGATGAGGCGCACTTGGCCGAGCTGGCGGCGCAGGCCGATGTGGTGCTGGATTGCAGCGACAATTTCGCCACGCGCTACGCCCTCAACCGGGTTTGCACAAAACTGAAAAAACCGCTGATTTCCGGCGCCGCCACCCGTTTCGACGGCCAGATTACCGTGTTTGACGCGCGCCAGCCGCACAGCCCCTGCTACCAGTGCCTCTACCCGGAACAGGCAGGAGCAGAAGAAACACGCTGCGCGATCATGGGCGTATTTGCCCCGCTGGTCGGCGTCATCGGCAGCCTGCAAGCCGCCGAGGCGCTCAAGCTGCTGATGGGCGCGGGCGCTTCGCTGTGCGGGAGGCTGCTGGTGATGGACGGGCTGAACATGGAGCTGCGCACCATCAGGCTGAAAAAAGACGAAGCCTGCCCGGTCTGCGGGCCATCAAAATAGCAAACTGCCAGACATGGAAAAAATACGCCTCTCCAAACTGATGTCGGAACAGGGTTTGTGTTCCCGCCGCGAGGCGGACAGCTATATCGAGCGCGGCTGGGTGCTGGTTGACGGCAAGCCGGTGACCGAGCTGGGCACCAAGATAGACCCCGCACAACGCATCACACTGAACCGGGCGGCGCTGAACAAGCAACAAGCGCGCGTGACCATCCTGCTGAACAAGCCCATCGGCTACGTTTCCGGCCAAGCGGAAGACAACCACAAACCGGCAGTCACGCTGGTCAAGGCGGCATCGCGTTTTCCCGGCGACTCATCGGCGTTGCAGTTCGATCCGCGGCACTTGCTGGGCATTGCGCCCGCAGGCCGCCTGGATATTGACTCGCAGGGCCTGCTGGTGCTGACCCAGGATGGCCGCATCGCCAAGCTGCTGATCGGCGAAGACTCTTCCATCGAAAAGGAATATCTGGTGCGCGTGCAGGGCAACATTGTGGGCAACGGGCTGGCCCTGTTGAACCATGGGCTGAAGCTCGACGGCGTGGCGCTGGAGCCAGCCAGGGTGACGTGGCTGAACGACGATCAGCTCCGCTTCATTTTGCGCGAGGGCAAAAAGCGCCAGATACGCCGGATGTGCGAGCTGGTCGGGCTGAAAGTGACCGGACTCAAGCGCGTGCGCATCGGCAAGGTCAAGCTGGGCGATTTGCCGGTCGGTCAGTGGCGCTATCTGCGCGAGGACGAAACCTTTTGATGCGCGGCGGTCATCCCGCCCCGTTCAACCTCGGATCGAAAGCATCCCGCACCGCGTCCGCGAACAGGTTGGCCGCCAGCACCAGCACCAGCATGAAGCTGAAAGCGGCAGCCAGCGCCCACCACACGATGGGATCGCGGCCCATCTCCAGGCGCGCGGCGTTGATCATGGTGCCGAAACTGATGGTGGTGGGATCCACCCCCACGCCGACGTAGGACAGCACCGCCTCGGCCAGCACCAGCGCGGAAAAATCCATCACCACCGAAATCAGCACGATGTGCATCACATTGGGCGCGATATGGCGCGTGAGGATGCGGAACGAAGACACGCCGAACGCCTGCGCCGCCTGGATGTATTCCATCTCGCGCAGCTTCAATGTTTCACCGCGCAGCAGGCGGCACAGGCCGGTCCAGCTCGTCACGCCGAGGATCAGGCACAGACACAGCAGGCGCACGTCGGCGCGCGCGGCGGCGGTCTCGAACCAGCCGGCATGCATCTCGATCACCACCTGCATCATCAGCACCGCAGCCGCGATCAGCAGCACGCTGGGGATGGAGCTCAACACGGTGTAGAGATACTGGATCACGTCGTCCACCCAGCCGCGAAAATACCCGGCGGCCACGCCCAGCAGCAGCGCGAACGGCAGCAGCACCAGAGTAGTGACGGTGCCGATGACCAGCCCGGTGCGGATACTTTTGAGCGAGAGGTAGAGCACGTCCTGGCCGACCTTGTCGGTGCCGAGAACGTGGTAGGCGGCGGCGAGATTGATGGTCAGCCCGATGAGGGCGGCGATGACGAGGGTGGCGATCAGCACGGCGCGAAATGGCTTATTCGCCGTCATTCCGGCGAAGGCCGGAATCCAGCCCATTGAACCGGCCTCGCGCAGCGGAACAACCCCCCGGCCTTGTCCGCTATGCGGAATATATATTTCACCGGATTCCGGCCTTCGCCGGAATGACCGGATAGTTACGGCGAGCAGCAATATTCCAACCACGATCACCACACCGACCAGCGCACCAAAGCCAGCCCGCTTCACCACATCCCCCGCCAGTTCGCGCTCGGGGTCGGCCAGGTGCGCACCGCCGTACTTCAGGCGCGGGTAGTCGCGCAAAGTTTTGCCGCCCGGCATCTCGACGCTCTCCTTGGCGTACAAAAAGGCCGACAGCGGCGCGGAATAAGTTTTTTCGGTGCGGTTGCGCAGGCCGCTGGCCAGCGCATCGAAGGCGCTCAACACTTCCGGCGAATACACCGTTTCTCCGTTGCTTTTCTCCGGCAGCGCGGCGCGGTAGTGCAGTGTATCCAGCAGCCCCACCAACAGGAACAGCGACAGCACCAGCAGCGACACCATGCCCACGCCGCTTTTTGCTACGTGCTGCCATGGCAGCAGGAGATGCGGGCGCCGCCGTATCCACCAGGCGCTGGCGATGCCCACCGCAACCAGCAGGAAGATCAGCGCGTCGGTCCAGAGAATGACGGGAATGAAATTCATATCGTCAACCTCTGATTTCCGTTCGTGGTGAGCTTGTCGAACCATGAACGGAAGCCATCTGGTGAAAGTGGGGCCGCCCTTCGACAGGCTCAGGGCGAACGGAGGCTGAATTTGCCAGGTAACTCATTGCAGCCGCACCCTCGGATCCACCACCGTGTAAGAAACATCCGTCAAAATCAGCCCCGCGATGTACAGCGCCGACCCCAGGAACACCATCGCGCGCACCACGCCGAAATCCTGCGCGTTGATCGCGTCTATGGTGTAGCTGCCCAGGCCGGGAATGCCGAAAAACGATTCGGTCAGCAGACTGCCCATGAACAGCAGCGGGATGACCACCACCACGCCGGTAAGGATCGGGATCATGGCGTTCTTCAGCACGTGGCGGAACAGCACGCGCAGCTCGGAAAGGCCCTTGGCGCGTGCGGTGCGCACGTAGTCCTTGCCGATCTCCTCCAGGAATATGGTGCGATACCAGCGGCTGCTGGAGCCGACTCCGCCCGCCACACCGATCAACACCGGCAGCAGCACAAACTTGAGGCTGTCCGCGCCGCCCGCATAGCCGGAAATCGGCACCCAGTGCCACAGCTTGCTCGCCAGAAATTGCCCGCCGATGATGTAGAACAGCCCGGAGACGGACATCAGGAACACGCATAGCGCCACGCCTGCCACATCCAGCGCGGTGGCGCGGAACAGCGTCATCAGCAGCGCGAAGGTGATATAGATCAGCAGGCCGACGAAGAAGGTCGGCAGCGCGATGGCGAGGCTGGGCATCATGCGCGCCGCGATTTCGCGCCCGATGCTGCGCCCGTCGTCGGAGTAGCCGAAATCGAAGACAAACATGCTGGCGGATTTCTCAAAGAAAATCGTGTTGGTCAACTTGCCCGCGCTATTCGCTGCGGCGTTGAACAGCAGCGGCTTGTCGTAGCCGTGCTGCCGCTTCCATTTTTCGATGGCTTCCGGCGTCACGCGCTTGATGCCGAGCTGCATGCGCGCCATGTCGTCCGGCGTGTTGACCACGAAGAACAGCGCGAAGGTGAGCAGGTTCACCCCGATCAGGATCGGGATGGCGTACAGGATGCGGCGGATGAGGTAGGCGATCATGCTGCCTGCTATTGTACGGGCAAACAGCGAACGGTTTCATCGCCCGCGATGCCGTGCGCTCAATCTGGCTCCGCGTCAGAAATGGCGGCGATTTGAAATCCCCCCGTTTGCTGGCGGCATCGTCGCCATTTCTTAACCAAATAATCTGCACGTTCAGCACGCGAATCGCCTCATCGAGCTCAACTGCCTTCACCAACCGCGGTGTTCCGAAGTTCGGCGCCGCCTCGAAAAGCTTGTCGCGGGTTAAGCGTGCAGCAATACTTATTCCGGTAATTGCCCAGTTTTTGTTTATACTGGCAAAAGAAATCCGGACGCAAAATTCCGCGCGGATTCCCGCTTGATGCGGGTGCCTGCAACTATCCCGCAGGAAGCCATAGCGCAAAATTTGAAGCGCGGCAAAATTGACTGGAGAGTCACAGATGAAACGCGAAGCCCTCTTGTTTGCCCTGTTGTTTGTACCGCCGCTGCTCTCGGGGTGCGGTCGCAGCGAAGGGCAGCAAGCGCCTGGCCCGGCTGCCGCTGCACCCGCTCCTCCTCCCCCGGAGGTCGAGGTGGTGACGGTTGCCGCCGGTTCGGTGGTTCTGACGCAGGATCTTCCGGGGCGCCTCCAGGCGCGCCGCACCGCACAGATACGGGCGAGGGTGGAGGGCATCGTCGAGCAGCGCCTGTTCGCCGAGGGCAGCGACGTGAAAGCGGGGGATACGCTGTTCCAGATTGATGCGCGCAACTACCAGGCTACCTACAATTCCGCCAGGGCCGATGTGGCCGTCGCGCGGCAGACGGTGGAGCGCTACAAGCCCATCGTCGAGGCGAAAGCGATCAGCCAGCAGGAATACGATCTGGCCGAGGCCAAGCTCAAACAGGCTGAAGCCGCTCTGTCGAGGGCGCAAATAGACTTGGAAAACACCCGCGTGCCGGCACCCATTTCAGGCCACATCGGGCGTGCCCAGGTAACGGAAGGGGCGCTGGTTGGCCGGGGTGAAGCCACCTTGCTGGCGACCATCGAGCAGCTCGATCCGATTTACGTCAATTTCACCCAGCCCGGCGCGGACCTGCTGCGCCTGCGCCAGGCGATCAAGCACGGCAAGCTTAAGCGCGCCGAATCCGCCAGGGTGGAACTGCTGCTGGAAGACGGCAGCCTCTATCCGCAGCCCGGCAGGATATTCTTTACCGACATGGCGGTGGATCCGTCCACCGGCGCGGTCAGCCTGCGCGCCGAGTTTCCCAACCCGCAGCGCGAGTTGTTGCCCGGCATGTTCGCGCGCGTCCGCTTCCCGGAAGCGATGGCGGACAACGCCATCCGCGTGCCGCAACGCGCGGTGCAGGCCGGGCCGCAAGGGCAGTTCGTGATGATCGTCGCGCCCGACGGCAAGGCCGCGCCGCTACCCATCAAGACCGGCGGCATGGCAGGTGCCGACTTCATTGTCAGCAGCGGATTGAAGGGCGGGGAACAGGTCATCGTCAACGGTTTGCAGAAGGCGCGTCCGGGCACGCCGGTGAAGGCGGTGCCGGTAGCGGGCGGCAATAAACAGCAGGCAGAGAACGGGAAAACCGCACCCGCCGCAAACGGCGGCAAACCTTAACCCGCAAACACCCACATGTTCGCCAAATTCTTTATCGACCGCCCGATCTTCGCCTGGGTCATCGCTATCCTGATCACGTTTGCGGGGATACTGGCGTTGCGCGCGTTGCCGGTGTCGCAATACCCGTCGGTGGCGCCGCCCGCGCTGGACATCGCGGTCACTTACCCCGGCGCATCGGCGCAAGTGGTCGAGCAGAGCGCGGTGCAGTTGATCGAGCAGGAGATGAACGGCATCGAGAACCTGCTCTACATGGATTCCAGCTCGCAGGTCGGCTCCGGGCAGGTGACGCTCACCTTCAAGCCCGGCACCGACATCCAGTTTGCCTCGGTCGAGGCGCAGAACCGCATCAAGCGCGTGGAAGCGCGCCTGCCGGACGACGTGCGGCGGCTGGGCGTAACGGTGACGCGCGCCGGGCGCAACTTCATCATGGTGGTGGCGCTGGCATCAAAGGACGGGCGGCTGAACGTGGTGGACCTCGGCAGCTACGCCACCGCCAGTGTGCTGGAGCCGCTGTTGCGTGTCCCCGGCGTGGGTGAAGTGCTGCTGTTCGGCACCGAATATTCGATGCGCATCTGGCTCAAGCCCGACCGGCTGGAATCCTACGCGCTCTCGCCCGCCGATGTCGGACGCGCGGTGCGCGCGCAAAATGCGCTGCTGTCGCTGGGCGAGGTGGGGCAGTTGCCCGCAGCAGCAGGGCAGGAGATTAACGCCGTGCTCGGCAGCCGCGGCCGCCTCGCCACGCCGGAGGAGTTCGGCAACATCGTGGTGCGCGCCAATCCGGACGGCTCTTCGGTGCGGCTCAAGGACATCGCCCGCGTCGAGCTGGGCGCGCAGGACTACAACCGCTCCGCGCGCCTCAACGGCCAGCCCATCGCCGGCATGGCGATACGCATCACGCCGGGGGCGAACGCGCTGGCGACCGCGCAGGGCGTGCGCACCAAAATGCAGGACTTGTCGCGCTATTTTCCGCAAGGCGTAGATTGGGTGGTGCCCTACGACACCACGCGCTTCATTGAGCTGTCCATCCGCGAAGTGGCTATCACCCTGCTGGAAGCGGCGGCGCTGGTGGTGCTGGTGATGTTCGTGTTCCTCGGGAGCTGGCGCACCACGCTGGTTCCCGCCATCGTCGTGCCGGTGTCGCTGATGGGCGGGTTGCTGGGGCTGTATGTTTTCGGGTTTTCGATCAACGTGCTGACGCTGTTCGCGATGGTATTGGCGATCGGCATCGTGGTGGACGATGCCATCGTGGTGGTGGAGAACGTCGAGCGCAACATGCGCACCAAGCATCTCGACCCGCGCGCGGCGACGCGGCAGGCGATGGGAGAAATCACCGGCGCCATCATCGCCATCACGCTGGTGCTGATGGCGGTGTTCGTGCCGATGGCGTTCTTCGGCGGTTCCACCGGCGCGATCTACCGCCAGTTCGCCGTCACGCTGGTGGTGACCATGGCGTTTTCCGCCTTCCTCGCGCTGTCGCTCACTCCGGCGCTGTGCGCGAGCCTGCTCAAGCACGATCCGTCAGGATTGGAACGCGGCTTCCACGGTCGCTTCAACCGCTGGTTCGAGCGCGTGACGGCGAGTTATGTCGGCGGGGTCAGCCGCGCCGCGCGCAGGCTGCTGCGCTCCCTTTTGATTTATGCCGTGATCGTCGCGATCGCCGCCTGGGCTTACCTGAAACTGCCGGGCAGCTTCCTGCCGGAAGAAGACCAGGGCTACCTCGTCACCGCGATCCAGTTGCCGCCTGCGGCCACCCGCGAACGGGCGCAGGCGGTGCTGGAATCGGTCGAGCAGTTTTACCTGAAACAGCCGCAGGTGGACAAGGTGGTCGGCGTGCTGGGGTTTTCCTTCTTTGGACGCGGCCAGAACATGGCGCTGGCTTTCGTCCGGCTCAAGGATTGGGATGACAGGCCGGGTAAGGAGAATTCGGCGCAGTTGCTGATCAAACGCGCCAACATGGAATTCTTCCGCATGAAGCAGGCGATGCTGTTCGCCATCAACCCGCCACCGATACCCGAGCTCGCCTCGGCGGGCGGCTTCGATTTCCGCTTGCAGGATCGCGGCGGTGTCGGACGCGAAAAACTGCTCGAGGCGCGCAACCAGGTGCTGGGTATGGCCATGGCCGACAAACGCCTCGCTGCCGTGCGCCCGGAAGGCCAGGAGCCCGCGCCGCAGCTTTTCCTCGACATAGACCGCGACAAGGCGGAGACGCTGGGCATCGCTGCCGCCGACCTCAACGATACGCTGCAATCGCTGTTCGGCGTGTCCTACATCAACGATTTCGTGCGCCAGGGGCGGGTGCTGCGCGTGCAGATGCAAGCCGAGGAAGCGACGCGCAGGAGCGAGGCCGACCTGATGCGCGTGGCCGTGCGCAACAATGCCGGGCGCATGGTGCGCCTGTCGGAGTTCGTCCGCACCCGCTGGGTGGCGGGCGGGGCCAAACTGGACCGCTACAACGGGCTGGCGGCGATGAAAATTTCCGGCGCGACCGCGCCGGGCGTGTCCAGCGGCGAGGCGCTCGCCGCGATGGAAGCCATCGGCCAAAAGCTGCCGCCGGGCATCGGCTTCGAGTGGTCGGGCATCTCGTCAGAAGAAAAAGTTTCAGGCCAGCAAGCGCCGCTGCTGTTCGGCGTATCGCTGCTGGTGGTGTTCCTGGTGCTCGCCGCATTGTATGAAAGCTGGTCTATTCCAATGGCGGTGATGCTGGCCGTGCCGCTTGGCGCTTTCGGCGCGCTGGTCGCGGTGGAGCTGCGCGGGCTGCCCAACGACGTGTATTTCAAGGTCGGGTTGATCGCTATCATCGGGCTGGCCGCCAAGAACGCCATCCTGATCGTCGAGTTCGCGCGCCGCCTTGAGGACGAAGGGCGCGAGCGCCTCGATGCCGTGCTGGAAGCCTGTCGCCTGCGCCTGCGCCCGATCCTGATGACCTCCATCGCCTTTGTCGCCGGCGTGTTCCCGCTGGCCATTTCCACCGGCGCGGGCGCCGAGAGCCGCCGCGCCATCGGCACCGGCGTCATCGGCGGCATGATCGCCGCTACCGTGTTGGCGATATTCCTGGTACCGGTGTTCTTCATGGCGGTGCGGCGCATCTTTCCGGGACATGCGCGCAAGCATCAGAGCGATAGCCATGAGTAAACCCAACTCCATTTCAGCGGCCATCATTTCCGGCTGCCTGCTTGCAGCCTGTGCTGCCGATCCAGGCTACCAGCGCCCGGACATGGATTTGCCGGCAAGCTGGCCCTCGAAGCCGGGCGATGCCCGCCCGGTTGCCACTGCACCAGGTGGACACTGGTGGAAGATTTACGGTGATCCCGTCCTCGACAAGTTTGAAGAAGAGGCGCTGGCCCACAATGCCGACGCGCAAGTTGCGCTGGCAAAAGTGCTGGAAGCGCGCGCCCTGCTGGGGTTGGCCGATGCGGACCGGAATCCGGCAGTCAGCGCAAATGCCAAAGGCAGCCGCACCGGCAGCAGCCTGGCTACGGCTTCGCCCAGACCGGCTAACTCACCGCGCGCACAGAATTCGGCGCGCGTAACTTTGGATGCCAGCTACGAGCTGGACTTGTGGGGAAAATACCGCCATGCCAGCGAAGCATCGCGCGCGGAAATGCTGGCCGCAGAATCTGCCAGGGACGCGGTGCAGCTTACGTTGGCCGCGCAGGTGGCCCAGCAATACTTCGCGCTGCTGGCAAGCGATGCGCAAGCGGCAACCTTGCGCCGGGCATTGGCTGGTCGCCAGGAAAAACTTGCGCTGGATCGGAAACGGTTTGAGGCCGGCCTGCTTTCCGAATACGAAACCCGCCAGGGCGAAGCCGAGGAAGCCGCCGCCCGCTCGCAGCTCGCCGCAATCGGCCAGACGCGCGAAAAACAGGAAACCGCACTCGCCCTGCTGCTGGGGCGCTCGCCGCGCGAAGTGATGGGCGGCACGCTGGAGCGCGGCAACCCGGCTCTCCCCGCGCTGCGGGTGCCGGAAGGATTGCCCGCAGAGCTGCTGCTGCGCAGGCCCGACTTGAAAGAAGCCGAGCTGCGCCTGACCGCGCTGGATGCCAGGATCGGCGTGGTGCGATCCCAATTCTTCCCTTCGATTTCGCTCACCGCCTATCTCGGCAGCGAGAGCGCTTCCCTCGCCAACCTATTCTCCGGCCCGGCGGGAATATTCCAGTTCGCCGCCAATGCCAGCCAGCCGATATTCAATTCCGGGCGTACCGGGTTGGGTGTAGAAGCGGCGGAAGCGCGCCGCGATCAGGCGTTGGCGCAATACCGCAAAGCGGTCGCCAGCGCCTTCGCCGACGTGCGCAACGCGCTGTCCGCGCAGGAAGCCGCGCGGCAGATGGCCGAATCCGAAAACGCCCGCAGCAAGGCGCTGGCGCAGGCTTACCGGCAGGCCGAGTTGCGCCATCAGGGCGGGATCACCAGCCGCTTCGAACTGCTTGAAGTGGAGCGGAACGTCCTGCTGGCCGAACTCAACCGCCTGGATGCCGAGCGGGCGCAACGGGCCGCCGTTGCCGACTTGTTCAAGGCGTTAGGGGGAGGGTGGTTATGAAAATTTCCGGATGACGTTCACGCCATCCGGAAAACAAAAGGCTGGTGGCGCCCCGGTTTTGAGGAACGGGCAAGATGTCCATCCACCTTGTAGTACGCCAGCTTCTCTCATGAATTACGCCGCGCCTGCGCGAACGCCAGATCCAGAATGTCTGAAGCATCCCACCAGCGATCCGGCGCATTCAACATTACCAGCAGCACGCGCGTCCCGGCGCGCTCGGCATATGCGACCAGGCATTTGCCCGCCTTGGGGGTATAGCCGCTCTTGAGGCCGACTGCGCCCGGGTATCGCCCGATCAGCGCGTTCTTGTTCGTGAGCCGGTAATTGCGCGCGCCGTCTGTCGTGGCGATCCGTACCTCGCTTTTTGCGGCAAGCTCCACGACAATTTTGTTTTTGAGCAGCGCAGTTGCCAGCATCGCCAGATCGTGCGCAGTCGAGAAATGGTTGCCCGCATCGTGCCCGCAGGCGTTGCCGAAGTGCGTGTCGCGCAAACCGAGCCGTTGCGCCCGGAGGTTCATGAGCCGCACAAAATTTTCGTGGCTGCCCGCAACATGATCCGCCAGCGCATGGCAGGCATCATTGGCCGAGCCGATCAGCATGGCCGCCAGTAAATCTTCCGCGTGAAACCGCTCGCCACCGCGCAGACCGATGCGCGCCCCGCTTTCCTGCGCCGCTTGCCTGCCCACCTCCACCACCGCGTGCGGCTGGTAATCATCCAGCACCAGCAGCGCCGTCATCAGCTTGGTCAGGCTGGCGGGCGGCAAGCGCCGACTGGATTCCTTCTGCCACTGCAATGAGCCGTTGATCTGAACCAGATAGGATGCCGCCACCTGTGGAAACGGGTCGGACTGTGCCAGCGCTGCCTGGCAGGCCAGCAGCAACAGCCCGAACAAATAGCGCATCAGAACTTGAATAAGCCCTTGAGCTTTTTAGCACCTTCCAAAACCTGATCTGCTGTAGGGTTGCCGGTTATGGGGGACGGTTTGTCGTCCGGCTTCCCGGCTTCGGCCTTGGCCTTCCTTGCGTCACTGGCCGGTTCATCACCCGTCTCTTCCTCCGCCATCGCGCCGCCCATGCACTCCTTCATTTTCTCGCCCGAGGTGTAGCCGCGCCCCTCGCACGCTTCGCGCTTGCGCGCCAATTCCAGAAACGTCTTGGCCTCCGCCGGGCAGTTTGCTTCCAGGAAAGAGAGCGGGCCGCGCCGCGCATTTTCCTTGCACAGGGTTTTTTTCACGCTGTCGAGGTTCACGTTGCAGGTCTTGGCAATCGAAGGCGTGCTCCCGATTTTTTCCTGCTGCATCAGCATGTCAAAGGATTGCGTGTTGCGGGGGACATCGTTGCGCACCGACTTGCACAGCGCCTCCTGTTTGCCGGGGCATACAGGCTTCTGACCGATAAACATATGGGCCGAAGCCATCCATCTGGAAGCGTTGAAACCGGAGGTATCGCACAGCTTGTCCATCTGGGCTTGCGACTCTTTTTCATAGACTTTCGCTTTCTTCGTCATTTCCTCGGGATCGCAACTGCCGCCGACCCGTTTGCCGCTGTAGCTGGTCTTCATGTCCATGTCCCGCCCTTCGGACTTGCCGGTCAGATGCATGGTGCCACGGTAGCTGTCGCGCTCGTGGGTGGATTCTCCATCCATGTACATGGTGCCCTCTTTTTCGACACACTTCCCCTTGAAGCTGATTTTGTTACCGGACGTTTTGACATCCGAGATCTCGCAATTGCTGTTCTTGTCCTGCGTGCGTTGAGGATCCTTCTCCCCCCCTGGCGGCATGCACACCTTGACGGTGGTGGCGGGCATGGCGAACGGCATTCCCTTCATCTCCATCTTGGTGGAGATTTCCCAGTATTCGCCCTGTGCCGCAAAGGCGATAGCCGGTGCAAACCCTGACAAAGCCACTGCAATGGAAAGCCATAATTTATTCACGTTCATTCTCCATTTATCCCAGATTGTCCATTAGCCAAAATATCCCCCTCACGAGGCTAATCTATGCACACAAGTTGCATCAAGCCGTTCGTGCTGAACTTGTCGAAGCATGAATGGCTTGATTTTATGAGGCTTTTTAATCCGTTCACCCTTCGACAAGCTCAGGGCGAACGGATTAAAAATCAATGAGTTGAAAGAAGTGTGCATAGATTAGCTTACGAGGGCAAGGAGGAAGGAGTTGGTTTGGTTCCGATGGATTATCTGGGTTTATACCCGGATTGTCCATTAGTCCAAATACCCCATCCGCCCTTGCGGGGGCAAGGGAGCGGGCTTGGTTCTAATGGATTATGCGGGTTATAAAGAGGAACGTGCAGGCGGGTAGCGCAGGCTCACGGGATGGCTGCGCGCGGTGCGGCAAAGCGGAACAGTGCACTGAACGTCAGCCCCGCCCCCTGCGCCTTGCGGCGAAGCCCAACAAACCCAGCCCCGCCAGCAGCATCGCGTAGGTTTCCGGCTCGGGCACCGCCGGAACCCCTCCGCCGCCGGGGTTGCTCGCCACCTGTATCATCTGGCCACCGGTGAACGAGCCGCCGTTGTCCGTCAGGGTGGTGTAGTAGAGGTTGAAGCCGTTGAGGTCGAGCGTGGTCCCGCTGCCGAGTATCAGGTTATCCACATACAGGGCCACGCCGGGGTCGCCGCTGAAGAACAGGTCGCCGGAGCCCCACAACTCCAGGGTGCCCCAGGAGAAGCTTCGGCTCGAAGCCGCGTCCCACCCGCCCAGATAAAACTGGTGGGTTTGCCATCCATGAAAGGAAAGGGTGGCCTCCGCCGTGTTCCACAGGTCGGCCCGGGTGCTGTAGCTGTAGAAATCGTTCCAGATTTGGAAACGGTCGCCCGCGCCGCCCACCAGATAGCCGGTCTCGCTGACCATCAGGCTGCTGAAAATGTTGGTGGAAGGGTCGCTGATATAGGCCCCGTTGTTAAGGAAATCCCTGCTGAAGCGCACGGTGGTATCGGTGATCTTCATCGTGCCGTTGTTCACGGTCACCCCGGATAACTGCCGCTCTCCCGCCCCGCCGATGTTGAAGGTGCCGTTGTTCGTGATTTCCGTGGGGAACGGGCCTTCCCCGCAATACGAGCAGTCGAACCCGGCGGAAATCCGGCCGGCGTTGAAATTCACCGTGCCGTTGTTGACGATAGCGGTGGCAGCGTGCAGGCGCGGTGCCCATGAGCCCCCACTGCTCATGTTATAGGTGCCGTTGGCCCCGATAACAAGCGTCCCGTCGGCGGTGACAGCGCCTCCCGTGTGGTTGAACGTGCCGCTGCCCGTGCCGGTGCCGAGGTTGATGTTGTGCTTCCACACCGAGCCGCCGCTCAAGTTGTAAGTGCCGCTGCCGGAGCCGGTGCCGACGTTCAGGGAGGTGACAGCGCCGGGCACATAGTTAGATCTGTTCTGTCCGCCGGTCTGGTTGAAGACCCCGGTGCCGTACTGGCCGACGGTGATGTCGGCGGCATTGAGATACGCATTGTTGTTGAGGTTGTAGGTGCCAACCGAACCTGCGCCCGCGCCGATGACGAGGGAGGTGCCGACGTTGACGGTGCCATAGTTCTGCGTGAACGTGCCTACGCCCCGGCTGCCGACCGTGACAGTCCCGGCGTCGAGGTTCTGCCAGCCATCGAGCGTATAGGTGCCAAAACTCGCGGCCCCATAGCCGATGATCAGGTTGCCTGTCGTGTTCGACCCGCCCGTCTGGGTGAACCAGCCGGTTCCTTCGTTGCCGACAACGATGGAAGCGGCGGCAAGCGAGCCACCGTACAGGTTGTAGACGCCTCTCCCGGTGCTCAAACTGCCGACATAGAGGCCGTCCCCGACGGTATGGCTGCCCGTATGCTGGGTAAATGCGCCATCGCCATAGACGCCGACAACGGTGAAACCGGTGTTGAGCGCGCCGTCGCCGTCGAGCAGGTAAGAGCCGGAAGAGCCGCCATTGAAGCCAAGCTTCAACCCGTTTGCCACCGTATTGATGCCGCCGTACTGGTCGAAAGAACCCGTGCCATACCTACCGACGAACTCATCCATCGCCCGCAACTCGGGATTGCCGCCGAACATGCCCTGCATCGAGTAGGTGCCAATACCCAAGTAAGATTTTCCAATGGTAAGGCTACCCGTCACCTCGTTGAGGCCGCCCCAGTGGGTGAAAGTGCCTATGCCCCATTCACCTATCGTTTCCGAGCCGGCGAACAGCCAGCCGCCCTGCATGGTGTAGGTTCCCACGCTCGTATCCTCAAGGGCGACCGTCAGAGATCCGGTAGTGTTGTGGGAATTGAGCGGTGCGGATTGGGTGAACTCTCCCGTCCCCCGATTGCCGACGACCAGCGAATTCGAGATGAGTTGCCCGGCACCGAGATTGTAAATGCCGTGGGCATCTTGATAGTCGCCAAGGGTCAAGATGTTCGTTTGATGGATGACGTTTGATCCGGTCGCGCCCTCGTGGATGAAGGTGCCGGACACTGTCGTATGGCTGGCAGCGAGGGTTCCGCCCGTGAGGAGATACGAGCCAGAAGAGCCAATTTCTAAACTGCGGTCCAATCCATTCAGGCCAACGCCGACTTCCCCGGCCTCCTGCATGATGATCGCCTGGCCGCCGCCCGCAGCGCTTGCTCCCACCCGAATAGAGTTTGCGTATATCCAGGCACCCGGATCGGTGATCCTGAGCGCCACGCTTCCATCGTGGTTCGCACCCACGTGCAGGGCATTGAGGCTGACGTGCGTGTTGGCGTCATAACTGACGGTATAGCTGGGGTTGGCGGCACGCAGGTATACGTCATTTCCGTTATCTGGCCCGTTGATATCCCAGCATGCCGAAAACCACAAACCAGAACCGCAGCGAATATTGTCGTAGATGCTGATCGGTGCGGCCACCTGCGCCTGCGCGCTTTCGGCGGCAAAGGCCAGCAACAGGGCTGACGACAGTAGCCACAGGTTTTTTTTGTTCTTCATGTAACGCTCCTTGATTAACGGGCAGGCAAGATTTCTCATCCATGGTCTTCTGACGCAAGCCACGCGCAGTCTGGCAGGATTTTGGTGCGCCGCCTATTGTACTAAAGTACAGGTACACTTTATTCCCCTTCGAGGGAGTCCAAGATGCGGGGCTGCCGGGTGGTTCGTTTCTGGCGGAGGTTTCCGGCATCAATTGGGCGGCGCCTTTACCAGAGCCACGCCCGTATCCTGTTTTGTGGGAATCGCGGCGGGCTTGTACAATGCCCGGCGAAATACGGAAAGGATACCGCGCCAAGAGCGCACACCCCTCGGGCCGTATTCGAGGGGGCGCAAGTGCCGCACGATGTACGGGAAGGAGCGTGTGATGGGCGAAGCGATCGGCGCAACCGGGCGCCACCCGGCAAAATACTGGCACAGGCTGGAAGATGGCCGCGTCCAGTGCGATCTTTGCCCGCGCGACTGCAAGCTGCACGAAGGCCAGCGCGGCGCCTGTTTCGTGCGGGGCAGGGCAGGGGATGCGATGGTGCTCACCACTTACGGGCGCTCCTCCGGTTTCTGCATTGACCCCATCGAGAAAAAACCGCTCAACCACTTTTACCCCGGCACCAGCGTGTTTTCCTTCGGTACCGCAGGCTGCAACCTGGCCTGCAAGTTCTGCCAGAACTGGGACATTTCCAAGTCGCGCGACATGGACCGCCTGATGGATCAAGCCACGCCGGAAGCCATCGCCCTGGCCGCGCAGAAACACGGCAGCAGGAGCGTGGCCTTTACCTACAACGACCCGGTGGTGTTTTTTGAATACGCGCTCGATGCGGCCGATGCCTGCCACGCGCTGGGTATCCAGACCGTGGCCGTCACGGCGGGCTACATGCACGATGCGCCGCGCCGCGAGTTTTACGCCAAAATGGATGCGGCCAACATTGACCTCAAGGGCTTCACCGACGATTTCTACGTCAAGCTGTGCGGCGGCCACCTGCAACCGGTGCTGGACACGCTGGCATACGTCCATCATGAAACGGGTTGCTGGCTGGAAATCACCACGCTGCTCATTCCCGGCCACAACGATTCCGACACCGAGCTCAAGGCGTTGAGCGCATGGGTGGAGAAGGAACTCGGGCCGGATGTGCCGCTGCATTTCTCGGCCTTTCACCCGGACTGGAAAATGGCGGATGTGCCGCCCACGCCCCCATCCACGCTGGGCCGCGCGCGCCGCATCGCGCTGGACGCGGGCCTGCATTACGTCTATACCGGCAACGTGCATGATGCCGAGGGCGGCACCACGTATTGCCCGAAATGCCATCACGCGGCCATCGTGCGCGATTGGTACGATATCCGGCATTACGACCTCACCCCACAGGGCGTCTGCCCGCATTGCGGAACTGAAATTGCCGGTCGCTTCGGAGATTTCAAGAAACCTTTTGGCCCGCGCCAGGTTCCCGTTTACATGCGGGTGGAGCGCCCGTAGCCGACGCATCGGTCGCCAGGGGAAGTCCATCCGCCGCGCCGATGGCACAGTCAGCCCGCAAATCGGTAACGGTGGCATATATCGCTCACCGGCGCGGAAACGCGCACTTCGTCGCCGGTGCGCGTCAAGCGCGGCGATGATTTCCAGAGCGTGAATACGGCGGGGCTGTATCCGGCAGGGGAGGCCGCGGGGCAGGCCTGATTGATTTTCCGGGGTCATCTGCTTGGGCTGAACGAGCTGCGGGCGAAAGCCCCTCCATCAGCAAGTTTGCGTCGAGACGAATGCAAGACATTTTCATCTTGCCGGTGACATTTCCGCCAATGAGCGCTGGGGCAGATTGCGTGACACAAAACCAGATAGATCAATAGCTCGCAGTGATCGGCTGAAGCGCCGCCAGTGGCAGGCTGGAGCGTGATATAATTCGCAGCCTTTGCTGTGGAGAGGCGGGAGTGTCGGGAAAATTTGCGGTGCCGCATCTGTTTGATATGCCAGCAAGAAATCTTTCAGCAATGCAGCAGTTGAGATGACATGTGATTTCCAGCACTGCAAGCCGCCGGTGGCGGCAGGGCGTTAACAAGAAACAATGCGCCTTCCCGATTGGTAATCAGTTGGTTAATTGCTTCTTGAAAGAGGCGACCTTTATTCATTACGGAAATGTCGCAACAAGCTTCATGCGGCCACGGGAGTTTGTTCGATGTTTCCACAACCATCAAGGAAGGGCAGTATGTCGAGTATAGAGAATTTGGGTGCGCTGGAGCGCCGCCTGAACGCATTCATTCCCCAGCAACTGATACACGGCGAAGTCGAGACCCGGCTGAAGCGCCTGGGGCGCACCGCCAAGATTCACGGCTTCAGGCCGGGCAAGGCGCCGTTCAAGATTTTGCAGCAGCAATATGGCGCGCAAGTGCACCGGGAAGTGCTGGGCGACGCCTTGCAGCGCTCTTTTGACGAGGTGGCGCAAGCCGAGAGCTTGAGGGTGGCGGGCTATCCCAGCTTCGTGGTCAAGGAAGCCAACCCGGCTACCGAGCAGATCGAATACAGCGCAACATTCGAAGTCTATCCCGAAGTGGAGATGGGAGATATTGCGCAGGAAACGGTGGAGCGAGCGGTTTATACGTTGAGCGACGCCGATGTTGACAGCACCCTCGCCACCCTGCGCAAGCAACGTGCGGTATTCGAGGCCGCCGACCGCACCGCGCAAAAAGAGGATCAGGTACAAATGGATTTTTGCGGCACGCTGGACGGCGCGGTGTTTGAAGGCGGCGAGGCAAAGGGTGTTGTGACGGTGCTGGGGGCCAGCAATCTGTTGCCGGATTTCGAGAGCGCCATCATCGGCATGAGGGCGGGCGAGAGCAAGTCGTTCGACATGACGTTTCCGCAGGATTACCACGGTAAGGACGTGGCCGGGAAGCAGGTAACTTTTGCCGTTTCCCTGCATGCAGTGAAGGAGCCGCATTTGCCGGAACTGGATGCCGAATTCGCCCAGTCGCTCGGTGTCGCGGATGGCGACATCGGCAAGCTGAAAACGGAAATCGGCGATAACCTGGAGCGTGAGGTCAGTCGCCGCCTGAAGGCGCGAAACAAGAGCAACGCCATGGATTTGCTGTTGAAGGTTTGCCGGCTCGATGCGCCCAAGGCGCTGGTGGATGCGGAGACGCGGAATCTGATCGAGCACACCATGCACGATATGCGCGAGCGCGGCGTCAAAATTCCGCAAGGCGTTTCGCTGCCCCCCGAGCTGTTTGCCGAACGCGCGGAAAAGCGCGTCAAGCTCGGGTTGATTCTGGCTGACCTGGTCAGCCGCCATAGTCTGAAAGCGGAGCACGAGCAGATCAGGGCGATGGTGCAGGAACACGCGCAAAGCTTCGAGCACCCCGAAGAAGTTGTACAGTGGCATTACGCTGACCCGTCGCGCTTGCAGGAAGCGGGCAATATGGCGCTGGAAGATAATGTGACGGCATGGGTGATGGAGGGCGCCAAGGTGGCGGACAAACCGGTGGAGTTCGCCGATCTGATGGGGAAGAACGGATGATGCGCGGCGATACGCTATCAAAAGACGCCGGGTTGCAAGACCTTGCCCCCAGCAACATCGGCCTGATCCCGATGGTGGTCGAGTCCAGCGGGCGCGGCGAACGCGCCTACGACATCTATTCGCGCCTGCTCAAGGAGCGCGTGGTGTTTCTGGTGGGGGAGATCAACGATCACGTTGCCAACCTGGTGGTGGCGCAACTGCTGTTCCTGGAGTCGGAAAACCCCGACAAGGAAATTCACCTTTATATCAACTCGCCCGGCGGCTCGATTTCTGCCGGTATGGCGATTTACGACACCATGCAGTTCATCAAGCCGGACGTGTCCACGCTGTGCGTCGGTATCGCGGCTTCGATGGGGGCGTTCCTGCTACAGGCCGGCGCCAAGGGCAAGCGCTACGCGCTGCCCAATTCGACCGTGATGATCCACCAGCCTTTGGGCGGGTTCCGCGGGCAGGCGACGGATATCGAGATTCACGCCAAATATATTTTGAGTCTGCGCGAGCGCCTGTACATTCTGATGGCGCAGCATACCGGTCGCACTATCGAGGAGATTGCCCGCGACAGCGAGCGCGACAAATTCTTAAGTGCGGCAGAGGCGGTCGAGTACGGCCTGGTGGACAAGGTGCTGGACAAGCGGGTTTGATGGTGGGTTTTTAATGGGGAGCAAAAATGTCGCTGGATAAAAACAAGGGTGACAAACTGCTGTATTGCTCGTTTTGTGGCAAAAGCCAGCACGAGGTGCGCAAGCTGATTGCGGGTCCCTCCGTGTTCGTGTGCGACGAGTGTATCGAGCTGTGCAATGACATCATCCGTGAGGAAACGTCTTCCGGGATTCCCGGCAAGGCCGACAAGAGCGATTTGCCGGTGCCCCGCGAAATCTGCGCGCGCCTGGATGAGTATGTGATCGGACAGGAAAAGGCGAAGAAGTCCCTTTCGGTGGCGGTGTACAACCATTACAAGCGCCTGAAGAGCAACGACAAGGATGGCGTGGAGCTGTCCAAAAGCAACATCCTGCTGATCGGCCCGACCGGCTCCGGCAAGACCCTCCTGGCGCAAACTCTAGCGCGCCTGCTTAATGTGCCGTTCGTGATGGCGGATGCCACCACGCTGACCGAAGCGGGCTATGTCGGCGAGGATGTCGAGAATATTATCCAGAAGCTGTTGCAGTCTTGCGAATACGATGTGGAGCGCGCCCAGCGCGGGATCGTTTACATAGACGAGATAGACAAGATTTCGCGCAAGTCGGACAACCCTTCGATCACCCGCGATGTTTCCGGCGAGGGGGTGCAGCAGGCGCTGCTCAAACTGATCGAGGGCACCAAGGCTTCCGTGCCGCCGCAGGGCGGGCGCAAGCACCCAAACACCGAGTTTTTGCAGGTGGATACCACCAATATCCTGTTCATCTGCGGCGGCGCGTTCGACGGTTTGGAAAAGGTGATACGCAACCGCTCCGAGAAGGCGGGTATCGGCTTCGGCGCAAATCTGGTCACGCGCGATGACCGGAAAGGTGTGAGCGCGGTGCTGCGCGGCGTGGAGCCGGAAGACCTGATCAAGTTCGGCCTGATTCCGGAGTTCGTGGGTCGTTTGCCGGTGGTTGCCACGCTGGATGAGTTGGATGAGGCTGCGCTGGTTCAAATCCTGACCGAACCGAAAAACGCCTTGACCAAGCAGTATCAGAAACTGTTCTCGATGGAAGGCGTGGAACTCGAGTTCCGTGAAGGAGTGTTGCAGGCCATCGCCAGGAAGGCACTGGCGCGCAAGGCGGGAGCACGCGGCCTGCGCTCTATCCTGGAACATGCGCTGCTCGATACCATGTTCGATTTGCCCTCCATCAAAAATGTGGACAAGGTGGTGCTGGACGAGAACGCCGCAAACGGGGAAATTCAGCCTATCGTGATGTACGCGGACGCACACAAGGCCGCTTGATCTTGCTGTATCACAAAGCGCTGACGGGCGCATTGCGGCGTTAAAATCTGGCTCAAAATGCGGGGGCGCGTAGCGGCAAACTACATGCAACCTCCGCTTTCCCGCCCGATTTTGTCTTGCACTGCATCCCTTGATCGCTTTGTGGCACAACAAGATTAGAGCCTGCTGAAGCGGGCTTTATGCTCCCAATGGAACCGCTTTGCCCCTTCATAAACAAAGCAGTGCGCTGCAACTTGAATTATTTTGCCGCGCCCTCATCTAACTCGCAAGCCAACTTACCGAGGAGCCCCCGCCATGACCGAACACGATTCCGACACCCCCGCTCCCGCCGCTTGCGGTTACTACCCGCTGTTGCCATTGCGCGATGTGGTGGTTTTTCCTCACATGGTCATTCCGCTTTTCGTCGGTCGCACAAAATCCATCAAGGCTCTGGAATCCGCCATGGAAGCGGGCAAGAGCATCATGCTGGTCGCACAGAAATCTGCCGCCAAGGATGAACCCTCCACCGATGATTTGTACCGGATAGGCAGCATCGCCAGCATTTTGCAAATGCTCAAGTTGCCCGACGGCACCGTCAAGGTGCTGGTCGAGGGGATGCAGCGTGCCAGGGTGTTGCGCGTGGCGGATGAGGATACGCATTTTGATGCCGAAATCGAGCCTGTCTTGACGGACGGCAACATTGGCCATGAGGCGGAGGCGATGCGCCGCGCCCTGATTAACCAGTTCGATCAGTACGTCAAACTCAACAAGAAGATTCCGCCGGAAATCCTGACTTCCCTGGCGGGGATAGATGATGCCGGGCGGCTGGCCGACACTATCGCCGCGCATTTGCCGCTCAAGCTGGAACAGAAGCAGGAAGTGCTGGAGATTTTTGACGTACGCAAGCGCCTCGAACATCTGTTGGGCTTGCTGGAAGCGGAGCTGGATATCCTGCAAGTGGAAAAACGCATACGCGGGCGGGTCAAGCGCCAGATGGAAAAGAGCCAGCGCGAGTATTACCTGAACGAACAGGTGAAGGCGATCCAGAAGGAGCTGGGAGAAGGGGAAGAAGGCGCGGACATCGAAGAGACGGAGAAAAAAATCAAGGCGGCGCACATGCCGAAGGAAGCGCGCGCCAAGGCGGAAGCGGAGCTGAAGAAGCTGCGCCTGATGTCGCCCATGTCTGCGGAAGCAACCGTGGTGCGCAATTACATTGATGTGCTGGTCGGTTTACCGTGGAAAAAGAAAACCAAAATCAGCGCCGACCTGAAGAATGCAGAAGAAATTCTGGAGGCGGATCATTATGGTCTGGAAAAGGTCAAGGAGCGCATCGTCGAGTATCTTGCGGTGCAGCAGCGGGTGGACAAAATGAAAGCTCCCATCCTGTGCCTGGTCGGCCCGCCTGGCGTCGGCAAGACCTCGCTGGGGCAGTCCATTGCACGCGCCACTAACCGCAAGTTTGTGCGCATGTCTCTGGGCGGCGTGCGCGATGAGTCGGAAATTCGCGGGCACCGCCGCACCTATATCGGCTCCATGCCGGGCAAGATTTTGCAGAACATGACCAAGGTGGGGGTGAAGAACCCATTGTTCCTGCTCGATGAAGTGGACAAGATGGGTATGGATTTCCGGGGCGATCCTTCCTCGGCTTTGCTGGAAGTGCTGGATCCCGAGCAGAACCACACCTTTGTGGATCACTACGTCGAGGTCGAGTACGATCTGTCAGACGTGATGTTCGTGGCGACCGCGAATACCATGAACATTCCGGCCCCCCTGCTGGATCGCATGGAAATCATTCATGTTTCGAGCTATACCGAGGACGAGAAAGTCAATATTGCAACGCGCTATCTGATTCCCAAGACACTGAAGAACAACGGTCTGAAACCGGAAGAGATCGGCATTTCCGAAAGCGCCATCCGCGATATCCTGCGCTATTACACGCGCGAGGCCGGGGTGCGCGGGCTGGATCGCGAACTCTCCAAGATTTGCCGCAAGGTGGTCAAGTCACTGCTGCTCAAAGGGCGTGGCGGCAAGGTAACCGTGAACGCGCGCAATCTGGATAAATATCTCGGCGTGCGCCGCTATACCTACGGTATTGCCGAGAAAAATAACCAGATCGGCCAGGTGACCGGCTTGGCGTGGACAGAAGTCGGCGGCGAATTGCTGACCATCGAAGCCGCCGTATTACCGGGCAAGGGCAAAACCACCACTACCGGCAAGCTGGGTGAGGTGATGCAGGAGTCTATCCAGGCTGCGCTCAGCGTGGTTCGCAGCCGCGCACGCGGGCTGGGCATCGCCGAGGATTTTTACCAGAAAAACGATTTGCACATTCATCTGCCGGAAGGCGCGACACCCAAGGATGGGCCGAGCGCCGGTGTCGGCATTTGCACGGCGATGGTGTCTGCCTTGACCGGCATACCGGTGCGCGCGGACGTGGCGATGACCGGGGAAATTACGCTTCGCGGCGAAGTGCTGCCGATCGGCGGGTTGAAAGAGAAGCTGCTGGCTGCACAGCGGGGCGGCATCAAGGTCGTCCTGATTCCGGAAGAAAATACCAAGGATCTGGCCGAGATACCGGATAACGTCAAAAACCGGCTGGAGGTTCATCCGGTCAAATGGATAGACCAGGTGCTGGAAATGGCGCTGGAGCGCAAACCGGAACCGCTGGCGGAGGCGGCTCCGGCGGTCAACCCTGTTCCGGTCGCAGGCGAAAATCGCGGCGCGGCCATAATCAAGCATTGAGGCTGCGTGTGGCGGATTGGGGTTTTATCAAACAAAAGTGAAATAATTTTTTGAATCGCTTGACCAAGCCGAAAACCCTTGATATAAAGCCGTTGCAGGGCTTTCCTGTCAAACTCGACCAACCATTAAAAGGGGACGTTTATATGAACAAATCTGAACTGATTGATGCAATCGCAAAATCTGCCGACATTTCCAAGGCAGCTGCTGGCCGCGCCCTGGACGCCACCGTAGACACCGTGAAGAAGGCTTTGAAGAAAGGCGACTTGGTTACTCTGGTTGGCTTTGGCACGTTCTATGTGGGTAAGCGCGCCGCACGTAATGGCCGCAACCCCCGCACTGGCGCAACGATCAAGATCAAGGCAGCAAAAGTTCCGAAATTCCGTTCCGGCAAGGGCCTGAAAGACGCCATCAATTAATTTCTGCGGGTGCTTAGCTCAGCTGGTAGAGCGTCGCCCTTACAAGGCGAATGTCGGCGGTTCGATCCCGTCAGCACC
>CXWL01085032.1_pt1 | contig 29261 bp, 23 predicted proteins | sample 590931 | NCBI WGS metagenome assembly CXWL01 (sample SAMEA3498368, study PRJEB10139) | groundwater metagenome | biome: water well; material: biofilm material | place: Germany | collected 2015-04-27 | reverse complement strand
TTGAGCCGGGCCGACAGCGCCAGGCAGAACGCGTGGCAGTCGGCCACCGCTTCGCCCTGGTTGAAGATGCCGCCCGCCAGCAGCGGCTGCGCGGCTGCCAGCGCCGGTTCGCGCGCCACGCATTCGGCCGCCGACAGCACCTGGCGCGCATCTTCCGAGTCGGGCCGCGCGAGCGCCGCCTCGAACACCTTCTTCGAGCGGTACACCACCATCTTGCCGGCGTCGCGCCAGGAAAACTCGTCGAGCGGGATGGTCATTTCGAGTTCGCCCATCGCGCGGCGCGACAGCTCGCCCAGTTCCAGCAGCTTGGCGGTGGTCTTGCGGTTGACGTCGGAGCGGCAGTTGGCCAGGAAGCTGGCCAGCCAGCGCCATTGGCGCAGGTCGGCTTCGGGACGGAAGCGCAGCGGGCCGTTTTCCTGGAACAGCCACTCGACCGCCTTCAGCGGCACGCCCTGGTCGGCCAGCGGCGAGACATACCGGTAGCTCAGCTGGCCGCCGTTGCGGAAACTGGCGGCGCTGCCGACCACCGCTTCGCGCTCGAGCAGCGTGACGGCATGGCCGGCCTCCAGCAGCCACCAGGCCGATGTCAGTCCGATCACGCCGCCGCCGATTACGATTACTTCCTGCATGCCGCTCTCTGCTTATTCTTGATATAGGTTGTCGAGCTTAGGGGCTGGGCCGCCATCGGGCCAATGAATGTAGAGCGAGTGGTCATAACCAACATTCATGCTCCCCTTGGAACGCCCGGTTTCAGGCGGCCTTGCCCAGGATGGCGCGCCGGTGAAGGGCCGTCAGGATCCGTTCCTGGAAGCGCGCCAGCGACGAATAGCGGCCTTTTTGCGCCGCCGGATCGGCGCCGGTGCCGCCCACCAGCGCCACCATGCCGTGCCTGGTGGCCGGGTCGAACACGAATACCGACATCAGGCCGTAGGCGTCGCCCAGGTGGCCGACGGCCTCGAAGCCGCCGCCCTCGACCAGCTGCATGCCGCTGCCCGGGCGGTCGGGGAACTGCTGGTTGCCCAGGCCCCAGCAGTTGAACAGGCCGCCGTTGCTGTCGCCGTTGCCGCCCTTGCCGTCATGGGTCCACTGGCGCGCGAACATGTGCGCGATGGTGGCCGGCCCGACGATCCGGCGCCCTTCGTGCACGCCGTCGTTCATCAGCATCAGCATCACCCGGCCCATGTCGTGGGCCGAGATGCGCAGCCCGCCGGTCGGGCTGAACGGGGTGGCGTTGGCGCCGGCGACGTAGTGCGCGATGCCGGCCGGAGCAAGCGGGGGGCGCGCGCTGTAGTCGTCGACCTGGGCGATCCACGGGCCGGCCGCATCCCACAGCTCGGTGTCGACGGTGCGCTTGCGGTACAGGGTGGCCACGCTGGACAAGTCCTCGGCGGAGAATTCGGACGGGTTGAAGCCGCCGCGCAGCCCCATTGGCGCGAGCAGCAGCCGTTTCATCAGGCGGTCGAAGCGCTCGCCGCTGACGCGCTCCATCAGGGTGCCGATCACGCCCCAGTTCAGGTTGCAATACGTGAAATATTCGCCGGGCGCCGCGTTGCGCGCCCACATCTCGCCCTTGCCGTGGCCGGGCGCGCCCGGGACCAGGATGGTGGCCAGGGCGGTGTTCAGCGGCCACGAATAGCCGGCCTCGTCGCGCAGCGAGGAGGTGTGGGTCAGCAGGGTGCGCAGCGTGACGGCGCGGTCGGGGAAGTTTGGATTGCGCAGCGCAAAGCCGAGGTAGTCGCCGGCGTCGGCGTCGAGCGACAGCTTGCCCTGTTCGACCAGCAGCATCGCGCCGAGGGTGGTCATCATCTTCGAAATCGAGGCGATCCGGTACAGGGTGCGGTCGTCGGCCGGCTTCGACGGGGCGGCGCCGGCGCCGATGAAGCGCTGGCCGAACTGGCGCGCGTACTGCAGCTTGCCGTGGCGGATCGCCAGCACCGACAGGCTGGCCATCGGGCAGGCGGGGTCGGCGGCGATGGCCGCCAGTTCGCGATCGAGGATTGCTTCGTCGACGCGCTCGCCGCCCGGCGCCGCAGCGCGCAGGATCGGGTGCATTCCGCCCAACAAGGCCAGTCCCAGCCATGTCCGCCTGCCGTGTTTCATCGTGTCCCATCCCGGTTCGGGCCCGCGAGGCACGGGCTTTCCGGTTCAGGATACGGGCTCGTTTCGGCGCCAGCCAATGAATTGGCGTGAATGCCGCATAACTTTTTGATATGCTTGCCCAGCTTGCCGACATGGGCCGCGCCAGTCGGGCTAAAATATGCGGCAACCGATCGAAAGCCGCCCATGAGCAATACCAGTACCGATTTCAAGGCCGACCTGAACGACAATTCGCCGCTCTACATGCAGGTGGCGCGCAAGCTGATCCAGGATGTGCGCGCAGGCCGCTACCAGGTCGACCAGGCCTTGCCGTCCGAGCGCCTGCTGTCCGAGCAGCTCGACGTCTCGCGGGTGACCGCGCGCAAGGCGATCGACCAGCTGGTCGGCCAGGGCCTGGTGGTGCGCCGCCGCGGCTCGGGCAATTACGTCGCGCCGCGCATCGAGCAGCCGCTGTCGAACCTGTCGAGCTTTTCGGAGCAGCTGCTGCAGCGCGGCTACCGCCCCAGCTCGCAATGGCTGAAACGCGCGATCGTGGTCGCCGCGGCCGACGAGCAGCTCAGCCTGGGCCTGTCGCCGCACACCCGGGTGGCGCGCCTGGAGCGGCTGCGGCTGGCCGACGAGGTGGTGATGGCCTACGAGGTGAGCGTGATCCCGGCTGCCGTGCTGCCGCGCCCGGAGGCCGTGGGCGGTTCGCTGTACGAGCACCTGGCCCGGTCCGGCCACCTGCCGGTGCGCGCGCTGCAGCACATCCGGGCGATGAACGCGCCGGCGCTGCTGGCCGGCCAGCTCGGCATCCCGGAAGGCCAGGCGGTGCTGTTCATCACCCGCATCGCTTACCTCGAGTCGGGCCAGGCGGTCGAGCTGACCCATTCCTACTGCCGCAGCGACCATTACGACTTCGTGGCGGAAATGCGACGCGTTTCATAACTTTTCGGAATGACTTCGGCTGATCCTTTCATGGGAAGGGCCGAATGGTTGGTATTACACTGGTACCATCCCACCCAACGTCAGACGGCGATGCTAAAAACTGAAACCCCTTCGCAGGACCACGCGCAGCTCGACCAGTATCCGACCACCGAACTGATCAATACGCTGGTCGACGACCAGTTCAACGCCGTCAATGCGGTGCGCGCCGCCGCGCCGCGCCTGGCCGCCGCGGTGACCGCCGCGCTGCCGCGGATCGAAGCGGGCGGGCGCCTGATCTATGTCGGCGCCGGCACCTCGGGTCGCCTCGGCCTGCTCGACAGCGTCGAGCTGTACCCGACCTTCTCCTGGCCGCAGGAACGCGCGCTGGCGCTGCTGGCCGGCGGCAGCAAGGCGATGTTCGTGGCGGTCGAAGGGGCCGAGGACGACCTCGAACAGGGTGGCGCCGACCTGCGCGCCACCAACCCGACGCCGAACGACGTGGTGCTGCTGCTGGCCGCCTCGGGCGGCACCCCGTACGTGCTGGGCGCGCTGCGCGCCGCGCGCGCGGCCGGTGCGCTGACGGTGGGCATCGCCAACAACGTCGACGCCCCGGTGGCCAACGAAGCGGAGATCGGCGTCACCCTCGACACCGGCGCCGAAATCATCTCCGGCAGCACCCGGCTGAAGGCGGGCACCTCGCAAAAGATCGCGCTGAACACGTTCTCGAGCGCGCTGATGGTGCGTTTGAACAAGGTTTACGGCAACCTGATGGTAGACTTGAAACCGACCAACGCCAAGCTGGTGCTGCGCGCGGTACGGCTGACGATGTTTGCCACCGGCGCCGACGAAAGCGCGGCCCGCGCGGCGTTGGAGCAATGCGATTTCCATGTCAAGGTCGCCATCGTGGCCCTGGCCAAAAAAACCAGTATCGACCAGGCCAGGGCATTGCTCGCGGCGGCGCGCGGCAGCGTGCGCCAGGCGCTCGCCGCGTAATTGCGGCAGCAAGCGCCCCGTCCTGCGCGAACACGAAAGACCTATGCAAAATCCGCAAGCGAGCAAAAGCCCATGGCTGTGGGTGCCGTCCCTGTATTTCGGCCAGGCTATTCCCTACGTGGTGGTGATGACCTTGTCGGTCATCATGTACAAGGCCAGCGGGATTTCGAACACCGATATCGCGCTCTACACCAGCTGGCTGTACCTGCCCTGGGTGATCAAGCCCTTGTGGTCGCCGTTCGTGGACATGTTCCGCACCAAGCGCTTCTGGATCGTCGGGCTGCAGCTGGCGATCGGCGCCGCGCTGGCGCTGGTGGCGCTGACCACCCAGCTGCCCTCGTTCTTTCAGGTCAGCCTGGCGGTGCTGTGGCTGATGGCGTTCAGCTCGGCCACCCATGACATCGCCGCCGACGGCTTCTACATGCTGGGCCTGCGCCAGCAGCAGCAGGCCGCCTTCGTCGGCGTGCGCTCCACCTTCTACCGGCTGGCGACGATCGCCGGCCAGGGCGCGCTGGTGTACCTGGCCGGCCAGCTGACCGAGCGCACCGGCGACGTGCGCTTTGCCTGGTCGGTGGTGTTCGTGGTGCTGGCCGCGATGTTCCTGGCGCTGTGCGTGTACCACCATTTCATCCTGCCGCGCCCGGCGGAAGACCTGACCGTCTCGAGCGGCAGCAATCCCCTGCGCGAATTCTTCGCCACCTTCGGCGCGTTTTTCGGCAAGAAGGACATCTGGCTGATCCTCGGCTTCATCCTCACCTTCCGGCTGGGCGAGGCGCAGCTGATCAAGCTGGTGGCGCCGTTCCTGATGGACCCGATGGCCAAGGGCGGCCTCGGCCTGACCACCTCGCAGGTCGGCATCGCCTACGGCACCGTCGGCGTGATCGCGCTGACCCTGGGCGGGCTGGCGGGCGGCTACCTGATCTCGCGGGTCGGCCTGAAACGCTGCCTGTGGCTGATGGTGTTCTCGGTGCACTTGCCGGACCTGGTGTTCGTCTACCTGGCCAGCGCGCAGCCGGAAAACTTTTACCTGGTGGCGGCCGGCATCGCGCTGGAACAGTTCGGCTACGGCTTCGGCTTCACCGCGATGATGCTGTACATGATCATGGTGGCCGACGGCGCCCACAAGACCGCGCACTACGCGATCTGCACCGGCCTGATGGCGCTCGGCATGATGCTGCCGGGGATGGTCAGCGGGCGCATCCAGGAATACCTGGGCTACCAGAACTTTTTCATCTGGGTCTGCATCGCCACCATCCCGGCCTTCATCATGGCCGCGCTGGTCAAGATCGATCCTGAATTCGGCAAGAAATAGCGCAGGGATGAAGGATATCGGGGGACGGCTCACATCGCTGGACGCATTTCGCGGCTTTACCATCGGCGCCATGGTGCTGGTGAATAATCCCGGCGACTGGAGCCAGCTGTATCCGCAACTGGCGCACGCCAAGTGGAACGGCTGGACCTTCACCGACACGATCTTCCCGTTCTTCCTGTTCATCGGCGGGGTCGCGATGGCGCTGTCGCTGGGGCGCCTGGCCGCGGCCGGCTACGACAAGCCGGCCCTGCTGCGCAAGCTGGCGGTGCGCGCGCTGCTGATCTTCCTGATCGGCTTCGCGCTGAACCTGATCCCGAATGTCAATTTCGCCACCGTGCGGATACCCGGCGTGCTGCAGCGCATCGCCGTCTGCACCCTGCTGGCCGCGCCGATCGTGGTGTATTGCAGCTGGCGCCAGCAGCTCGGCTGGATCGGCGGCCTGCTGGCGGCGTATTCCATATTGATGCTGTGGGTTCCGGTGCCCGGCATCGGCGCCGGCGTGCTCGAACCGGGCCAGGATTTCGGCGCCTATATCGATCGCTTCGTGCTCGGCAAGCACATGTGGGTGCAATCGAAAACCTGGGATCCGGAAGGGCTGGCCAGCACCATCCCGGCGCTGTGCAGCCAGCTGGTCGGCGTGCTGGCCGGGCGCTGGTTGCTGGCGCCGGCCACGCGCGCCGAGCAGACCGTGTGGATGCTGCTGGCCGGGCTCCTGCTGCTGGCGCTGGGCTCGATCTTCGACGCCATTCTAATGCCGATCAACAAGAGCCTGTGGACGCCGTCGTTCTGCCTGCTGATGAGCGGCTGGGCGCTGCTCGCCTTTGCCGCGTTCTACTGGCTGCTCGACGCCAGCCCGAGCGCGGCGCTGCGCGAGGCCGCCGCGCGCTGGAGCCGGCCGTTCGTCATCTACGGCATGAACGCGCTGTTCATTTTCGCGCTGTCCGGCCTGATCGCCAAGATGCTCGGCTTCATCAAGTTCAACCAGCCCGACGGCACCAGGCTGGCGCTGGGCCGCGTGCTGTACGCGCCGATCCGCGATTTGCCGATTGCGCCGGTGAATACCTCATTGCTTTATGCTCTGCTGTTTAACGCGTTCATGTTCGGCATCGCCTGGATCATGTGGCGCAAAAAATGGTTCGTGAAAGTGTAGTTTCCAGAAAAGTTACAGGAGTTGTTGTGCAGCCAAATATGAAGAAACGCGCGTTGGCGCTTGCAGGGTTGGCCGGCGCGCTGGCCATCGGTGGTTTGCTGGCCAGCTGCACCACGGTGAAGAAGCCGAGCGCCCCGCTGGCGTCGCCCGGCGGCAGCGCCTTGGTCCCGCCGCAGGCGCCGCGCGAATTCCGCGCCGCCTGGGTCTCGACGGTCGCGAACATCGACTGGCCGACCAAGCCCAACCTGAGCCCGGCGCAGCAGCAGGCCGAAGCGATCGCCATCCTCGACCGCGCCAAGGCGCTGAACCTGAACGCGATCGTGCTGCAGGTGCGCCCGAGCGCGGACGCGATCTACCCGTCGAAGCTGGAGCCATGGACCGAATACCTGACCGGCGCCCAGGGCGTGGCGCCGCAGCCGCTGTACGACCCGCTCGACTTCTGGGTCAGCCAGGCCCACGCGCGCGGGCTGGAACTGCACGCCTGGTTCAATCCCTACCGCGCGCGCCACTCGGGCGCCAAGTCGCCGGTGTCGGCCGGCCACATCGCCAGGACCAATCCGTCGGCGGTGAAAACCTACGGCAAGTTCCTGTGGATGGATCCGGCCGAGGAATCGGCCTCGAAGCAGACGCTCGAGGTGGTGCTCGACGTGGTGCGCCGCTACGACATCGACGGCGTGCACATCGACGATTATTTCTATCCCTACCCGATCGAGGCGCCCGGCGCCGCCGGCGAAGCGGCCGCGCTCGACGGCGGCGCGGCCAAGACCGAGCTCAACTTCCCCGACCAGCCGGCCTGGCAGCGCTACGTGCAGGGCGGCGGCAAGCTCGAGCGCGCCGCATGGCGGCGCCAGAACGTCAATGATCTGATCGAAGCGATGTATGCCGGCATCCACCGCGAAAAGAGCTGGGTGCGCTTCGGCATCAGCCCGTTCGGCCTGGGCAAGCCGGCGCTGCGCCCGAAAGGCATCGCCGGCTTCAGCCAGTACGACAAGCTGTACGCGGACGCCGAGCTGTGGCTGGAAAAGGGCTGGCTCGACTACCTGTCGCCGCAGCTGTACTGGCCGATCGCGCAGGTGCCGCAGGCGTACGACGTGCTGCTCGACTACTGGGTGGCGCAAAACCCGAAGGGCCGCCACATCTGGCCGGGCCTGTTCACCAGCCGGATCGGCGCGCCGACCAAGGATTACCAGCCGGAAGAAATCATGCAGCAGATCAGCGTGACGCGCGCGCGCCCCGCCGCGACCGGCCACGTGCATTTCAGCATGGCCGCGCTGATGGAAAACCGCAAGGGCATCAGCGACCAGCTCAAGGCGACCCATTACGCCGGGCCGGCGCTGGTGCCGGCCACGCCGTGGCTGGGGCGCGAGATCCCGGGCGCGCCGACCGTCAGCGCCAAACGCGACAAGGGCGCGGTCAGCCTGAAGCTGGCGCCCGGCAAGGCCAACGCGCATTACGCGATCTGGTCGCGCCACGGCGCCGAATGGCGCTTCGCGGTGGCGCCCGCTTCGCGCGCGGACTGGAGCATTCCGGACGACCCGAAACTGGGCCCCGCCAGCGCGGTGTTCGTGAACGCCGTCGACCGCCTCGGCAACGAGAGCGCGCCGGTGTCGGTGCTGGGCAAATGAGTGCAATCATCTGTTCTCATGTTGACGATGCAAGCATTCGCTCGCCCGCCAGCCGGCTTCGTCGTACACTCGCCGATAGCCCGCCATTGGCGCGGGTGATTCAGGACTGAACATGTGGAATCTAGAAGTCGAACCGGACAGCGCGCTCGGCCTGGGCATTGACGCCGGCGGCACCCAGACGCGCTGGGCGCTGGCCGAACCAGGCGGCGCGATCGTGGCCGAAGGGCAGGTGGCCGGGCTGTCGGCCCTGCAGATGGGCAGCGCGGCCGGGCGCCAGACCGTGCACGCCAACTTCGCCATGCTGGCCAGGGCGGTGCAGAAGCACGGCCGCCCGAGCCGGGTGCGCGCCGGCCTGACCGGGTTCGGCGGCGACGGCGAGCAGCTGCAGCGCTGGCTGTCCGAGCTGCTGGGACTGGGCTCGCGCGCGATCACGCTGTGCAACGATATCGAAATCGCCTACCTGGACAGCTTCGCCCCGGGCCAAGGCTACCTGGTGTACGCCGGCACCGGCTCGATCGGCGCCTGGATCGACGAACAGCAGCAGTTCCACCGGGCCGGCGGGCGCGGCGTGATGCTCGACGACGGCGGCGGCGGCTTCTGGATCGCGCGCGAAGCCTTGCGCACCATCTGGCGCAACGAAGACGCATGCCCCGGCTGCTGGCAACAGTCGCCGATGGCGCGCGCGGTGTTCGACCATGTCGGCGGCAGCGACTGGTCGTGGTCGCGCCAGTTCATCTACGGCCAGGANNCGCGGCGAAGTCGGCAAGCTGGCGCTGGCGGTGGCCGCGAGCGCCGACGCCGATCCGGTCGCGGCCGCCATCCTGCACAGCGCGGGCGAGGAACTGGCGCGGCTGGCGCAAGCGCTGACCGCGCGCTTCGGTCCGCGCCCGGTGGTGCTGACCGGGCGCGCCTCCGAACTGCACCCGATTATCGCCGGCGCCATGCGCGCCGCGCTGCCGCCCGGCACCAGCATGACCCAGACCGTAGGCCACGCGCATTACGCCGCGGCCCGGATTGCCGCCAAAGACGTGCCGCCGGCCGTTTCCTGAACCACCACCAGCCTGGACCATACCGATGAAACTCCTGCTCGCCACGCTCACGATCGCCCTTCTCGCCGGTTGCGCCGGCCCCGGCCCGCGCATCGACACCTCGCTCACGGCCAAGGGCCAGAGCAGCCGCGTCAAGTTCGTGGTGATCCATTACACCGTCAGCAACCTGCCGCAGTCGATCAAGATCCTGACCGAACAGACGGTCAGCAGCCACTACCTGCTGACCGACGAGGCGACGCCGGTCATCTACGGCCTGGTCGACGAAACGCGCCAGGCCAACCACGCCGGCGTGTCGAACTGGAAGAACTACACGCTGCTCAACGGCAGTTCGGTCGGTATCGAGATCGTCAATCCGGGCTTCACCGAAGGCCCGGACGGCAAGCGCATCTGGTATCCGTTCCCGCAGGCCCAGGTCGATCAGCTGATCTTGCTGGTCAGGCAGATCGTCGCCAAGCACCAGATTCCGCCTGAAAACATCCTCGGCCACAGCGACATCGCGCCGGGGCGCAAGCAGGATCCGGGGCCGATGTTTCCGTGGTTCCAGCTGGCGCAGGCCGGCCTGATCGTGTGGCCGGAGGCCGCGCGCGTGGTGGCGGCGCGCCCGCAGTACGAGCAGCAGTTGCCGGATATGGCATGGTTCCAGAAACGCCTGGCGCAGCACGGCTACGCGACGCCGCAGACGGGCGAACTGGACACGGCGACGACGAACGTCATCACCTCGTTCCAGATGAAATACCGCCCGGCCATCATCGACGGCACGCCCGACGCCGAGACCGCGGCCCTGCTTGACGTGCTGACCACCGCGGCCGTCAAAGCGCCTTGAGCGAACGCGACGCTGGAATTTTTCCTATATGCTGCGGGAACTGGCGCCTTGCTGCGGCCCATTAAACGAAGGATCAAGCGATGCGCCTCCGACACATAGAAGTCTTCCACGCGATCATGCAGGTTGGCACCATCAGCGGCGCCGCCCAGGTGCTGCACATTTCCCAGCCGGCGGTCACCAAGGTGCTGCAGCACGCGGAACTNNCAGCTGGGCATGCCGCTGTTCGAGCGCGTGCGCGGCAAGCTGTATCCGAAACCGGAAGCGCACCGCCTGTTCGTCGAGACCGAAAAGCTGAACCGCGACCTGCAGGGCATCCGCCGCCTCGCCGCCAGCCTCAAGGGCCGCGCGGTGGAAACCATCCGGCTGGTATCGACGCCAACCATTGCGATCAGCGTGCTGCCGGCGGCGATGTCGGCGTGGCGCCGCGATTTCCCGCAGACGCGCTGCGAACTGGCGACCTTCCACACCAGCGAAATCGTCAACGCGCTGCGCCTCGGCGAAGCCGACCTCGCCTTGTCGCTGCAGGATCCGCGCCATCCCGGCATCCTCGCCGAACCGATTGCGCAAGGCGTGATGACGGTGATCGCGCCGGCCGGCAGCTGGAGCGAGGCCGAGTGCGGGCTGCCGGTGTCGGCGGACGGGCTCAGCGGCGAACTGATCGGCCACGCCGACAACGACCCGCTGGGCGACCTGGTGGTGGCGGCCTGCGAAGAGATGGGCGTGACGCCGCTCTTCCACACGGTGGTGCAGACCTACCAGATCGCCCGTTCGCTGGTGGAAGCCGGCGCCGGGATGGCGGTGGTCGATCCGTTCACGGCGGCTTCGGCGATCGACAGCAAGGTGCAGCGGCGCGCGTGGGCGCCGGCGATACCGGTTCAATTATTTTTGCTCACCGCGAGCCATTCGCCGCTGTCGCACGGCGCGCGCGAACTGGCCAACAGCATCGGCGCCACCGCGCGCGCCTGTATCGAATAGGACGATTGAAATGAAGCACACAGTGGCCAGCGAAGATATCGCCGGCAGCGAGGAATTCCGCCATCTGTCGACCATCGAGGGAATTGCGGTGGACTTGCGTTACGCGACCGACGACAACTTTGTCGGNNGGTGGTGGCGTGGCTGGGGCTCGCGCGGCCGGGCGCCAGGGCGCTGGTGCTCGACGCGCTGCGCCCGCAACGGGTGCAGCAGCAATTGTGGGATGCGCTGGCCGGCACCGATTTGCAGATGTACCTGGCGAGTCCGGAGCGCGGGTCGATCCATTCGTTCGGCATGGCGCTCGACATCACGATCCTGGACGAAGCCGGCATCGAGCTCGACATGGGTACCGGGTTCGACGACATGAGCGAGCGCTCGCATCCGGCGAAGGAGGTGCAGTTATTGGCGCGCGGCGAGATCACGGTCGAGCACATCGCCAACCGCCAGCTGCTGCGCGACGCCATGACGCAGGCGGGGTTTCAGGGGATTAACACGGAGTGGTGGCATTACGATTGCGGAGATCGCAACGTGGTGCGGCAGACGTTTCGGCGGGTGCTCTGAACGCATGTCCTGCAGTCCTCGACACTAAAAACCGTCATTCCTGCCGCTGTCAGAAATGGCGGTTTTTTTCGCTTTTTGGCTTCCGGTACGCGATCCATGCTGGTTCATTGACTGGCGACAAATTGGCACACGAGTGGCGGCATTTTGGCGCCGACCGTGCTAACCTTTGCAGTAACGCGCTTGATTGCATACCGAAAGGCAGAGATGACGAATGCGACCGACAACAGGGACCGGATCACAGCTCGGGTATCCCCACCAATTGCAGCGAAATTGCAGGCCGCCGCGGACCTGACGGGCGCAACGCTGAACCAATTCTTGATTCAGGCGGCAATCGAAAAGGCCGACAAGATTATCGATCACGAACGAACGATCCAATTCTCACGCGAGGATGCTGCCCTGTTCATAAAAATGCTCGAAAACCCCACGCGGCCCAACGCCGCGCTGACGAAGGCGTTCGAGAGATATAAGAACAAATGATGAATCCGATCATTACCGTACTCGACAAAGTACACGAGTTAGAACGTTTTAACTGCGGTAATGATGAGCTGAATAGATGGTTGGGAACGATTGCGAGACAGCATCAGGCAAATTTCCTATCGCAGACTTTGGTCTTGGTGGATGAGAATGAACCGGGCATCGTTTTGGGATTCTATGCCTTGGCACTGCGCAGCATGANNGAACAGCAGCGAAAGCTGTCGGTGGATGGGCACTGTTCGTTGATGCGAAGAATGATGAGGCCGCGAATTTCTACCGGAAATATGGGTTCACTGCAGCTCCGTCCAACCCACTCTTGCTGTTCATGTCTTTCGCGGACATGCCAGAGTGACCGACCATAGGACTTCGATTAGCAGGCAGCCTTTGTGAAGAACTAAAGCAGCGTTGACACCACCGCGCGGGTTGCCGCCGTCACGATGTCGTTGTGCGACTTTGCATCCTGGCGCGGCTGCGTGAAGTAAACCGCCATCACGATCGGCGACATGGCGGGCGGGAACACCACCCCGATCGTATTGGTCGTTCCGTAACTACCCGAACCTGTCTTGTCGGCCACCTTCCAGCCGGCAGGCACGCCAGACCGGATCCTTGCAGCGCCGGTCGTGCTGCCCAGCATCCAATCCACCAGCATCGCCCGTTGCGCCGGCGCCAGCGCGTCGCCCAACGCAAGCTTCTGCAAACTGCCCATCATCGCCAGCGGCGTGGTGGTGTCGCGCAGGTCGCCCGGAATAGCGCTGTTAAGCTCAGTTTCCCAACGGTCGAGGCGGAATGCTTCATCGCCGATCGAGCGCATGTACGCGGTCAAGCCGGCCGGTCCGCCCAGTTGTTTCAGCAACAAATTCGCCGCGGTGTTGTCGCTGTATTGCACCGCCGCTGCGCACAGTTCGGCGATGGTCATTCCCTCGGCCAAGCGCTTTTCCGTCACCGGCGAGTAAGAAACCAGTTCGTCCTTGGTGTACCGGATCCGTGTCTGCAGCGCTGCAGGCGCGCGCGCCAGGATGGCGCCCGCAGCCAGCGCCTTGAACGTGCTGCACATCGGAAAGCGCTCATTGCCGCGGTAGCTCAAGCGCATCTTGCGCCCGGCGTCGAACGCCGCCACGCCGAGCCGTCCGCCGGATTCGGTTTCCAGCTTCGCCAGTTCGCGCGCAAAGAATTCATCGCGGGGCGCCGCCAGTGCGCAGCCGGCGAGCGGCGCGGCGACCGCCGCCAGCATCAGGCTGCGCCGTTGCGGCGAAAACCTCATTGGGCCGCCAGCGCAGGCGCGGCGCCCAGCCGTGCCACCCAGTCGACCAGCGCATCGAGCACCGCGCGGCCCTTGCCGTCGCCGACCTTGTCGTGGTTGATCATCGCCACCACCACGCATTGCTGCCCCGTCGCATCGCGCACGTAACCGGCGACCGCCACCACGTTCGACAGCGTTCCCGTTTTCATCCGCGCATGCCCGGCGGCCGGGCTGTCTTTCAGGCGCTTGCGCATGGTGCCGTCGACCGCGACGATCGGCATGCTGGCCTGGAACTCGGGCGACCACTGGCTGCGCAGTCCAGCCTTCAGCAATCCACCCAGCTGCGCCGGACTGATGCGTTCCAGCCGCGACAGGCCCGAGCCGTTTTCCATCACCAGCCCGGCATCGTCGATTCCCTGCTGGCGCATCCAGTTGCGCACCGCCCGGTCGGCGCGCGAGAAAGTCGTTTCCGCACTGTCACCGGCAATCGGGCGGCTGCCCAGCACCGGATCGGCTTCCAGGCTGCCCAGGCTGAGGAATACAGTGCGCGCCAGCGCGTTGTCGGACGGCTTGTTGATGTCGCGTACCACTTCCGGCAGGGCGCGCGAGGCGTGCTCGGCGAGGAGCCGCGCATCCGCCGGCATGACCCCTTCGGTCACTGCGCCGGCGAAGGCGCCGCCCAGCTTTTTCCAGGTGCCGCGAAACAGCCGCGCGACGTAATCCTGGCGGTCGACGATGTTGATGCTGTAGCCCTTGGCGCAATTTTTCGGGAAGGTGCCGTGCAGCACGACCTTGATCTTGCCGCCCTTCGCCTGGGTCGCTTGCGGCAGCTTCCAGCCGTCTTCCCACTTGGCGCAGTCGGCATCGATGAGGGTCATGTCGGATGCCACGCTGACCTTGTCGAGCGGCGGCTGCATCGCCAGCCGCAGCTTGTTGCCGGTCGAGCGCATGTCGATCTGCAGCATGTTCTTGTTGACCAGCAGGGCATCGGGAATCACGTTGTAGTACGCCTCGGGCGCCTCGTCGAACGGCGCCAGGCCGACGTCCGAGCGGCCCGGGTTGAACAGCGAGCGGTCCAGCACCAGGTTGCCGGCGATCCGGGCGATGCCCTGGTTGCGCAGCGATTGCAGCATGCGTTCGAGCACTTCGCCGCTGAAGTCGGCGTCGGCGCCGCCGCGCAGCACCAGGTCGCCCTTCAGCACGCCCTTGACGACTTCGCCCGTGGCGCGCAGTTCGGTGCGTCCGCGGAACACCGGGCCGAGCTGCTCGAGGCCGACCAGCGTGGTGACCAGTTTCATTGTCGAGGCCGGCTGCATCGGGCGGTCCGCCAGGTAGGACAGCAGGGTGGCGTCGCCGCGCAGCACCAGCGCGCCGAGCGCATCCTGCGGGATGCCGGCCGCGGCCATCTTGCTGGCGACCGGTTCCGGCAACTGCGCGTGGGCCAGCGGCAGCCAGGCGATCAGGGCGGCGATGGCGATGCGTCGGAACATGCGAAGGTCCTTTTATTAACCGAAGAAGAGATAGGCGACGAAAATGGCGGCGACGACCCCGGCCGCGTCGGCGATCAGGCCGGCCGAAATCGCGTAGCGGGTCTTGCGGATGCCCACCGAGCCGAAGTACAGGGCGATGATGTAGAACGTCGTGTCGGCGGCGCCCTGCAAGATGCCGGACAGGCGGCCGACGAACGAGTCGACGCCGTAGGTTTTCATGGTGTCGATCATCATCGCTTTCGAGCCGCTGCCCGACAGGGGCTTCATCAGCGCGGTCGGCAGCGCACCGGTCCAGTCGTTGTTGATGCCGAGCTGGATCAGCACCCAGTCGACGGCGCCGACAATCATGCCGAGCACGCCGGAATTGCGGATCACGCTGATCGCGACCAGCATGCCGACCAGGTAGGGAATGATGGTCAGCGAGGTCTGGATGCCGCCCTTGGCGCCTTCGATGAAGGCTTCGTACACGTTGACCTTCTTGCGCAGCGCGCCGGCGATGAAGACGGCGATGATCGAAAACAGGATCAGGTTGCTGGTGACCTTCGAGAACAGTTCGATCTCGGGCTTGGTGAGGAAGTTGGCGAGGTACCAGACACCGCCGCCGATGGCGGCGGTGGTGCCGCCCAGCCACGCCATGACGACCCGGTCGAACAGGTTGATGCGCTGGCGCACCGCGACCGTGATGATGCCGGCCAGGGTCGAAAAGAAGGTGGCGATCAGGCACGGAATGAAGATGTCGGACGGATCCCTGGCGCCGAGGATGGCGCGCTGCGCCATGATCGAGAGCGGAATGATGGTCAGCCCGGACGTTTGCAGCACCAGGAACATGATCTGGGCGTCGCTCGCCTCGTCCTTGTTGGGATTGATCGACTGCAGGCTTTCCATCGCCTTCAGGCCGAACGGGGTCGCCGCATTGTCGAGGCCTAGCATATTGGCCGAGAAATTCATCACCATGTGACCGTTGGCCGGATGGTTCCTCGGCACGCCCGGGAAGATGCGCGCGAAGAAAGGCGCGATGACCTTGGCGATGAAGTCGACCGCCCCGGCTTTCTCGCCGATGTTCATAATGCCCAGCCATAAAGTCATGATGCCGGCCAGCGGCAGCGCGATGTCCATCACGCCCACTTTGGCCGAATCGAAGGTGCCGTCGATGATGCGCTTGAAGATTTCAGTGTCGCCGAGGAACAGCCACTGGGCCAGCGCGGCCACGAAACCTACCAGGAAGAAACCAGACCAGATGTAATTCAGTGCCATGTCGTCGACTATTTCGTATTGTGTGAGCACGATTGTGCAGCGAGAGTATAGGCGCAGCTTGCCGCGAAATGATGAAAGAATGCATTGTCGCCATGCAAAAAAGTTATGCGCGCCACGGTCGAATTTACTTCGCGGCCCGCCCCGCCTCGCATATCATACGCATCGCCCAACCCGGACTTCCAATATGAAACTTCGTCAATCCGCCGCCGCGCTGCTGGCAGCGATGTTCTGCTTCGCAACGGTACAGGCGGCCCCGGCCGCCGCCGGCGGCAAGGTGCTGCACCTGTTCCTGTCGACCAGCGAAACCGGGCTCGACCCGGCGGTGGCGTCCGATATCGCCTCGCTCAGCCTGCTGGAGAACCTGTTCGATCCGCTGCTGCGCTACGATTACCTGGCCCGGCCGGTGAAATTGCGCGAAAACACCACGGCCGCCATGCCGCGCGTCGACGATGGCGGCCTGAGCTATACCTTCCAGATTCGCCCTGGGCTGTATTTCACGCCCGACCCCGCGTTCAAGGGCGCGCGGCGCGAAATTACCGCGGCCGACTATGTGTACAGCCTGAAACGCCTGTACGACCCGATGATCAAGTCACCGTGGCTCAGCCTGTTCGAGGGCAAGATCGCCGGTGATGGCGCCCTGCGCGACAAGTTCGGCTACGACACCCCGATCGCGGGCCTGAGCGCGCCCGACCGCTACACCCTGCGGATCCGCTTGTCGGCGCCGGACAACAATTTCCTGTTCTACCTTGCCACTCCGGCATCGAGCGTGGTCGCGCGCGAAGTGATCGAGGCCTATCCCGGCCAGGTCGGCAACCATCCGGTCGGCAGCGGCCCGTTCATGATCGGCGAGTGGAAGCGCAGCGACAAGATCGTGTTGCTGGCCAATCCCGACTCGCACGCGGTGTTCCACGCCACGCCCGGCAAGGATGCGGCCGACCAGGCCATCGCCGCCGCGCTCGAGGGCCAGCGCCTGCCGCGGGTGGACCGGGTCGAAGTCAAGATCGCCGAAGAGTTCCAGGGCCGCATGCTCGGCTTCCTCGGCGGCGAGTACGACTATGTCGAACAGGTGCCCGAATCGATGACCGACATGGTGATCGCCGACGGCAAGCTGAAACCGGCGCTGGCGGCGCAGGGCATGGAACTGTACCGCTTCCCGGTGATGCAGACCTACTACCTGTGGATGAACATGGAGCACCCGCTGCTGGGCGGCTACGGCAAGGAAAAGGTGGCGCTGCGGCGCGCCATCGCGCTGGCCTACAACAGCGCCGAGGACATCAGCCTGCTGAAGAAGGGCTTTGCGATCAAGGCCGAGTCGCCGCTGCCGCCGAACGTGCTCGGCTACGACCCGGCCTACCGCAGCCCGGTGCCCTACGATCCGGCGCTGGCCAACGCCCTGCTCGACCGCTTCGGCTACCGCCAGCGCGACCCGGATGGCTTTCGGCGACAGCCGAAAGGCGCAGCGACCGCGCCGATGACGCTGAACATGCACAGCGAAGCGACCGCCGGCGGGCGCCTGCGCGAAGAGCTGTGGCGCAAGAACCTGAATGCGATCGGCCTGCGCGTGGCATTTACGACCGACAAGAAAACCGAGATCATCAAGGCCTCGCGGCTGGGCAAGGTGATGATGTTTGAAAGTAACTGGATCGCCGACTTCCCGGATGGCGACAATTTCTACCAGCTGCTGTATGGCCCGAACGCCGGGCGCGCCAATTATTCGCGCTTCAACCTGCCCGACTACAACCAGCGCTACGAGAAAGCGCGGGCGCTGCCCGATTCGCCCCAGCGCCAGCAGCTGTACTTCGAGATGAACCAGCTGATCCATGCCTACAACCCGTGGGTGCCTCTGAGCCATGTGATGTCGGCCGATATCCGCCAACCGTGGCTTAAAAACTACAAGCGCCACCCGGTCGAATTCACCCAGTGGCGATATCTCGACGTTGACCTTGCGCAGCGCCAAGGGGCCAGTAGAATGTCTCGCTAGGGTTTGCAGGGTGAAACATTCCTAAAAGTTATAGTTGCAACAGGTTATTTCATTGGATGATGCCAAGCGCATGCGCGTACTCTGAAATGACCAAAAAAAGTAATGCAAAGACATTACTGAACAATATTGTCGTTCTTGCATGCCAAGTCCGGCCACCGCTCAAGAGAAACCAAGGAGAGTACCCGTGAAGTTAAAGAAGCTCGCACACCTGATAGCCCTGATCGGCGTCATCGCGCCTGCCGCAGCACAGCAGGCGCCGGAGCAGCAGTCTATCCAGCGTGTGGAAATCACGGGTAGCAGCATCAAGCGCATCGCCAAGGAAGGCGCGTTGCCGGTCGAGATCATCTCGCGCAAGCAGCTCGAGGACCAGGGCATCGTCTCGGCCGAGCAGCTGATCATGACCTTGAACATCAACGGCAACGGTTCCGACAACCTGGCCAGCAATGCCGACGTCACCTCCGGCGCCCAGCGCGGCAACAATGGCGCCTCCTCGGCCAACCTGCGCGGCCAGGGCGCCGACAGCACGCTGATCCTGCTCAACGGCCGCCGCGTGGCGACCCACGGCATGAAAGGTTCGGCGGTCGACCTTAATTCGATCCCGTTCGCGGCGGTCGAGCGCGTCGAAGTGCTCAAGGACGGCGCCTCGGCGATCTACGGTACCGACGCGATCGGCGGCGTGATCAACTTCATCCTGAAAAAGAACTACCGCGGCCTGGAAGCGCAGATGTTCAAGGACCTCACCCAGGAGGGCGGCGGCAACATCAAGCGCGTCTCGGTGGTCGGCGGCTTTGGCGACCTGAACGAAAAGGGCTTCAACGTCCTGATCACCGGCGCCCACAGTGAAAACGAGGCCCTGCGCGGCAACCAGCGCAGCTTCGTCAACACCTTCCAGCCCGAGCGTGGCCTGTCGGTCGACACCCGCGGCGCGCCGTACGCCAACCTGTTCGCGACCACCGTCGGATCGTCGTTCCTGGCGCGCACCGGCGGCAGCGGCCCGACCATTCCGGGCGGCGGCACCCAGACCTATAACGGCATCAGCGTGCTCGACCTGCCGGGCGGCGCTGGCTGCGAGTCCATCGACGGCATGGGTGTGTATGACGAGAAACTGTGGGATACCGCGTCCGCGAAATACGGTTGCGCATGGGACACCGGCCGCGCCGCCGTCCTGCAGCAGCCGGTCTCGAGCGACAATGCGGTGATCCGCGGCACCCTCAAGCTCGGCGCGCACCAGGTGTTTGGCGAAGCGGTCGGTTCCGAAGTGAGCGTGCGCAAGAGCTTCTCGCCGAACCAGATTTCCCCGGGCACCGCCACGTTCCCGGCCAGCTCGTTCTACCCGAGCACCGGCGCCGCCTACAACGGCGTGGTCAATTCGCTCATCGCGGTGTTCCCGACCCTGGAAGCGAACCGCGGCCTGCCGCTGGCCTACCGCTGGCGCTGCATGGATTGCGGCAACCGCGAAATCGAAACCGATACCTCGGCCCGTCGCCTGCTGGTCGGCGCCGACGGCCCGATCGGCAAATTCGACTACCGCGTCGGCTTGTCGCGCGCCACCAGCGAGTCGAAGTCGACCGTCGGCAGCGGCTACAACTACACCGTGGCGCTGGCCAACGCATTCGGCACCGGCATCATCAATCCGTTCTTGAAGGCCGGCGAAAAGCAGACCCAGGCCGCGGTCGACCTGATCAACAGCACCTCGGCCAAGGGCGTCGTCCTGTACGGCGGCAAGACTACCCTGACCCAGTTCGACGCCTCGATTTCCGGCGAGATCTTCAACGTACCGGGCGGCGCCGTGCTGGCCGCGGTCGGCACCGACCTGCGCAAGGAAGAGTACAACTTCAATGGCGACGCGCGCGCCTCGAATGCGCGTCCGGCGATCCTGAACGCGCCGTTCGACGATGCCAACGCGCTGGCTTACGCCCGCCGCGACATCCGTGCGTTCTTCGCCGAGGTCATGATTCCAGTGACCAAAAAGCTGGAACTGACGATCGCCGGCCGCCAGGATCACTATTCCGGTTTCGGCAACACCTTCAACCCGAAAGTGTCGTTCCGCTACCAGCCGGTCGAGCAGCTGCTGTTCCGCGGTTCGTACAACACCGGTTTCCGTGCGCCGTCGTTCAACCAGCTGTTCAACGGCATCACCGAGTCGCCGTACGCCGGCAAGGACCTGGCCGATCCAGCCAACTGCCCGACCCTCAAGGTCGACAGCACCAAGCCAGGCTGCGAATCGGTCAATCCGACCACCCTGACCGGTGGCAAGAACACGCTGGGACCTGAGACCGCCAAGCAGGCGACCGTCGGCGTGGTGTTCGAGCCGTCGCGACGTTTCTCCGCCAATATGGACCTGTGGGAAGTACGCAAGGAAGACACGATCGATTCCTTCAGCACCTCGGTGATGGTTGCCAACTACAACCTGTTCAAGGAAAACTTCATTCGCGATGCGACCGGCAAGCTGGTGTCGATTGACCAGCGTTGGGTCAACGCCGGCAACCGCGTCACCCGCGGCCTGGAAATTGGCGCACGCACCAACGGCAAAGCATGGGATGGCGTGTGGACAGTCGGCATCGACGGTTCGCGCCTGCTGGAGAAAAAGTCGCGTACCACCAAGAACAGCGCATTTGGCGCCAGCGAAGTGGGCAAGTTCACCTTCACCGGCGACCTGGGCCTGAAGTGGAAGCACAGCGCCTACGTCAGCTTCAAGCAGGGCGACTGGACCGGCACGGTGTATAACATCTACCGCGCGGGCTACCTCGACCAGGTGCTGCCGGGCGTGGCGAACGGCCTGGTCAAGCCGAGCAACTACAACCCGAAAGTCGATGCGTACTCGATCTTCCATGCCAGCGTGAACTACACCGGCATCAAGAACCTGACCGTGACCGCCGGCATCAAGAACCTGTTCGACCAGGATCCACCGTTCGCGATCACCTACGACAGCAACTCGGGCGCGGGCAGCTCGTGGGAGCCGCGCGTGGCGGACCCGCGCGGCCGTTCCCTCAACCTGCTGCTGAACTACAAGTTCCTCTGATCCTAGCCGGCCCGGCGCGTTGATGGCCTGTTGCACTGTGCGTTTCGGCGTCGGTGCAACGGGCCGTTTTTTATTCCGCATTCGATTTCTTAGCGAGCATCAATGTCGAGCAGCAAACAGATTAGCCGGCGTGGCTTCGGGACCCTGCTGGCCGCGGCCATGGCGTTGCCTGGCACGGCCAACGCCGGCGCGAAAACGCAGCGGCGGGCTCATGCGATGAAGCGGCCGTTGATCAAACCGCCGCGCCTGTGCGAAGGCGACCTGATCGGCCTGATCGCGCCGGGCGGGCGCACCAGCGACGCTTCGATCGAGAAGGCGGTCCAGCATATCGAAGGGCTCGGATTCCGGGTCCGGCAGGGCGCCAACCTGCGCCAGGTGCATGGCAACTACGCCGGCTCGGTGCAGCAGCGCATCGCCGACCTGCACGCGATGTTCGCCGACCGCGAGGTCAAGGCGATCTGGTGCATCCGCGGCGGCTCCGGCTGCATTTCGCTGCTGTCGTCGATCGACTATGCCTTGATCCGCGCCAATCCCAAGATCCTGCTCGGCTATTCCGACATCACCGCGCTGCACCTGGCGATCCACCGCCATTCCGGGCTGGTCACCTTCCACGGGCCGGTGGCCTCGTCGACCCGCTCGGATTACTCGACCGCCCACATGCTGGCGGTGCTGATGGATCCGCAGCGCAGCTACACCATTCCGATGGCGATGGAAAACAGCCGGCGCGCGATGGCCGAGCCGCATTACGCGATCCGCACCGTGCACCACGGCAAGGCCAGCGGGATGCTCATCGGCGGCAACCTGAGCATGGTCAGTGCGCTGGCGGGCACGCCGTACGCGGCCGACTTCCGCGACTGCCTGCTGTTCATCGAGGAGGTCAACGAGGCGCCGTACCGGATCGACCGCTGGCTGACCCAGCTTGACCTGTCGGTTGGCCTGGCCAAGGCGGCCGGCGTGATGATCGGGATCTGCGAGCACTGCGAAGGGCGCGACGAAGACATCACGCTGACCTTGGACCAGACGCTCGATATCCATTTGCAGCCCTTGAAGACGGCGGCGGTGAGCGGCTATTCGTTCGGGCACATCCGCAACCAGTTCACCATCCCGGTGGGGGTGCGCGCCACGCTCGATACCGAGCGCCAGACGGTGACCTTGCTGGAGGCGGCAGTGGTGTGAAGCCGGCCCGGGCGCGGTCAGTGCCCCACGGTCTGCGACAGCACGCCGAACGCCGCCGCGGTCTGCGACTGCTCGAGCAGGATGGTCAGATCCGAGAACGTGCACATCATGTTTACCACGCTGATCTTGTCCCACGCCAGCTTCTTGAGCACCGAGTGGTACACGCCGGGGGTCTTGCGGGTTTCGGGATTCAGGCGCAGGGTCAGCGCGGTGAGGTTCTCGACCCGCGCCAGCAGGCGCTCGGTGCCGAACGCCGGCGCAAGGCCATCACGACGGCCGCCTGGCCGACCGGCTTCCACAGGTCCGATTCGAGCTGCGGGCGCAACTGGCGCGCCAGCTCGGACAGGTTGATCAGGCCGAGCGCCATTCCCTCGGTCAGGAACGGCGACTCCGACACTATCTGCTCAACTTTGTTCGCGATCGAGAGCATATTTATCCGATCTCCTTGCCGGCCGCCGAGGCGCCGGGCAAGGGACATGTTCACAAATGGCGGGACAACGCGAGTGATCGCGCAGGTGAAAGGGCGGCCTGCTCCCTGACGTCGCGGACGAATTCACGGCAGTCGGTACCTTGATTGGTACGCCGGCAGCGCTCGGTTTGACGCTGGGTCAGGGCGAGCGCAAAGGCGCGGCGAGCGTCGCCGAGGGCGGGGAGGAGCCAACGAACGCCAGATGCGATGATGAGGTTATGATTTTCCCGGTAACTGAAATGCGCTGTATATCNNCGCACTCGGGAAAAATTGCAATCGAATTGCGGTACCGAATCCAAGGAATTGTTTCGTTTTCGCATAGTGCCGCGCAGGCCGAAACAGGGTCAGACCCGGTTCTAAGGAAAAAACAGGGTTGCAAGCAGTCGCTTGCAACCCTTCATTTTTTATGCAGTCGCCAGGCGCCTTTTGCTGGTTCGAATAGCTGCCTGATATATGGGAACGAGAACGCTGTAGATCAGGCTTGTTTGCGGCGGCGCGACAGGGCAAACCCGGCAAGACCAAGGCCGATTAGCGCAAGCGAAGCAGGTTCAGGTACCTGAGTGTGATTTTCGACGGAAAAGTCGTCGAAATAGATACCCGCCGGGTTTTGCATGCCATGTACTTCGAAATACGTCGAGCTACCGGTGGCGGCCAGGTCCGAAAAAGAAAACTGCAGCATGCCGGTGCCATTGGTCAAGCTGCGGTTTGCTGGATTGTAAACCTCGGCGATTTTGGCACCGCCCCAGAATACGGAAAACGCGCTGTTTGGTCCGCCGTTCTCACCCACCCAGAAACTCAGGGTGTATTGCGAGCCAGCAGTCGTATTCAAGGTCTGGCCGAAGTAGGAGCCTTGTCCCAGGGTCGAGACACACGACGTTCCGACGCAGCCGGTGCCTGTCAGATTGGTGCCGCTATGCGCATAGGGCGCGTACTCGAAAGAACTCATGTTCCCGGTCCAGCCAGCAATTCCCGATTCAAAACTGCCGTTGGTGACGATATTTGCTGCCATTGCCGCCGACGAGGCGCCGACCACGAGTGCTGCGGCAAGAAGGTTTTTGACGATTTTCATGAATGTCTTTTCGCTCAAAGGTTTAGTTTAACTGCTGTATTTGCTTATAAGCATGAAACATGCCATCTGGCAATTTTCCTTTCAAATCAATATCTTGAAGAAATTCTGTGGAGAAATTGAGATCTACTGTAAGAATTTTCGACAAGGCGCAGGAGTACAGTTATCGCTGGGGACCACAAAGAAAAACGCCCCACCTGTTTCCATGTGGGGCGTTTGGTCCGACGGAATTCCGGTGCCGACTGCCGGAAACCGCAGCATTGACTTATCAAGGACTTAAAAAGAATCGTGTCCCACGGAGTGATGTATGAAGGGGCCGAGACCGGGTCCGACCCGGTTTCCAGGAAATTCAATCTGAGGGGGGCAGGGCTTGAAACCGGGGTCAGACCTAGCTCTGACCCCGGTTTTTGCTTACAGCGCGCGGGCGATCAGGATCTTCTGGATGTCGCTGGTGCCTTCGTAGATCTGGCACACGCGCACGTCGCGGTAGATGCGCTCGACCGGGAAGTCGCTCACGTAGCCGTAGCCGCCGAACACCTGCATCGCGTCCGACACCACCCGCTCGGCCATCTCGGAGGCGAACAGCTTGGCCATCGCGGCTTCCTTCAGGCATGCCAGCCCGGCGTCCTTCATCGAGGCGGCATGCCGGATCAGCTGGCGCGCCGCTTCGATCTTGGTGGCCATCTCGGCCAGCTTGAATTGCACCGACTGGTGCTCGAAGATCGGCTTGCCGAACGTCTCCCGATCCTTCGAGTAGGCCAGCGCCGCTTCGAACGCGGCGCGCGCCATGCCGACCGATTGCGAGGCGATGCCGATGCGTCCGCCCTCGAGGCCCGACAGCGCGATCTTGTAGCCCTGGCCTTCCTCGCCAATCAGGTTTTCGGCCGGAATGCGGCAGTTGTCGAACAGAATCTGCGCGGTGTCGGACGAGTGCTGCCCCATCTTCTGCTCGAGCCCGGCGACGATGTAGCCCGGCGTCGACGTCGGCACCCAGAACGCGCTGATGCCGCGCTTGCCGGCCGCCTTGTCGGTCACCGCCATGACGATCGCGACGTCGCCATATTTGCCGCTGGTGATGAATTGCTTGGTGCCGTTCAGCACGTACTCGCCGCCGTCGCGCAGCGCGGTGGTGCGCAGCGCCGAGGCGTCGCTGCCGGTGTGCGGCTCGGTCAGCGCGAACGCACCCAGCATCTCGCCTTGCGCGAGCGGGCGCAGCCATTGCTCTTTCTGGGCGTCGTTGGCGTACATCATGGCGATGCTGCACACCGGGCAGTTGTTGACCGAGATGATGGTCGAGGTGCCGCCGTCGCCAGCGGCGATTTCTTCCAGCACCAGCGCCAGCGAAACATAGTCCAGCCCGGCGCCGCCGAGGTGTTCCGGCACCGCCACGCCGAACGCGCCCAGCGCGGCCAGTTCCTTCAGCTCTTCTTTCGGAAAGTGGTGCTCCTTGTCCCAGCGCGCCGCGTTGGGCGCGAGCCGCTCCTGCGAAAACGTGCGCAGCGCGTCGCGGATCATCTGGTGTTCTTCGGTCAGTATCATTCAGTCTCGCTATGGTGTGATCGGCTTACCAGGGTATCGGCGTGCCGTCGTAATTCAGGAAAGTGCCGTTGGCGGCAGCGCTAAGGCCGGCCAGCGTGGCGCGCAGGCCCGCCACGCTGTGCGCAACCGGCAAGTCGGCTTGTTCGCCGCCCATGTCGGTCTGCACCCAGCCCGGATGGAATGCCACGCAGGTCGCCCCTTGCGCGCCGTACGCGATGCTGGCATCGACCAGCACCGAGTTGAGCGCCGCCTTGCTGGCGCGGTACAGCGAGCCGTTGGCGGCAGTGCGCGCGCCGATCGATCCCATCCGCGAAGACAGCACCGCCAGCTTGCCGCGGGCCCGCGCCACCATCGGGCCGAGCAGCGGCAGCAGGCGCATCGCCGCCAGCACGTTGGTGTGCATCACGGCGTCGAATTCGGCTCCCGTCGGGAAGCCTTCATGGCGCGGACCGTACAGGCCGGCGACCAGGACCGCGACGTCGAGCTTTTCGTCGTCCAGCTTCCAGCCCAGCCCCGCCACCGATTCGGCATCGGCGACGTCGAGCGTCAGCGCCTGCGCGCCCAGCGCGGAGAGCGCGGCGCACTGTTCGGCGCTGCGCGCGGTGGCGATGACGCGCCAGCCGTCGGCCAGGTACTGGCGCGCCATCTCGCGGCCGATGCCGCGCGAGGCGCCGATGATCAGCGCGGCGGGCATGCTCAGGCCATTTCGAACGCCATCGCGGTCGCTTCGCCGCCGCCGATGCACAGCGAGGCCACGCCGCGCTTGCCGCCGGTCTTCTTCAAGGCGCCGAGCAGGGTGACGATGATGCGCGCGCCGGAGGCGCCGATCGGGTGGCCCAGCGCGCAGGCGCCGCCGTGGATGTTGACCTTGCTGTGCGGGATGTCGAGCTCGTGCATCGCGGCCATCGGCACCGCGGCGAACGCTTCGTTGATCTCGAACAGGTCGACCTCGGACGCGCTCCAGCCGGTTTTCTTCAGCAATTTTTGCAGCGCGCCGATCGGCGCGGTGGTGAACAGGTTCGGTTCCTGCGCATGGGTGCTGTGGCCGACGATGCGGGCGATTACGGTCAGGCCGAGCTTGCTGGCGGTCGATTCGCGCATCAGCACCAGCGCCGCGGCGCCATCGTTGATCGACGAGGACGAGGCGGCGGTGATGGTGCCGTCCTTCTTGAACGCCGGGCGCAGCGACGGGATCTTGTCGAGCTTGGCCTTGAGCGGGCCTTCGTCCTTGTCGATCACGGTGTCGCCCGAGCGGCCGCTGACGGTCACCGGCGCGATTTCCCACTGGAAGTGGCCTTCATTGGTGGCGGCCTGGGCGCGCTTGACCGACTCGATCGCGAATGCGTCCTGCGCTTCGCGCGTGAACGAATACTGGGTGGCGCATTCTTCGGCGAAGGTGCCCATCGAGCGGCCGCCGCCGGTTTTCTCGTCCTTGCTGTAGGCGTCCTCCAGGCCGTCGAGCATCATGTGGTCGTAGATCATGCCGTGGCCGATGCGGTAGCCGCCGCGCGCCTTCGGCACCAGGTACGGCGCGTTGGTCATCGACTCCATGCCGCCGGCGACGATCACCTCGGCGCTGCCGGCCATCAGCGCGTCATGCGCGAAGATGGTGGTCTGCATGGCGGAGCCGCACATCTTGGACAGGGTCACCGCACCGGCCGACAGCGGCAGGCCGGCCTTGATGGCGGCCTGGCGCGCCGGGGCCTGGCCCTGGCCGGCCATCAGGCAGTTGCCGAAGTAGACGTGCTCGACCAGGCTCTTGTCGACGCCGGAACGCTCGACGGCGGCGGCAATCGCCACGGCGCCGAGGTCATTGGCGCTCTTGGAGGAAAAATCGCCCTGGAACGCGCCCATGGGTGTGCGGGCTGCGCCGACGATAACGACTGGATCATTCATTGTGAAGGTTCTCCAAATAAGGGGGCGTGAATACCGGCGGCGTCACGGTCGCCGGCGTGGTGGAAAGCATCGGGTGTTGCATCTGGTTGCAGAAACGAATCTGCTGCGGGTAGGGATACACGTCTTCGATATGGCCGTCCATGATGCGCTGCTTGCGCGACTGCCAGAAGTCTTTGGTCAACAGGTCGGCGTGGTGCGCCAAGAAATACTTGCGGATCTTCGCGTTGCCGAGCAGGAAGGCGCCGAACTGTTCGGGGAACACGTCGTGCTTGCCGATCGAGTACCAGGGCTCGGCCGACATCTCGTCTTCCTCGTTGCGTGGCTGCGGGATGTCGCGGAAATTGCAGTCGGTGATGTATTCGATCTCGTCGTAGTCGTAGAACACCACGCGGCCATGGCGCGTCACGCCGAAGTTCTTGTACAGCATGTCGCCCGGGAAGATGTTGGCCGCCACCAGTTCCTTGATGGCGTTGCCGTATTCGATGACGCCGTGTTCGATCAGCGCCTCGTTGCCGCTCTGCTCGGCCTTGGTCAGGAAGATATTCAGCGGCACCATGCGGCGCTCGATGTACAGGTGGCGGATGATGATCTGGCCGCCTTCGATCTCGACCAGCGAGGGGACGAAGTGCATCAGCTCGGCGATCAGCTCTTCCGAGAAGCGCTCGAACGGGAACGCCACGTTGGAATACTCGAGCGTGTCCGCCATGCGGCCGACCCGGTCGTGGTTCTTCACCAGCAGGTATTTTTCCTTGATCTGGGCGCGCGTGGTTTCCTTCGGCGCCGGAAAGAAATCCTTGATCACCTTGAACACGTAGGGGAACGACGGCAGCGCGAACACCAGCATGACCAGGCCGCGGATGCCGGGCGCGATCTCGAAGCGGTCCGAGGTGTGCTTGAGGTGCTGCAGGTAATCGCGGTAGAACAGCGTCTTGCCCTGTTTTTGCAGCCCGAGGATGGTGTAGATCTCGCTGCGCGGCTTGCGCGGCAGCAGGCTGCGCAGGAACTGCACATAGGCCGACGGCACTTCCATGTCGACCAGGAAGTAGGCGCGCGTAAACGAGAACAGGATCGTGATCTGTTCCTGGTCGTACAGCACCGTGTCGAGGATCAGCTGGCCATGTCGGTTGTGCAGGATCGGCACGATGAACGGGTACTCGCGGTTGCCGTTGATGCCCTTGCCGACGATGTAGGCGCCCTTGTTGCGGTAGAACAGGCTCGACAGCACCTGGATCTGGTGGTTCGGCTCGAGGGTCTCGGGGCCGAAGATCTGCTCCAGGCGCGCTGCGACCAGTCCGATGTCGCGGTCGAGGTTGGCGAATTTGCAGTCGAGCTGGAAGTTCGTCACCACCCGCTTGAGGGTGAAGCGCAGGCCTTCGCTGGCCGGGTAGTAGACCCGGTAGGTCGGCAGCAGTTCTTCGGTTTCGATGTACTCGGTGGACACCACCGGGCGCACGAAAATGAAGTCGTTGTGGAAATAGGTGCGGTGCAGGATGTTGCAGCAGACCGAGTTGAAGAAAGTCTCGGCCAGTTCCGGCTGCTTGTGGTCCGACAGCATGCCGATGTAGTGCAGCTTCAGTTCGCGCCACACTTCGTCGGTCAGTTCGCCGTTGGCGTACTCGTCTTCGAGCGCCTGCACGGATTCCTGCACGCGCTTGTCGTAGAAGCCGATGCGCTCGCGCGCCGCCTTCTGGGCCACGACCCAGGCGCCGGTCTCGAAATGGCGCTTGGCGGTCTGGCTGGTCTGGCGGAACAGGCGGTAGTGCTTGTCGAAACCGTCGAGGATCGTGCGCGCGATATCGAATGCGATCTGGGAGGACAGCAGTTTCGGGAACGCAACTTGGGTCATCGTGCTTCTCGTTTCGTGGCAGCAGGTCAAGCGCCTATTTTAATACCGACCTCCCTGAAACCGGGGTCAGACCTAGGTCTGACCCCGGTTTCAGGGGCGGTCAGCGGGTCTCGGCGTACAGTTCGCGGCCGATCAGCATGCGCCGGATCTCGCTGGTGCCGGCGCCGATCTCGTACAGCTTGGCGTCGCGCCACAGGCGGCCGACCGGATATTCGTTGATGTAGCCGTTGCCGCCCAGCGCCTGGATCGCCTCGCCAGCCATCCAGGTCGCCTTTTCGGCGCTGTACAGGATGGCGCCGGCGGCGTCCTTGCGCAGGTTG
>CXWL01110337.1_pt1 | contig 29271 bp, 24 predicted proteins | sample 590931 | NCBI WGS metagenome assembly CXWL01 (sample SAMEA3498368, study PRJEB10139) | groundwater metagenome | biome: water well; material: biofilm material | place: Germany | collected 2015-04-27 | reverse complement strand
GATATTTGTTGATGTCTCCAGTATTCCCTGCTTTCCCCGTAGATCGGGGATGTTTCCGGCAGAACGATTGAATCCATCCAGCCTTTTTTACTGCTACGCCCTTCCAGCGGTTTTTGCAGCACCAGTATGTCGGTCGTCACTTCGGTGTTGGCGATTTTCTTGNNGCCTTGCTGCCAAGATATTGCCGCACCTTGTCGTCACACTTGTCCAGCGTCCCGGAGGACGTGATGAACACAACCAACCCGCCCGGCCTGACAACTTCCATCGCTTTCGCAAAGAAGTAATCGTGGATCAGGAAATTGGCGTAGGGAACGTTGCGCAGTTCCGGCACCTGGTAATTCCCGAACGGAACATTCGAGATGGCCAGATCGTAAAACTCATCCGGCAGCTTTGCCGCCTCAAACCCGCTCTGTATGACGTTTACCCCGAAATCCCCGTAAAGAGCCTTCAGGATGCGCGCCGATAGCTGATCGAGTTCGATTGCCGTGACGGTGCTTTGTTGGGCAATCTCCTGCGGCATCGCGCCGAGGAAGTATCCGGCACCGGCAGATGGCTCAATGATGCGGCCACCCCTGAAACCCAACCGTTCCACCATGCTCCACGTCGCCTCGATAACTTCCAGTGCGGTGTAGTGGGCGTTTGGCGTGCTGGCTTCGGCAGACTGGTACTCATCTCCGTCCAGCAATGCCTTGAGGCGTTCGGCGCGGGCAACCCACGCCTGTTCCTTCTGGTCATCATTGAACGCTTGCGGAATGCCGCCCCAACCTGTGTAACGGTTGAGCACTTCCCGGTCTTCCGTGGTCGCTTGCCTCTTCTCGGACTCCAGCTTGCGCAGAAGTTCGATTGCGGCAATGTTGGCCTCGAATTTAGAGACGTTGCCGGACAAGCCGGAAAACGTGACCGCATCGAGACGCGGCCATACTGCTTTGATTGTTGCGACTTCGGCAGCCAGCGCTTTGGGAAACGGGATGATCTCGGCTTCGCGTTGCGGAACAACTGGCCCTTGNNGCCCCTTGCGGGAACGATGTCCCCGCGTGGGTTGGTGGATTCAGAATAGCGTCAACGTGCCGGTTGGCGATGTTGTCGGGCGATTCTTTTTGAGAACTTCCTGCAAAACCGCTTCATCGGTCATGCCCGACTGCAAATGGGCGATGATTTCCGAGAAAAGTGATTTGGCCTGACGCGTCCCCAGTGACGGGTCTGCGCGAAAAGCTTCCAGTGCAATCTTGAGTGCTTTGGGTTTGATTTTTCGTTGCATGATGCCTCCGTACTCGGATGAGCAGAGACACCCTGCCCCTTGCGGGAACGATGTCCCCGCGCGGGTTGAATTTCTAACTGGCACAAGCAAGCGTGCCCACAGCTTTGGTTTTGCGGATGCGCTTCTTTTTCTTTTCAGTCAGAACAGGAAAGGGTATTCCGCGCCGAATGAATGTGGGTGTTTCAAAGCCTGCCCAGTTTGGCTCGTTCGGCATTGATGCCGCCGGAGCCCTGGTTGCAAGCTTTGCCTTGATGCGTGGCTTGATAAACACCACCACAGCCCGAATGGCCGAATAAAACGCCCATGCCATCATTAACAAGATAAAAATTCCCATTTTGTGTCTCCTCTTTGAAATTAAAAAAGGGGACACAAGCCCTTGCCGGGGAGGTGTCCCCGATAGGGTTGGTACTACGCTTCGATATCAAAGTTTGCTGCCCAGCGCGGAAGATCAATCGTCTCGATCTCGCCGTTCGGTTGATAGCCGGGGAACTGTTTATTTTCCTGGCACCATTTCAGCAACTCAAGCGCGCCGCGATACTTGGCACGCCCTACCTCGATCATTTCCTGGCTGGCGATGTAGCAGGCCGTCGAATACGGTGCATTTTTTTCCACTGCGATAAAGTGAAAGTTGACTGATTTTCCAGTCACCGCCTTCATGCCATCAGTGTAAAAAGCGGCCTGCACGTCATAGCCAAGATTGGCTATCGCTTTCGAGAAGCTGTCTTTGCTCGCACCGCAGCAGCTTTTGAGGTCTGCCATGCCGTACTCGCACATCCAGTCCGGACGTATCCTGCACGGCAATCCCGTGTAGTCATCCGTCCAGAACAGAGATGTCTCGGCTTCGCCATCGTTAAGCATTCTGGCCGCGCCCGCGTGATTGAAAACGCTCACCCTCATTGCGGCAAGCGTGTCCATCTGCTCTGCGGTCAAAGGAATCTTGCCCGCATTTTCAACATCCCACTTTGCGGCTGTTTCCTTGCCTTCCTTGGTGCGTCGGTCGAACTTCGGCGCGAGCGCATAATCTTTTGAAAAGGCCTCGGGTTCCAGGACAAAGCTGTGGAATGCCGAACCGAATTCCATTGCTGGCGTTGGCTCGACTGATCCCGTTTTGTATTGCAGGTAATGTTCGGGTGACCTGAGTAATTGAACAATCCCGCTGTGTGATATTGCCTCACCGGAGTGGTAAACCTGTATAGGCAAATGTCTGACGATGCGCTTCATTTTGTGCCTCCTCTTTGAAAAAATGGGGACACAAACCCTTGGCGGGGAGGTGTCCCCGCGTGGGTGTTAGTTCAACCTCAGTATCCAGATAACTGGACGGCTGAGGGTGTAGCCACTGATGCAGCAAGCGATAATAACGAGTTCCATGGTGTTCTCCTTTTGATGAAAAAAACGGAGACACCATGACCCTTGCGGGGAACGATATCCCCGCTGGGTGGTTACGACGATTGCTCGTCTTCTGTTTGTTTTGATTGGTCAGCCGCCAATATCAGCTCAAGGCATTAAGCACAAGAAGCAAGATGCGGCAGACACTACACCGGTTTTATTCTTCCTTCCATGCGGATAATCCGCAAAATCGCCGACTTTCGATCAGATTTTCCTGAAGCGCTGTTTCACTATCAGCCTTTGTATCAGTGCTGTTGTTTTGTCCCTCAACCGCAAAGGAGAGATTCTTGGAAAACGGTAAAGCAGTAAAAGGCGCACCCAGAAAAAAAGCTGATGAATTCAGCAACCCGTTCCTGACCCAGGATGTGAAGATACATTCATCACCCGCCCAGGCCGTGTTTGAAAACGGCTTTGAGAAATGCGATTCGGCACTGCGTAGCCTGAGCGTTGTTCTGCCGGCAGTCCTCAAAAGCGATAACGAAATAATGACCGTCAATGGCGCGGTCGATCAGCTGATCAACAATGCATTTGTGAATCTGCGCAACGAAAGCGCGCGGCTCAAGAAAATCGCCGAGGACAACGGCATTGAGATCGGCAGGGTAAATTACACCAACGTCACAACATATCAGGCCAAAATTACCTGCAACAAATCCGGCCAGTATCTGCAAATGATCCGTGAACTCGACAGGTTGATGGAATTGGTGCATTCAACATGGCTTGCCGGATTCATCGCTGACGATGCGAAAGGGGCATTGGAGCGGCAATGGCGCAGAAAGACGCTGGGGGTTTCGGCAGAAATTACTGCGATCCTGGCGCGCGCGTTCAGTGCCGCGCAGAAGCTCAAGCATGATGTTCAGGCAGAACCAGGCCAAGCGGCGACGGAAAGCCCCGCAGTCGAGGTAGCAGAAACGCCCAAGAAAAAGACCCGCAAGACGAAAACCCAGACACCTGACAGTGCGGAAGCGAGCGCGCCTTTGATGGGCGAGGATGACGGTCTTACGGAGACAGCCACGAAAGAAGATGGCCTCGTGGCGGCTATTTTATAGTGCTGCCCCAGAAAATCCAGCCCCAAGTCATACGCAAAAATCTTGGTTTTATGTCGAGTTTTGCGTATGACTTGGGATTGATTTCTCTTGAATAATTTGTCGATGATCGACACGTCCATGGTCGCGCCCACTTCTCCCGCGAAGAGGCGTTGGACGTACTAGACCTGAAGCAGGAAGCTCTGGCTGCTGCCACTAACCGGCTTCTACCTCATACTGCGCCCAGAAGACCTGATCACCGGCCACATCGACCCGGCGCGATGGATTGATCCTTTAATAACGCCCCAGAGACTCAATTACCTCATCTCACTGCTGTACATAGAGGCCGTTCGCGGATCACGTTCGCGAATCACCGTTCACGGATCACTGATTGCCCATCTCACCCGCACGGGCTATCATCCGTGCCGGACTAAAACTCACGTCGTTAACAATAACAAGAATGGCTATAGGCAACGCCGTAGCTGACACTCGCCTTGGGGGTGGGGTGCTCTGGCACTCAGCTTAATTGGAAATAATCGACAACATCAATCACCTGCTCGGCGACAGCCTGAAGCAGACCATAACGCCTGGCTCAAAGCTCAAAATCGCGGCATCATGCTTTTCGATTTACGCTTTCGAGGCGTTGAAAAGTGAGCTTGAGCGCATTGAGTCCTTGGAATTCATATTTACTTCGCCGACCTTCGTTCCGAACGAAGTCACCGACAAGCTCAATAAGGAACACCGCCAATACCATATTCCAAAGGTTGAACGTGAGCGCAGCTTTTACGGCAGCGAGTTCGAGATTCAACTCAAAAACAAGCTGACCCAGCGTGCGATTGCCAAGGAATGTGCAGACTGGGTACGGCGCAAAGCCACCTTCCGCTCCAATCGCGGCACCGCCCCTATGCAGCAATTTGCCGGTATTCAAGCATCGGATGCTGCGACCATCTATATGCCGCTCCATGGTTTTACGGCTGTCGATCTTGGCTATCAGCGCGGCGACGCGGTATCGAATATCGTCAACAAATTTGACGAGCCTGCCCACACTGGGGTGTTTCTGAACCTCTTCGATCAAATATGGAACGATCAGGGAAAGCTGGAGGATGTCACATCCCGCATCTGTGATCACATCGACTCGGTGTATCAGGAAAACTCCCCGGAACGCATCTATTTCCTGATGCTCTACAACATCTTCAATGAGTTCCTTGAAGACCTGAATGAAGATGACTTGCCCAATGATCGAACCGGCTATCAGGACAGCCTGATCTGGCAGAAGCTGTTCAACTTCCAGAAGGATGCTGCCACCGGCATCATCAATAAGCTGGAAACCTTCAGCGGTTGCATTCTGGCGGACAGTGTCGGTCTGGGAAAAACCTTCACCGCGCTTGCGGTAATCAAATATTACGAACTGCGCAACCGTTCGGTGCTGGTACTCTGCCCAAAGAAGCTCGCAGACAATTGGCTTAACTACAACCGCAATCTCAAGACCAATATTTTTGCCAAAGACCGTTTCAACTACGACGTGCTGTGTCATACCGACTTGCAGCGCACCAGCGGCGAATCATTCGGAACGCCGCTGAACCGGATCAACTGGGGAAACTACGATCTGGTCGTCATCGACGAATCGCACAATTTCCGCAACAACGATGTCTATAAAGACCGCGAGACACGCTACCAAAAGCTGATGAATTCCGTCATCAAGGATGGGCGTAAAAACCAAAGTCCTGATGCTATCGGCCACGCCGGTCAACAACCGCTTCAACGATCTGCGCAACCAGCTCGCGCTCGCCTATGAGGGCGATTCAGAAAATCTCAACAAAAAGCTGCGTACCCAGAAAGACATTGACGAAATTTTCCGGCGGGCGCAGGGGGCTTTTAATAACTGGTCGAATCTACCACCGGAAGAGCGCACCGCCAATGCCATCCTGAGTGCGCTGGACTTTGATTTCTTCGAGTTGCTCGATAGCGTAACCATCGCCCGTTCCCGCAAGCATATCGAGACTTTTTACGATACCAAAGACATTGGTAAATTTCCAAATCGTCTCAAGCCGCTGTCATTCCACTGCCAGCTCACCCATCGCCCCGACGTTATCGGCTTCAACGAAATATTCAACCAGCTTTCCATGTTGAAGCTGTCCGTATATGCGCCGGTCAGCTACATCCTGGCGAGCCGCCTCGCTAAGTACGAGGCGCTTTACGATACCCAAGTCGAAGGCGGTAGAGGCAAGCTAAAGCAGGCAGACCGCGAACGCAGCCTGCAAGCGCTGATGACCATCAACCTGCTCAAGCGCCTTGAGAGTTCCGTCCAGTCATTCCGGCTGACCCTGCAAAAGCTGAAGGACAATCACTTCGGCACGCTTGAGAAAATCGAGGTATTCGAGAAAACAGGCAGAGATGCCAGCTTTGACGATGTCGCCGTATCGTTTGAAAATTACGAACCCGATGACGATGAGCTCCCCGACATCGACGATGCAACAATCGGAGGCAAGGTTCAGATCAGCTTGTCCGATATGGACTTGCCATCGTGGAAACACGACTTGACCGCCGACCTCGTTGTGATTGACGCACTCCTCACCGAGATGTTCAAAATCACACCGGCTGACGATGCCAAGCTTCAGCACCTCAAAACCCAGATCAACAGCAAGCTGGCTTCTCCCATCAATCCGGGCAACAAAAAGGTATTGATCTTCACCGCCTTCGCCGACACCGCAAATTATCTCTACGAACATCTTGCCGATAGCTTGTTGCAGTCTCACCAGATACACACCGGCAAAGTCACCGGCAGCGATGGCCCGGTATCCACGCTCAAGTCCAATACCAAACAGGGTTATGACTTTCAGACGCTATTGACACTCTTTTCGCCACGCTCCAAAGAAAAGGCGCTCATCCTGCCCAATGAACCGCGAGAAATCGACATCCTCATTGGCACGGACTGTATTTCAGAAGGCCAAAACCTTCAGGATTGCGATTGCGTCATCAACTACGACATTCACTGGAATCCGGTGCGCATCATCCAACGTTTCGGGCGCATAGACCGCATTGGTTCACAAAACGCCAATATCCAGTTGGTGAATTATTGGCCGGACATTACCCTCGACGAATACATCAACCTAAAGGAGCGTGTCGAAAACCGCATGGTCATCGCCGACGTGACCGCGACCGCAGACGACAACGTGCTCAACACCCAATCCAACGACGCCAACGACGTGTCCTACCGCAAAGAACAACTGCGCCGCCTTCAGGAAGAAGTGATCGAAATGGAAGACCTCAAAACCGGCGTCTCCATTACCGATCTGGGTCTGAACGATTTTCGCATGGATTTGCTCAATTACATTAAAGCCAATGGCGAATTGGCCAACGTGCCCACTGGCATGAATGCAGTAGTGCCAGCCGATCCGGCGCGGGGCTTGCCACCGGGCGTGATGTTCACGCTGCGCAACCGCAACAATGGCGTCAACATCAACCAGCACAACCGCCTTCACCCCTATTACCTGATCTACATCGGGCAAAATGGCGAGGTCGTCGCTGACCACACCGAAGTCAAACGCTTGCTCGATCTGGTGCGTAGCGCCTGTAAAGGCCAAAGCCAACCCATCCCGGAAGTTTGCCACTTGTTCAACCAGGCTACCGATGACGGGCGCAAGATGGGCGTGTACTCCAACCTGCTCGACCAAGCCATCCGTTCCATGGTGGATATGAAGGAAGACAAGGATATTGACAGTCTCTTTAGCGGGGGGCGTACCACGGCATTGGTCAACACCATCGCGGGGCTGGATGATTTTGAACTCATCGCTTTTCTGGTTATTCAGGCCACGGAATGATATTTTCCTATCCAAAACAGGCTGAGTTCAACCGTGTGCTGCCCAAGAGCAAGATATACGAGCATGGCAAGCCCACCCGTGCCGTGCGCGATGGGTTCGTCGCGCAGATCAATCAAATCGTCTGGCAATACAAGCTCGCCCCTGAAACCATCAATTTGCCAGCGCGCCCCGGTGTGCCTGAAATTGAAATCTTTTCGATAGACCTGAAAACGGAAGAAATCAGCGAAGACGTGCTGCGCTGTATTGATAAAGCAATCCCGCTGCCAATCTTCTACAATCTCAGCTTCGCTGGGCATATCAAGACCGTGGCTGCCTACAAGCGGCCCAGTGATGCCGACGCCAGCCGCTGGGTGGTGGATGCCTATTTTGAAAGCCCGTGGTTGCCAGCACAGGGGGAGCGCACAGCATTGCCTGTCGCGTTGGATATGGCGGGGCTGTACGAGCAGATGCTGCGCCGCTTGATGCCGTTCCCGGCGCGTCAAGGTGAAGCGCTGAAAGATCATGTGGAGCGGCTAAACCGACTCCGTAGCATGCAGAACGAACATGCCAAGCTGGAAATCCGCTTGCATAGAGAAAAGCAGTTCAACCGGAAAGTTGAATTGAATTCCAGGCTGCGGGCCATTAAAGCCGATATTGAAACATTAGCGCGTTAGACGTACTGATTGCGAGAAAAATTATGGATAAGCTCAAGCTGCACAGCACAGACTTCACACAAGAAAACATCGCCAAATTGGCCGAGTTGTTTCCCAACTGTGTAACCGAATCGAAGGCAGAAGATGGTTCAGTGAAACGCTCCATTGATTTCGATCAATTGCGCCAGGAACTATCTACTTCCATTGTCGAAGGCCCGCAAGAACGCTACCAGCTTAATTGGCCGGGCAAGCGCGAAGCCCTGCTGACGGCTAATGCTCCCATCGCCAAGACTTTGCGCCCCTGCCGTGAGGAAAGCGTGGATTTCGACACCACGCAAAATTTGTTTATCGAAGGCGACAATCTGGATGCGCTCAAGTTGTTGCAGGAGACCTACCTGAACAAGGTAAAGATGATTTACATCGATCCGCCGTATAACACGGGGAACGATTTTATCTATGAGGATGATTTTGCCGAGGACGCCGAAGCCTATTTAGAGCGATCTAATCAGAAGGATGAGATAGGAAATCGGATGATGGCAAATACCGAGTCTAATGGGCGGTTTCACTCGGATTGGATGACTATGATGTATTCGCGACTCAAATTGGCGCGCAATCTTTTACGTGGGGACGGCGTCATTTTCATATCAATTGATGACAATGAAGCAGCCAACTTGAAAAAAATTGGGGCAGAGATATTTGGCGAGAATAATTTTATTGCACAGCTGGCTGTTCAGTTAAATCCACGAGGAAGGCATCTTGATAAATTTGTAGCTAAAACGCACGAGTCAATCCTGATTTTTGGGAGAAACTGCGACAACACATCAACTATGGATGGCATCGACAAAGAAGGCCGCATGGTCGATGAATACAATCGAGAGGACACTCGCGGGAAGTATCGCCTGCTAGGGCTGAGGAACCGGAATCAGGCATTCAATCCAGTCACTCGTTCTAATCTTTATTACCCACTTTATGTTAATCCAGTGAACGGTTGCGTTTCGATTTCACAGGATAACGAATATACCGATGTGGTATGGCCAGATACTCCAGATGGTATTAAAACTTGCTGGACTTGGGGTAAGGAAAAGGTGGTTGCGGAGAATGATCTGTTAATTGCTGAGAAGTCAGCCGGAGAGTGGAGGGTTTTCAGAAAAGATTACTTGATTGGTGATGGTGGAGAGACGGCAAAGACGCTTATTAAGTCCTTGTGGACTGACAAAGAAATCGCTAACGATTACGGGCGTAAAGTCATCAAAGAACTTTTTGGTTCTGCTGTCATGGATTTCCCAAAGTCTGTTGATTTAATTAAGCGTCTCATAAAAACAGGATCAAAGAATGGTGACATCGTTATTGATTACTTTGGAGGTTCTGCCACCACAGCTCATGCTGTTATGGATTTGAATGCTGAAGATGGTGGTAAGCGCAAGTTCATCATAGTGCAACTGCCTGAAGCTTGCGATGAAAAAAGTGAAGGTTTAAAAGCAGGCTATTCTTCAATTGCTGAAATCGCAAAAGAACGTATCCGCCGTGCCGGACAAAAAATCAAAGATGAAAATGCGCTCACCGCGCCAGATTTAGACATCGGCTTCCGCGTCCTAAAGATAGACAGCTCCAACATGAAGGACGTTTACTACGCGCCCGACGCGGTTAAGCAAGGCGACCTTCTGGCTCAGGTGGATAACATCCGCGAGGATCGTAGTGCCGAGGATTTGCTGTTCCAGGTCTTGCTTGATTGGGGCGTGGATTTGGCGTTGCCGATTACCCAAGAGGATATCGCCGGAAAGAAGGTTTTTTTCGTGGATGGCAATGCGCTGGCGGCTTGCTTCGACACTGGCATTAACGAGGAATTTGTGAAAGCCCTCGCCGCCCGCCACCCGCTGCGCGCAGTGTTCCGCGACTCCGGTTTCGGCAGCGACAGCGTGAAGATCAATATCGAGCAAATCTTCAAGCTCATCTCGCCCACCACTGAAGTGAAGAGCATCTAAGGAGCGGGTGATGGATCAAACCGCATTACAGTCGTTGCTGTCCAGCCTGATTGCTACTTGGGAAAACGAGGTAGTGGAATTTAAGCGTGCGGGGAATGACTACGACACCAATAAAATTGGTGAGTATTTCTCAGCGCTTGCCAATGAAGCGAATTTGCGCAACGTGGAACGTGCCTGGCTGGTGTTCGGTGTGGACAATAAAACCCGTTCGGTTGTGGGAAGCGACTATCGCCAGGATCATGAACGCCTGCATAGCCTGAAAATGCAGATCGCGGCGGAAACAGAACCCAGCATAACCTTTCGCGACATTCATGAATTGCAGATTCCCCAAGGGCGCGTTGTGCTATTCGAGATACCTGCCGCACCTGCTGGCATTCCCATTGCATGGAAAGGCCATTACTACTCCCGTGCCGGTGAAAGCCTGACGAATCTGGGTCTGGACAAACAGGATGAAATCCGCAGGCAGACCCGTGCCGCCGACTGGACTGCGCAAGTGTTGTCAGATGCCACGCTAGCGGATTTGGATGAAAAGGCTGTGCATGCGGCGCGGGAGGCTTTCGTCAGAAAATACGAAAACAGCATCCGCGCCGATGACGTTATGAAATGGCCGCTGGCGACTTTTCTGGATCGCGCGCGCCTGACGCAGAATGGTCATGTCACGCGCACGGCGCTGCTGTTGCTGGGTAAACCGGAATCGGCATGGCATCTGTCGCCGCACATGGCGCAAATGACCTGGAGGCTGGAGGGGCAAGAGCGGGCTTACCAACATTTTGGCCTTCCATTTTTGCTGAATTCCACGGCGCTTTACCAGAATATCCGCAATATCCAGATTCGCATTTTGCCCAAGAATTCTCTGCTGGCGGTGGAGGTTGCCAAGTATGACCGCAAGATTGTGCTGGAGGCTTTGCACAACTGCATTGCGCATCAGGATTACACCCGCCAAGGGCGTATTGTGGTCACCGAATGGCTGGACAAGCTGACGTTTGAAAATGACGGCGATTTTTTTGAAGGTACTCCAGATGACTATCTGACCGGCAACAAGACTCCGCGCCATTACCGCAATCCGTTTCTGGTCAATGCAATGGCGGAACTGGGGATGATTGATACGATGGGCTACGGCATTTACCAAATGCACATCGGACAGGCCCGGAGGTATTTTCCCATGCCCGATTATGATTTGAGCGAACCGGGTGTCACGCGCATGACGCTTTACGGCGGGGTTATTGATCCGGCCTATAGCGAGGTGCTGATTCAGGAAACGAACCTGCCCTTGGCGGATATCCTTGCGCTTGATCGCGTACAGAAGAAGTTGCCGCTGGATGATGAAATGGTAAAGCACTTGCGCCAGGCTGGGTTGGTTGAGGGGCGAAAGCCGAATCTGTTTGTTTCAGCGGAAATTGCCACTGTAACTGCCACCAAGGCGGATTACATTCGCACGCGGGCGCAGGATGATGAGTTCTATGCAAAGCTGCTGACCGATTACCTTGAAAAATTTGGACAGGCGAACCGCGAGGAAGTTAACAAGTTATTGCAGGATAAGCTTAGCGATGCCCTGACGAAAGAACAAAAGGACGACAAGATCAGCAACCTGCTGACTAAACTGCGACGCAATGGACTGATCCAAAATAAGGGAAGCCGAGGTCAACCCGTCTGGAAACTTGCAGAATGAATGCAGAAAGGTTTCGGCTGACTCTTTCAAAAGAATCAAAAGATTGCACCTTTCTGCAAGACGGACTCCTAGAGTATTTGCAGAAAGAAAACATGGTTGTGGGGTTCAAAACGGTATTTGCGCTCCACAAACCAGCTTGTGGGGTCTGGATGCCCTTCAACTTTTAAAGAAATCTCATGAAATTAAAATTTAAAAAGCAGCAGTACCAGACCAATGCCGTGATAGCCGTGGCGGATTGTTTCGCCAGTCAGCCAAAAAACAACGGTTCCCAATATCGGATTGATCCGGGGAAAGCAGAGGCAGGGGCACCGCAGCAGCACGGGTTTCTGGATGAGGGTTTCAAGAACGCGGACATCGCGATTTCCCAAGCTGCGCTTTTGGCAAACATTCAGGCCATCCAGCGTCACCAGAACTTGCCGCTGTCCGCCGCGATGGTCAGCAACAAGGTTTGCCCGGTCAATCTCGACATCGAGATGGAAACCGGCACCGGCAAGACTTATTGCTACATCAAAACCATGTTCGAGCTTAACCAGCGTTATGGCTGGAGCAAGTTCATCGTAGTGGTGCCCAGCATCGCGATCCGTGAAGGCGTGTTCAAATCGTTGGAGATTACCGCCGAACATTTTCTGGAAGAGTACAAGAAGCGCGCCCGCTTCTTCATCTACAACTCCAAGCAGTTGCACAACCTGGAAAGCTTTTCTTCCGATGCGGGCATCAACGTGATGGTGATCAACGTGCAGGCTTTTGCGGCACGCGGCGCGGATAACCGGCGCATTTATGAAGAGTTGGACGATTTCCAGTCACGCCGCCCGATTGATGTAATCAAGGCCAACAGGCCGATTCTGATTCTCGATGAACCGCAAAAGATGGAAGGGGCGCAAACCCTGAAGTCGCTGGAAGAGTTCAATGCGCTGATGGTGCTGCGTTATTCGGCGACCCATAAAACCACGCATAACAAAATCCATCGCCTCGATGCGCTGGATGCGTACAACCAGAAGCTGGTGAAGAAAATTGCGGTAAGAGGTATATCCGTGAAGGGTTTGAGTGGCACGAATGCTTATCTCTATCTGGAGTCCATCGAGGTATCCACCAGCAAGCCGCCGCTTGCTCGTCTCGAAGTGGAAATCAAGCAAAAAAGCGGAATCATCAAACCCGTGTTGCGCAAGCTCGGTAAAAACGACAATCTCTTCGATATTTCCGAAGGGCTAGACCAGTACAAAGGCTTTGTCATTGCCGACATCAATGCGCTCACGGATACCGTGTACTTCACCAACGGCGAGGAGATTCAGGCGGGTGAAGCCACTGGCGATGTAAACGAATCGGTATTGCGGCGCATCCAGATACGTGAAACCGTGAAAGCGCACTTTGAAAAAGAACAGGCGCTGTTCCACCAAGGCATCAAGGTGTTGTCGCTGTTCTTCATCGACGAGGTCGCAAAGTATCGGCGCTACGATGAAAACGGCGAAAATCCGGGCGAGTACGCGCAGATTTTTGAAGAGGAATACAACCAGCATCTCAATGACGTGCTGACGCTGGATGATTCTCCTTATAACCGTTACCTGAGAGGAATAACAGCGGGTAAAACACACGACGGCTATTTTTCCATAGACAAGAAAACCAAGCGCCTTGTCGATCCCGCGACCGGCAAGAAGTCCACCGAAACGGACGATGTAGATGCCTATGACCTGATCTTAAAAAACAAGGAGCGCTTGTTGTCGCTGGCCGAGCCGGTGCGTTTCATCTTCTCTCATTCCGCATTGCGCGAAGGCTGGGACAACCCCAATGTGTTTGTCATCTGCACGCTGAAACACAGCGACAACACCATCTCTCGCAGACAAGAAGTGGGGCGCGGTTTGCGTATCTCGGTCAACCAAAACGGCGACCGCATGGATGATCCGGCCACCGTACACCAGATCAATGTGCTGACCGTGGTTGCGAGCGAGAGCTACAAGGATTTTGTCACCGCTTTGCAGCGCGACATCAGCGATTCGCTTTCCGAGCGTCCACGGGTGGCAGACAAGGCTTATTTTGTTGGCAAGGTTATGAAAACAGAGGCTGGCGATCTTGTTGTTACAGAGGATCAGGCGACGGACATTGAGTTTTATCTGATTCAGAACGGCTACGTCGATAAGAAACGTAATATCACCGACAAGTATCATGAAGCGAAAAAAGAGGGGACTCTGGAAGCGCTTCCAGATGAGTTGAAGCCATACGCCGATCAGGTGCTGGTCTTGATCGACAGCGTGTTTAGCGATGTGCAATTGCCGCTCCCGGAAAATGGGCGAGGAGCGAAGCCCAACCTTCTAAACGAAAACTTCAACAAGAAGGAATTCAAGGAGCTGTGGAGCCGCATCAACCGCAAGGCCGCTTACGGCGTTCAATTCGACAGCGCAGAACTCATCGACAAGTGCGTCAAAGCGTTGGAGGCGGAACTGCGCGTCACGCCATTGCAGTACACCATACACACCGGTGAGCAGGCCGATGTGGCGACCCATGCCGGGCTGAAGCAAGGCGAGGCTTTCAAGCTGACCGCGACCGAGACGGACAGGTATACCAACTCGATCCATTCTGCCGTGAAATACGACCTGCTGGGCAAAATAGCCGAGGCCGTGCAACTGACCCGAGCTACCGTGGCGTCCATTCTGCGCGGCGTTAATGTCGCCGTATTTGCACAGTTCAAGACCAACCCGGAAAGTTTCATCGCACAGGCGAGCCGGTTGATCAACGAACAGAAAGCCACGGCCATCATCGAACATCTGGTCTATGACCCCATTGCCGAAACCCACGACATCGACATCTTTACTCAAGGCCAAGGCAAGCAGGATTTCAGCAAGGCAGGCTCGCCCCTGAAGCGCCATATCTATGACTATGTGATTACCGATTCCAATATTGAACGCGAGTTCGTCAAGGAACTGGACACCAGTGCCGAGGTAGTCGTTTACGCCAAGCTGCCAAAGGGATTTTTTATACCTACTCCGGTAGGCAACTACAATCCAGACTGGGCCATCGCTTTCCATGAAGGCGCTGTCAAACACATCTATTTTATTGCCGAGACCAAGGGCACCATGTCTAAAATGGAATTTCGAGAAATAGAGAAATCAAAAATCGAATGTGCGCGCAAGTTCTTCACCAAAATCACTTCCGATCAAGTGAAGTACGATGTGGTGGATAGTTACGGGAAATTGATGGAGCTAGTTAAGTAAACGGGCGAGAGCCGAGTGTTTTTTATTTGAGTTTATCCGTGTTGCTAAAACGGGTTTTATAAATCTTTCAAGGAGCATAGATAATGATTTCACGGCTCGCCGACCTTGATGAACTGATTCTTAAATGCCGCGATGACCGAGCCAAGGCATACATTGCCGAAGCTGTTGCGAGCTACCGTTCGGGGGCGTTCCGATCCTCCATTGTGTCAGCATGGATAGCCGTTTGCTTCGACGTCATTGAGAAAATACGCGAGCTTGCGCTTAGTGGCGACAAAGAAGCTGAGAAACATGCCGACGAACTCGAAAAAACGAGAAAGTCTCATGACGTGTCCAAGGCGCTAAAATTCGAGAGAGAATTATTGGAACTCGCACGCGACAAATTCGAATTGATTTCACATATTGAATTCATCGATCTTGATCGCCTCCAAGAGGATCGAAATAGATGCGCGCATCCTTCGCTTATCACTGACGGACAGGCATTTTCCCCATCCGCAGAACTCGCCAGAGTTCACATACGTTCTGCCGTAAGTCATTTACTTCAACATCCGCCTGTTCAAGGAAAGGGCGCACTGGACAGATTGTTGAATGAAGTTGACTCTGAGTATTTTCCTCGCGAAACGAATAAAGCTAAAATTTCCTTATCGTCTGGGCCTCTTTTGAAACCAAGAGAATCTCTTGTCCGAAATTTTGTGATTATCCTTCTAAAAAAAATATTGAAGGAAGATGTGGATTGGAAATATAGGAGAAGAATTGCTGCTGCTCTCAACGCCGTCGCGCAACTTCACCCACATTGGTATGACGTAACCATTAAAGAAAAATTATCTCCATTGCTTCGCTCGCTTAACGACACAGAAATGAAACGGATTATCTCTCTCTTCCAAGAAGTCAGCGACGTTTGGCAGCATGTCGAAAATGATGTTTGCCAACGTATTGAAAATTTCGTTATTGCTCTACCAAGCAGTCTCTTTGAAAGCTTGGACTTTCTGTTGTCCTTTGCCCCATTACAAAAACAAGCAAGAACACGTGTCAGTCAGGCCACATTTACTGAACTCAAAGACAATATTTTCTTCGATCTTCCGAACGAAATCGCAGACCGAGTTATTCAAATGTTTCTCAGCTCGCAATCTTTCGACTACGCCAACGAAAGGGCAAAGCTACTATCCATTTACGCTTCAGATTTAAACGGCGAACAAATCAAGCGCATCGTGGTAAATGCCGCCAAAAATGATCAAGTGTTATATAGTTTTGAACTTGGAGCCTTACTTAATACGCTTCGGAATAGAAAGAAAATTACTGAAAAAGAATTTGACGATTTATTGAACGCAAACGGACTTGAAAAATATGCTCCGTCTTTGCCACAGCCAACCTAACAACTGTAATGCCTCTAGGAGTTCGCCGTGGCAACATGCTTTGTGCTCGGTGTATGGGTTCGATGAAGACACCGTCGTCCCATGCAAAATTTGTTGGAATGCCGCACTATCTGGCATAGTGAGTCGCAGCCACCAGCACAACGAGGGAAAGTAATAAAAATGTCGTCACAACTGCCAAGTGGCTTCGCTGAGCGTATCAGGATGCTCAAGTCCATACTCGATGAAGTCTACCCAAGAACTTTCGATGAATGGGTAAACAGCTTCAAGATCGATGGGAATCCTGAGCAGGAGTTGCTTATCTGGGAGTGCATCACTCTTACATACAGCACCTTCATAGAAAGTCGCCCACTCGCCATGGCAGCAAAAAAAGAGGTGATGAATGTCCTGCTTCAGTGCTCAATGGGAATGACTGATGAAGACATACAAAGCAATCGTAAGGTTCTGCACGAAGCTGCCGTTCAAAGTCTGCTGACTTTATATCGGGCATCAGCCGAAGCCACTTGTGCAGTCGATAATGGGCGACAAACGTCATATTGAGTCACATAAACATATTTCCACACTGCCCCTGAAAATGACACGCGCCGACCTTATAGACCGCATCGCCAACCGATTCCCACAACTTCAACTCAAGGATGCCGAGCTTGGGGTGCGGGTCATTCTTGATGCCATGACCAACACGCTATCAAAGGGAGACCGTATAGAGATTCGCGGCTTCGGGAGATTTGCTCTCAATTACAGGCCGCCGCGCACGGGGCGCAATCCGAAGACTGGCAGCAAGGTAGCCGTGCCAGCCAAGTATGTGCCGCACTTCAAGGCTGGCAAGGAGCTTAGGGAGCGGGTAGCTAAAAGCAAGTAACGTCAGGGGAACAGGCCTAATCGTTATTGGACTAATCGGCATGCTTGGTTATTTCTTTCTCATGTTCGTTTGCTGGAAAATCACCCGCGCAATCGCCGAGGGTTAATGCCGATCCGTTGGCATGATGCGAACATCCAAGTCATGCACAGTTTGAGCGGGGTGGGTTGCCGCACTTTACGAGCAACCGCTCACAGTAGAAAAGCGGACGGTCGCGAGTAGAATGTATGACTGTTGCAAACTGGCCCAAAGCAATGTTTGACTATTGGCTTAATTTCCTTAATCCCAAAATTGCGAGTCTGGGGTGGGTTGATGCCGGGCTTGATTAAATACCTGTGCTCGACCTGACTAGTAGATCGAAGTACATTCAAATCAAATAAACTGGGGGCAAGGAAACGTGCATCTACACTCATACCGAATAAAGAACTACAGGCGGCTGCGAGATGTTCACATCGAGCTTGCCTCTGATATTTCAATCTTTGTCGGGTCGAACAACAGCGGGAAGACATCGGCCACACAGGCTCTGTACGCATTTGCATCCGGCTCGAAGGACAAGTTTTCTTTGTACGATTTTAGTTCGACTTGTTGGAAAGATTTTGACACCCTCGGCAACCATCCCGAGGGCGGAGTTGAGCAGCCAGAGTTGCCTTTGATAAGTTTGGATCTTTGGTTCGAGGTGGCGGCGAGCGACCTATACCTTGTGATACCGCTGTTGCCGAGCACTGCGTGGTACGGGACGCAAGTCGGTATTCGGATAGAGTTTGCGCCGCGCAATGCTGTGGAGCTTCTGGAAAAATTCCGCACCGCTCGCGCAGAAGCTCAGGCGATGGCGGCAGCTTTAGACAAGCGGGAGAATGAGAAATATGTGCCTTGGCCAAAAAGCCTGACCGACTACCTCAAGAATGAACTTCTGAATGAGTTTGAATTTAAATACTACGTCCTTGATCGGGCTCAGTTCAATGACGCTCACAAGCCTCAGATCGGATACACCCCACTGTTGCTTGGCAAGGAGCCTGGCGGCGCAGCGATCCTAAAATCCCTCATCAAGGTCGACAACCTTGGTGCGCAACGGCATTTGGCTGACCCAGCAGTGGGCTCTGGAGCGGGCGCAGGACGATCCGAAGATCTCTCCAAAAGATTAAGTCGATTCTACAAGCGCAACCTCGATCAACGGCAGGAAGACCACCTCGCACTTAGGGCGCTGTTCGACTCGGAGACGGGTCTTAATGAACATTTGGCCGACGTATTTAAAGACACCCTCAGTCGCCTCTCAAAGCTTGGCTATCCAGGCCTCAATAACCCACAGCTAGAAATCAAGTCATCACTCAACCCAGCTACGATCATGAGCAGTCAAGATGCTCGCGTGCACTACGTTATAGGTGATGGTGCAGAGGCTCTGAGACTTCCCGATACCTACAATGGCCTCGGCTTTAAGAACCTCATATATATGGTGGTCGAGATACTCGACCTTCACGGCAGATGGGTTGCGGACAAGGAGCAACGCGCTCCACTGCACCTAATATTCATAGAGGAGCCCGAGGCGCACCTTCACGCCCAACTTCAGCAGGTTTTTATCCGCAATGTCCTTGATCTCATGAAGAGTGGAGAAGAGGATGGCGGCGCTTTCCATAGTCAGACAGTCGTGACGACCCACTCGCCTCATATCCTGTATGAACGTGGCTTCCAACCTATCCGATACTTCAGGCGGCAGAACATTGGTGGCGAGCAGTCGTCTGAGGTTTTGAATTTATCCGCGTTTTACAGTCAGACCCCGAACGAGCGTGATTTCCTGCAAAGGTATTTGAAGCTGACGCACTGCGACCTCTTCTTCGCGGACGCGGTTATTCTCGTCGAGGGCAACGTCGAGCGGCTCCTTCTCCCCGTGATGATTGACAAGGAGGCCGTCTCGCTCCGGTCTGCCTGCCTGTCCATTCTGGAGGTAGGCGGTGCCTTTAGCCATCGTTTCAAGTTGCTGATTGAATTCCTCGGTCTAGTTACGCTCGTGATCACCGACCTGGACAGTGTGAAGCTCGTTGCTGTCGCCGAGGAGGATGAGGACGAAGATACGGAGTTTGAAATTCCAAACGCAGAAGCAGACCAACCGCCTGTGAGAAAGTCTGGCAAGACATGTTTGCCATCTGAGTCCGACGCGCTCACTTCAAACCAGACTTTGATTCAGTGGCTACCAAAAAAGCAAACAGTTGCGGAACTGCTCTCTGCGAGCGACGCCGAGAAATTACATCAGGCGGAAGGCGGCAACGGCTTCAAGGTCCGCGTGACATATCAAGTTCCGACGGATGTAACATGGAATGGCACGACGGCCAGCCTTTGCGGACGAACGCTGGAAGAGGCCTTCGGACTTGAAAACGCGGCATGGTGCCAGACTGCGACTCAACGGCACCTTGGCTTAAAGCTCCGTGGAGACCCTGCAACCCCCGCCGATCTTGCATCCGGCCTTCACAAACGAGTCAGTGGAAAATCGTTTGATAAGACGAAGTTTGCCTTAGGCGTACTGACCGAACTCCCCGCGAATTGGAATGTGCCGCTCTACATCAAAGAGGGTTTGCAATGGCTCGATAGCGTGGTCAGTCTCGAACTGCCTGCACCGCTGCCGGTGGCAATCGAGCCTGCGGCTGCCGCAGCAGTTGCAGAGGCGGCGAAATGACCAGCCGTGCGCAGCAAAAAGATACCGAGGCAGATCGGGAACTTTATGGCTGCCTGAACTCGTCGCCGCCGCGAAGCTTCCTGATGATCGCGGGAGCAGGATCGGGGAAAACCACTTCTTTGATTAAGGGTCTCACTGAGATCCTCAACAAGCACGGCGAGAAGCTGAAGTTGCGCCGACAGAAAGTCGCTTGCATCACTTATACGGTCATCGCAGCCGGGGAGATTTGGGCGGACGTGGGGAACAATCCCCTAGTCCACGTCTCGACCATTCACAGCTTCCTTTGGTCGATTGTTCGGTCATTCCAGTCAGACATCCAGGGGTGGGTGGCAAACCGGATTGACGAAAAGCTCGTGAAGCTACGGGAAACAGCGGCCAATTTTGGGCCTCGCGTGCAGCAGCGCACGCGCGACAAGAACCAGAGCGACATAACCCGCTATGAGCAACAACGAGCGAGGATTAGCCAAGTCCGGTCGTTCACCTATGGCACAGGTAGCGACTACGTGAACGGAATCCTCGGTCACGACGACATTATAAAAATGGTGCCGCAGCTCATTGTTGAGCGCCCGCTGATGCGGAGCCTTCTTGCCCAGCAATACCCGTTTCTTTTTGTCGATGAGAGTCAGGACACAACTGAGAACGTTGTGATGGCTCTTAAGGCGGTGGATGAGGAACTGGGAGATAGGTTTTGCCTCGGTTTCTTTGGTGACCCGATGCAGCGCATCTACCCGACGGGGATCGGCGCAATCTCGGCTGGGCTGGGCTGGGCGAACATCACGAAGCCAGAAAATTTCAGATGTCCTGCAACAGTACTCAGTGTCGCTAATGCGATCCGACGGGACGGGGATGGCCTAGTTCAGACGCGTGGTCGGATGACAGGACCGGAAGATGCTCTGGTCAGCGTTCCAGGCAGCGCGCACCTCTTCATCCTTTCCCTTGACGAGAGGCGCGATCAGCGGATTGCTCAGGCGCGCGCCTGGGCTGCTGATGAAAACGACGATCCCGCTTGGCATGCAGATGGGGGCAATGAAGCCGTAAAACTCCTCGTTATCGTCCACCGAATGGCCGCTAAGCGGCTTGGATTTGGCGATCTGTACGCGGCGCTGAATGATGAGGCCCCAGAGAAGTTCAAGAACGGATTTCTGGACGGAACCGCGTGGCCGGTGCGTCCCTTCAATAAATTTGTTTTGCCGCTTGTGAGCGCCAGCAAGAATGGCAACGAGTTCGAGGTGATGCAGGTTCTCAGAAGCCAATCGCCGCTCTTGGCCCGCGAAAATCTGAGCGGGGTCAACGTGGCTGAACGGCTTGGCGAGTTGCACCGATTCACCGAGAGTCTTCAGCAGATGATGGAGTCAGGATCTGGCGCAACCAATGCCGATATTCTCCGTCATGTTAATGAATCGAGGGTCATCGTCCTTGATCCGAGGGTGCTCACGTATTTGAATCTGCCGACTCCGGTCGAGGCGGAGGAAGGCGATAATACCGAGGCTGCTGAGGATCAGGACGACAGCGAAGAGCTGACCAAAGAAGTCGCTGCCATGGACGCCTTCCTCGCGTGCCCAGCGTCGCAGTTCTGGGGCTACTATAAGTACGTGAATGACGACTCTCCGTTTTCAACACAGCAAGGCATTAAGGGCGCAGAATTTGAGCGCGTGCTTGTAGTCCTAGACGATGACGAGGGTACCCACGTGCAGTTTTCCTATGATAAATATTTGGGTATCAAACCGCTCTCAGAGAGGGACGAGGTAAACAGGCGCGAGGGCAAAGAAACGGCAGTCGAGAGGACTAGGCGTCTCTTTTACGTATGCTGTACGCGTGCTTTGAAAGATTTGATTGTCGTGCTCTTTACAGCAGATGTCGTATCTGCCCAACGCCAGATTACAGCGCTCGGTCTTTTTCCGGCGGATGCGATCCATCTGGAAAACGAGTTCACGGCAAACTAACTTCCGCCATACGACGAAATGCCTCAGAACAAGCTCGACTTGACCGATTTTGCGCGGCCTTGGGGTATCGCTTTACGAATTGTGGCCAACTGTTTCGGCATCAGTTCGCCGTCGTCGGCTTCATAGGCCGGCAGCACTTCTTTCGCCAACTTGCGCAACGCATAGTGAATCACTTGCGCTTCCCCTGTGAAACCGAGGCGTTCTGCCAACTTTCTCACAGTTGCACGGCTGATTCCGTTCTGTGTGTCGGTTAACCGGAAACAGAGTAATAGTTGATCTGGTTTTGATGTGGTCGTCATGATGTTCTCGAAAACGGCAAAAGACATGATCAACATATCTTCCGCTATTGGCATTGTCAATTGCCAAAAACATTGCCCAAATCCTTTGCCGCCTTCCCCAAATCCATCCCCTCGCTCGGCGGCGTGCCATTTCGGCATAGGTTCAATTCGTAATTCAGCGCAAAGTCAGCTTTACCGCCCTCCTTCGTTGGCACGTTCGGTTGCACCAGTTTGACTGCGAGGCGACTGCACCCTGCCTGGCTGAATTTCTTGATCGTCGATACCTCTGCTCTAACCGGATCGGATGCGCCGGTTGCTGCGTGAATTGCATCGGCCTCCTTGCCCGCCACAATCCCTTTGGCTTTGCCGTCAGGTGCATCAAGGGCCTGCATGAGCAAATCCTTCACGCTGACGCCTTCCGCTGCGCTTGCCGTGGTTGCCACAAGAGCAAGTGTGGCGATGATAATGAAATATCTCGATGCGATCATTGCCTACCTCGCGTGTAGTAGTTGGTCAGCTTGCGCTGCATGGTGGCGGTGCTGTCGGTGTTGATGGTGGTTGCGCTCGGCATTCGCACGTTCGCCATAATCTCGTTGGTGAATTCCGTCAGGTCGATTCGCGAAAAATCCAGACTGGCGAATTCGGTTGGCGTGAAGCCGGTGCAGTCCGAAACTGGCTTTCCTATTTGCGCCCCGCCCGATGTGTTGATAATCCTGGCCAGACGGGAATTGAAGCAGCAATAGCTTTCTGTCGTCTGCAAACAGACACCGATAATCGGGATCTCCATCGAGCAATAGCTGCCAGTGAAGCGGCACAGGTTCTGCCCTTTTTTCATGGCGAGCATTTTTTCTGGCTGGTCGCACGACAGGAGCTCTTGAAGGATCATCAGCCCCACCTGAATCGCGAGCGTGGTGGGGTCGAAGGCAAAACTGAACCCACCAAATGAACCCAGCGCCCCCGGAACGGCTCCCCATGTTGCGGTAAAGCCGTAAAGCGAAAATGACGGGCTGAATGGCAGCGACGAGCCACCGGCGAGCGATCCGATTGGGGTGGAGGCTAGCGCCGAGTCCAGCCCGCGCACGATGTGGAAGTTGTCGTACAGCGTGTCATACATGTAGCTGCTGCCGTATTTCAACGTCTGCCCACCGGCGCTTATGGCATACCCCATGATTGAGGCATTGTTTAAGGCCGCACCTCCGCCACTCCCCTCGCAGCAGTTGACCAGACCAAACAGCGATTTTTTACAACTACCGCCCTGCCCTCCAAATATGCGCAGGCTCACGGCATCCATGTAATTCCCGGCCTGACGCATGGCTTCCATCATGGCGGCGGTTTGCGCGAAATCCGCGTCCGGCACATGGCCGGTATTGAAACAGTTGCCGCCGGTGCAGTAGGTATTACTGCCGCAATCTTCGACGGTGGAAGATGATCCCGGCGCGCTTTGGCAACGATAGGTTTTTTCGGTGAGACTGCACTGGTTATTGATTGCAGTTTTGAGGCATTGCGACGAGCTGAGCGTGCATCCTCTGGCCTGCAATGCGCCGCAGTCCGATTGCAGCGATCCAAGACACGAATAGTCGTCCTGCCAGCTCCAGCAGTCTTTATACACCGGCAATCCGTTAACGAGGCGGGTTGCCGCTGGCTCTACGCAGGTGTGCGATGCAATCGCGCAGGTCGGGTTGTCCGTATACGTTTGGCACTGGGTGTTATTCAAGGTGTCGGTCACGATGGTAAAGCTATCGCCCACCCTTATCGTGTTCGGCGGCGTGGATAAGGTCGGACTGCCGCACCGCCAGGTGTTATCCCATTGCATGCAGCCAGTGCCAAACGTGGTGTCGGTAACGGAACACGTCGAGTTGGTTTGCCAGCACCCAGGAATTTGCCTGAAAGCAGCGCAGTAATCGACCGCGTTGGGTTTGATGCAGGTATAGCTATCCTGATATTCCCAGCATCCGCCGACCTCGGCCAGCAACACCGTGACGCCAGAAATAATTTTGCTGGCCGTGGTGTCGACGCAGGTGGAACTCGCCAGCCTACAATCGGCGGCCATTGCCCGACCGCAGAGCAGCATGGCAAAAAAGATCACCCACGCGAGCGCCCTCATCACTGCGCCCGCTGCTGCAAGGTGACGCACTCATTTGAGGTCCAGTTGCTTACCGTCTTGGACATCGGCAGTTGCAGCGGCGCGCCCGTGCCGGTTCCCCCGGAAGAGCTGCATCCTGAACTCACGTTGCGCATCGTCGGCGTACAGGTGGTCGCGCCACAGTTCACGCTGAAATAGACGTAGAGATTGCAGCCGAAGCCGAGGTTGCTGACGTAGTAGTCGGTGACCGACTGGCCGGGCGCGACCGCCACCGGAAAGCGGCCATAGCTGCCATTCCACGGATAGCCGACGGTGTTGTAGTCGAAGCGGTTCACGCCATCGTAGGAACGGTAGGGTTCGACCTCATACGAGCGACCGTCGCTGCCGCAAAAAACATTCATCGCCATATACGGATCGACGCACCTGGCGCAATCAACATAAGCCACCCGCCCAAGCCATGCGCCCGGCGTGCATTGGCCAAATCCAATCGTGACAGTTGAACCTCGCCGACAGCTCAGGGTTTCGTAGCTTTTTGCTGTCTGGCTGCACTGATAATTTGAATCTGCATCCACCACAATCGTGCGCCCGACCGTACACAGGTGGCTGGTCGCATTCAGGTACTCGTTGCAGACTTCGGTGGTGTAGGTTGGCGGCGTGGTGATGGTTTGCGTCGTGCATCCGGTAAACGCCCCGATTGCGGACGGGCTGGCATACCCCAATGAGTTTGCCGCCAGCGTTGCGGGATTGGCTTCTATGCTTCTCGACCTCGCGACATTCGGATCGCCGGGGGTGAGGGTGAACTGCGGTCGGATTGCCGGGTTACGCGCCATGTAATTGATGGCGTCGCAGTTTTGCTGGAGGAAGGCGTTGGAATCGACGGGGCCAGTCTGACAGGCAGTCACCTTCCCCGCCCCCGGCGTGATCGTGTCCCCGCCGCCATTCATGAAATAGCCCGCCTCGGGCGCGGTGGCGCTGTAATTGTAGTAGTTCGGATCGAAGCTGTTGACCGTCGTCGCTATCGTGCCGTTGGTGATGCTGGTCGATGCACCGGATGCGGCGCTTTGCGCTGCGGCTTGGCCGTCGAGGAACGCCTGTTCCATGGGGGTAACGGCGTGCGACAGCAGCGGGATTGCGCCCCCCAGATACAGCAGCGTGTGGCACAAGAGCATGGCAAATTTTCCGCACCCGGCGCTCATTGCTGGGCCTCTTTGATCTTGTCGCCAAACAGGCGTGCGCTCGCCGCCCATTGCGGTGACGTGCGCTCGACGTATTCCAGCGCGTAGTCCTGACTGACATCGCCGGTGACCTTCACGTAGCGATCCGGCTGGGCGCAGCCGCTGTCCAGCTGGTTTCCCGCATCAGATTGAGCGAGCACCAGCGCGGGTATCTGATCCACCTTGAACTGAGTAAATGCGGGCGGATGGATGACCGCTTCGACACGGTGTTTGCCGAGCAGCGCGCCGATGCGCGCCGCCATGTCGGTCATCTTGTCGCCAGCGAAGCCACGGAAAATCAGCCGCGCGCCGGTTGTTTCAGACTGCTCGACGATGCGCCGTAAGCTTTCTCGCGGCATCGAGAACGACACGAAAATCATCAGCTCGGGTGTTGCCGACTTTGCTTGTATGGGCTGCTGGCGGAATTGTCTGGCTAGGTCTGCGGGTGTTGCGGTGGTCACCGGTCGGGGCAATGCGCTCAAATCGGATGCCGGAGCCCGATACTGCTCAACCACGCGCGCGTCAATTTCACCGAGAATCCGCTTCGATCTTTCCAGTTCCGTTTCCGCGCTGGCTTGCTGCACCAGCAAAACAAGCGCACAGACCAAGGTGATACGCGACGTGACGTTGACCATCAGAATGCTCCCTGACAACAGTTGCGCTTGCGGAAAATCATGTAGGCGAAGTCTTCGCCAGCGCCCGGTATTTCCTTGCCCGCTCCCCAAAGGACTGTTGTGCGGCCCAGCGGCTGGCAACACTTGCCATTGATCTTGTCTTGCGCCACCGGGAAGTGCATCTGGTATTTGTAGTTGGTCTTGTCCATGAGAAGTTGCGGGTAATATCCGCACATGCCGGAACTCCCCGATGCCGCCCACATCAGCCCTTCGCGATGCATCTTGGCAATGATGCGCGACACCAGCAGGCTCGATGCCTGCACGCCGCCGATATGCGAGGCGACATGCCCGTTCAACGGGTACATCGAACCCTGACAACCGGCGCACCAGAACAGCGTGTTGCTGCCGAATCCGACGGAGGACGCAACGCAGTCCGCGCCACAGGCGAGTCTGGCCACCAGATTGCCGAACAGGAACGAATCCGGGTTGAGGATGCTGGTCATTTCGTCATCGTTCCAGAGCGGATCGAGTTCCGTGAGATAGGCCACATCAAACACCTGCTGTTCGAGGCACGGGCTGTCTATGACGGCTTCGAGCAGTATCAATATCGGATCAATGTACCAATGCACCTGATAGAGCGAGCTGGTGTCGGAGTTGTCCTTCTTTTCCTGCGTACCGTGCGGCGCGTTGAAGCCGGGATTCATGTCGATGCCGCCCAACGAGGTCATGCAGAAGGGCTTTCTCACCACATCGACGTGACGCACCGGCTCCCAGAAGCTGATCTTGATGCCGGGGTTGATGCCGCACACGCAGATCGGCGAGCCACCCGGATTCGGGGTGTCCTCCTGCCCGAGCGAGAGAGGCAGCGTCAGCGCGCCCGCACCGAAATTGATCGGAAAGACACAACTCCAGCAGATGTCGGTAATCGGGTTTGGGAAACGCCCCTGACAATCGAGAGAGGCCAGCGCATTCTGTCCAGATACCAGCAGCCCGAACATGCAGATCAAGAATTTAGTAAGGTAGTTCATCGATGCGCAGCCTCTTCCCTTCCTGCCTGACGATGGCGGGCACCTGAGTGATGGCGAAACGCCGAGCCAGCTTGCCGCCCTGATCGAAATAAACGGGCATCTTCCATTTGCGCATCAGTTCCAGCGGCGCACCTGCTACCAGCACCAGCTTGACCGACCTGTCGGAGGCGGCGCTGATTTTCTTGCTGAACGCCAACTGCTTTGCATCGCGCGCATCCACGAACAGCAAGTATTTATTCCAGCCGATGTAATCGAGCGGGTTGACGCGCGTGCCACGCGGATAAAGGATCTTGCCGGTTGCATCGGCAATATCATTGTCCGTGACAATGGAAGGATCGTAATAGTGCGTATTGGCTGTTTCCGTGGCTTGAATGCCCGGTATCGGCTCAGGGTGTTCGATGCCCGACATCACGCGATTTTTATATTCGGCCTGCCGCTTCGCCAGCTCACCGGTTTTCTCCATGTTGCGTAACTTGTCCTTGATGACCTCGATTAGGTCGCGCTCGGCAATGTCATACGTCTTGCCGATAACACCGAGGTCTTCTGCGTGAGCCAACCCGACCTGTGTGGCAATCAGCAAAGCACAAAGCACGGCTAGGCGGTGATGGCTGCGCATCTCAGATTCCGATTTCCACATACAAACCTATCGGGCGCCACACCAGCTCAATCGGCCCCTCGATGCCATGCATGCTTGCCAGCACGGGCGCAATATCGGCCACGAACTTGCAGACAGCCGCGAACGATTCGCCTTCTGCCGCCAACCAGGGAATTTCGGGAGAGAACGCGAACCATTGCCCAATTGGTTCTTCTCCGGTGACGATGGTGATCAACTTTGTGTTCATAAGTTTTGTGTTCATGCTTCCAGTTCCGAACTGCCGGAAAGCGCGAGTCCCCTCATGAGATGCGTTGCGGCAATGGCACCGACTTTCTGCTGGGCCAGTAAATTGATGTCGCGTCTGGCAAGCGCTTTGCCGTTCGCATTTTCCGCCAACAATTCGTTCAGTCTGGCCATTGGGTCAGGCGAATCAACAGGCAGAGGCGATTGGGCTTTGACCGCTGCCACACGAGTCGCACCCGGCTTTCGCGCAGGACGTTTCTTTGCCTTATTGGGTGGCGTGACGATGTTCTGCTGCTCGGGTACGACAGCTTGGCAAGCTGCCTTAGTTTCGCACTGCGGAAAAAGATCGCTGATTGACCGGGTAAGCCGGATAGCCTTGGCCATACCGCTGGCGAATTCGGCTTCACCCACCTTGGCAACCTCGCTGTCCGCCTCCATCCAGCCGCGCTCGGTAAGGCTGTCCAGAATCTGCTTGGGCGTAAATCCGTAACCGGCAAAGGCTTGTGGCCATTTGAGGCGCAGGCAGCCGTCTTCGGGGCGCACGGCAAGTTCGTTCAATGCTTTCTTGCCTGCCCGAAAATCCTCGATCAGCATTTTTAGCATTTCGCCCACGCTGCCGCTGAGCTGTTCGGCGGTGAAATGAACTGCTGACTCAGGTGTGCTGGAGACGTGCTGTGGAGGTGTTGGGGTTTCTGAGCCGGTGCTGGCCGCTGGCGCAGACGTGCTGGAGAGGTGCTGGGGAGGTGCTGGGTTTTCTGCGTCAACAGGGGTTTCGCTGCTGCAAACATTTTCGTTACCGCCGATGATGCGACCAGCGACAGGTGCAATCGGCATCGTGCTGATGAGCGCCTGATCGCGCAATCTGATCGACTTCAGTTTCAGGGCGGGTATTTTTTCGGTGAGCACGTCGGGCGCGATGTAAAAATACGGATCGCCATCGCCTTCGCGCATACAGGCGATCCCTCTCTCGACCATCATGTCGAGGATGCCATCCGGGGTTTTGGGCAAGCCGGGAATATCTTCGTCGTTGGTGCGCCGGGCAATCTCTTCGCCCGCCATCGGCCAGACGAGGTAGGTCATGCCGTCGATATTCCATACTCGGGCCGAAGGTTCGTTGATGCGCCACACGCCCTCTCGCACCAGGCGACGCATGATGTCGGTCAGATACCGCTCGACCGGCACGCCGATCTCGTAGCCTGCCATCGCCACGCCCATGGTTTTCAGATCACGCTCGACGCTCAACTGGTCGGCCTTGACCACGTAGTCATGTATCTGGTTGGTTTGGCCGGGGTTGCTGTTGAGCGATTCCGTCAGCCAGATCACCACGTCCGTGCTGCCATCGCTGATCCAGTCGAACGACTCTTTGGCGATCACCGCATCGATCAGGGTGCTGGACACATTGGTGTGATGCC
>CXWL01062060.1_pt1 | contig 29273 bp, 27 predicted proteins | sample 590931 | NCBI WGS metagenome assembly CXWL01 (sample SAMEA3498368, study PRJEB10139) | groundwater metagenome | biome: water well; material: biofilm material | place: Germany | collected 2015-04-27 | reverse complement strand
CACCCAGAATATATGATCAGTTGTTTGCTATTGGGGCGGGGTAACTGCCGGATTTAGGATGAACAACTAGGGCATCGGGGAATAGTTTTTGGATGCGGGCAGACAAACAATCCTGCTTGTCTTCGCCTCGACCTGGCACAGACAGAAGGCCAGCGGGTTTGTTGACGATGAGCAGGTGGTCGTCTTGGAAAAGAATTTCAGGTATTACAAGATTGTGGCGGGAATGACTTTGGAGTCTGAGGGGCTGCACACTTTTCACGGTCCCTCTCGACTGCTGGGTTAGGGTTTGGTAGGCACATAACTACTTATGCGCTGTGAAGCAAGTTTTCGCTCAATAGAGGGCTCACTCCACCTATAGTTTACAGGTGCTGACAAACGTTGGAGTTCCTTATCAACCATGACGATAGACTGCCACTCTTGAGCTATAGCTACTTCTTTGTTATCAGCACTCATAACGCTGGTCATTAACTGACCGCTGAGCAGGGTAAGCATACCTAGGGCAGAATGAAACTTGGGGTTTTGTATATTATCTGGAGCCCCAAGTGTGCCACCAGACGCAATTTCTGCATCATATGTTTTCAGGCGAACTGTTACATCAATTGGCTCAGCCGGTCTAGTGGACTGAGTTATAGGGCTTCTGTCATTCCAACTTCTGAATTGAGGCGCATAACCGGGGTGAAATACAATAAATTTTGGATCTAGCCCACTGACCATTTGCCATCCCTTTGGCCTGGGAATTGGCCCCCAAGCTGGAATTGTGGCGTAGCCATCTTGATTTGTCAGTGCTTCTGCGAGGTACAAATCCTTATACCAAACAGCCCCCTTAAAGCCGTTTGGTTCCATCAAAATCCATCGAGCTACTACAGCCGCATTTACTATTGGTTTGCCAGTTACCTCATCTACAACGGAAAGGCGAACTTCTTTTCCAGAGTAACTAAATGGTAAAGAACTATCTTCGCCTGCACCTCTGGACAAGGCAAGGTATCCGACTGTGATCGCAACCAATCCAATTATCGATAGCCAGCCAGCCTTGGGACTCACAGCAATATTTTCCATCGTAGCATTTGTTGACGAGCCCTAAAGTAATGTACACACCGAAATCGTGTATATCCTGAAAACTTATTATTCAAAATCTGCATCAACTCACCTCCGCAATCACAGGCGTGTGATCCGATGGCCGTTCCAACTTACGCGGCGCTTTGTCGATGAGACATCCGTTGCACTGCAAGTCTGCGCTGATGAGGATGTGGTCGATGCGCATGCCGAAATTTCGGCGGAAACCCATCATGCGGTAGTCCCACCACGTGTAACTCTTCTCGGCTTGATCGAACAGGCGGAAGGAATCGCGCAGTCCTAGTCCTACCAAGCCTTTGAAGGCATCGCGTTCCGGTTCACTTACCAGCACATTGCCTTGCCATGCAATGGGATCATGGCAGTCGCGGTCTTCGGGGGCGATGTTGTAATCGCCCAGCAGTGCCAGCTTGGGGTACTTCGCCAACTCGTCTTTCAGCCACAGCTTCAACGCAGCCAGCCATTTGAGTTTGTATTGGTATTTGTCCGAATCGAGGCTCTGCCCGTTGGGGATATACACACACACGATGCGCACCCCGTTGATGGTGGCGGCGATGAGACGCTTTTGTTCGTCCTCAAAATTGGGGATGCCGAACTGCACATCGCTGAAAGCATCACGGCTCAGGATGGCGACGCCGTTGTAAGTCTTCTGCCCGCTGAACGCGACCTGATAACCCGCCGCTTGAATCTCCGCCAGCGGGAAGTTCTTATCCTCGGTCTTGGTCTCTTGCAGGCACACCACGTCGATAGGGTTCGCCGCCAACCAATCCAACAGATGCGGCAGACGCACCTTGAGGGAATTCACGTTCCAGGTAGCTATCTTCATTTTGCAGTGGTGGGTTTAGCGCGATATGGCGCGGTCTTGGGATAACCCGCGAAGTCGAGTTCTTGATGCCACTGTTTGGCGTGGAAACCTTTTACCCAGGTTTTGCCCAGACTCATCGCGGGCGCTTTGTCGGTTCCGGAAGCTTTGCGGTATTCTTCCAAGTCTTCTGTAGTGGCCAGATTCTTTTCAGTGAACGGAATTCCGCGAGTCGTTAACAAGAGTTTTGCGTCACTGCACGGTTTGCCGCATTCCTCAAATGTGAACAGCGTAACGGGAAAGTACTGTTTCGCCTTCTGTGTTTCGTAGGGGAGAATTTCTTCCACTGCGGGTTGATTCTCCAACTTAAGCCGTTCCGCATCTTGGACTGGTTTGTCGCTGTATAACACGCGGCCGTTATTGTCTATGTAACGGTAGAGCGCCCCCGCGTGAGCGCAAGAAAGAAACACCATTGCACACAAAAAAAGCAGCGATCGCATCACAAACTCCTTAACCTTCGATGAGCCCATTATGCCGCAACAACGCGTCGATGGAAGGGGCGCGGCCACGGAAGGCGGTGAACGATTCCATCGCGGGTCTTGCGCCGCCCATCGCCAATATTTCGGTACGGAAACGGGCACCAATCTCCGGATTAAGCACCCCGTGTTCTTCAAACAAGCTGTACGCATCCGCCGACAACACCTCTGCCCATTTGTAGCTGTAGTAACCGGCGGAATATCCACCGGAGAAGATGTGCGAGAAGCTCTGCGGGAAACGGTTGAACTCGGGCGGGATGAGTACCGCCACTTCGGCACGCACCTCGTCTAACAATTGAAGGATGGTCTTGCCTTGGCCCACATTGAAATTGCTGTGCATCAGCATGTCGAACAAAGCGAACTCGATCTGGCGCAGTGTAGCCAGACCGCTCTGGAAGTTCTTCGCGGTGAGCATCTTGTCGAATAGGGCGCGCGGCAGTTTTTCGTTGGTGTCTGCGTGGCGCGTCATGCCTTGCAGCACATCCCACTCCCAGCAGAAATTCTCCATGAACTGGCTGGGTAGTTCGACCGCATCCCATTCCACCCCGTTGATGCCCGACACGCCGAGGTCTTCCACCTCGGTGAGCAGGTGATGCAAGCCGTGACCGAACTCGTGGAACAGGGTCTGCACTTCGTCATGGGTGAACACCGCAGGTTTGCCGCCGACGGGCGCGGAGAAGTTGCAATTCAAATAGGCGACAGGGGTTTGGATACCTTTTTCCAAACGACGGCGCGTGATGACATCGTCCATCCACGCACCACCGCGCTTGCTGTTGCGCGCGTAGAGGTCGAAGTAGAACTGGCCGACCAAATTATCTTTCGCATCGCGGATATCGAAGAAGCGCACGGTCTCATGCCACACAGGCGCTTGAGCGGGTTTGATCTGCAAACCGAATAGCGTTTCCACCAACTTGAACAGACCCGCCATCACCGCATCTTCAGGGAAATACTGCTTCACTTCCTGTTCAGAGAAGGCGTAGCGCTGCTCGCGCAGTTTCTCGCTGGCGTAGGCCACATCCCACGAGCGCATGTCGCTGATACTTAGTTTCGTCTTGGCGAACTCACGCAGTTCGACCAAGTCTTTTTCTGCAAAAGGCCGCGCACGTTGTGCCAGCTCGCGCATGAAGTCCACCACCTGTTGTGGAGTCTCCGCCATCTTGGCAGCGAGAGAGAGTTCGCCGAAATTCTTGAAGCCAAGCAATTGCGCTTCCTCAGCTCGCAACGTGACGATCTCGTCCATCAAGGGTGTGTTGTCCAACTCAGGTTTGCCGAACTCGGAAGCGCGTGTGGCATAGGCGCGATACATCTTCTCGCGCAGGTCTCGGTTGTCGGCGAACTGCATCACGGGCAGATAAGACGGCGCTTTCAGCGTGAACAGCCAGCCCGCTTTCTCGGCAGCCTGTGCGGCTTCGCGCGCGGTCTGTAAAACATCTTCCGGCAGACCATCCAACTCGCCGCGATTCTCGATGACCAAGGTGTATTCGTTGGTCGCATCGAGGATGTTGTCGGAGAAACGTGAGGACAATTCGGATTGGCGCTCCTGCACCGCGAGGTAGCGCGCCTTCTTGTCATCGGGTAACTCAGCACCGCCTAAGCGGAAATCGCGCAGTTCGTTCTCGATGATCTTCTTGCGTGCCGCGCTCAATCCGGCGAACGCGGAGCTATTGCGCAGCGCCTTGAACTTTTGGAACAGTGCGAGGTTCTGTCCCAGCTCGGCGTAGTAGGCCGTGATCTTCGGCAAGGTCGAGTTGTAGGCATCGCGTAACTCGGGCGAATTCATCACCGCATTCAAATGTCCCACCGGCCCCCACGCGCGACCTAGACGCTCGTTCGCATCTTCCATCGGTCGCACGAAAGTATCCCAAGCCTGTCCTGAGCTTGTCGAAGCGGTGGGTAGTGAGTCATCCGCCAGCAAACGAGTGATGAGCGCGCGGTTCTCATCGAGCAGTTGTTCGATGGCGGGTGCGACATGTTCGGGTTTGAGCTCTGCGAAACGGGGGAGACCGGAAAAATCCAGCAGGGGATTAGCTGATTGAGAGTGTGTAGTCATTTTTTGTTCTCATATAACTAGCTGGATTTCGGTGCAGACTAACCTGCGTGCAGGTTATGTCGGAGCCAAAGTCGAGTAGTGGGTTCATAGCATCCTGAAATTACGAAGCGCCCTCGAAAGAGGGCGCGGTTCAAATCAAATTATTGTTGAAAAACGAGCTGCCCATCAAGCAAGGTATAACGCACGCGACCTTGCATCTCGTAGCCATTGAAGGGCGTGTTCTTGCCTTGGCTCTTGAGGGCGGCGGGTTCTACCTTCCACGCGGCTTTGGGGTCGAACACGCAGAGGTCGGCATGTACGCCGATACTCAGGTGACCCATCTTCACGCCCAACAGTTGAGCGGGGTTGATGGTGATACGCGAGAGCGCATCCAGCAACGGTATCTTGTCTTGCTCAGCCCATTTCAACACCAGCGGCAGCAGCAGTTCCAAACCCGTCGCGCCATCTTCTGCTTCGGCGAAAGGCATCTGCTTGGCATCTTCATCCACGGGTGAATGGTTGGAGCAGATGGCGTCGATGGTGCCGTCGCGTAGTCCGGCACGAAGCGCGTCGCGGTCACGCAGACTACGCAGGGGCGGTACGAGGTGGCAGTTGGAATCGAAGTAGCCGATGTCCATCTCGGTGAGGTGCACGTGGTTCATCGAAACGTCGCAGGTGACTTTCAACCCTTCACGTTTCGCGACACGGATCATCTCGACACCGGCACCGCTGGAGACGCGGCAGATGTGTAGCTGAACACCGGTCTCGCGAGCGAGTTGCAGCGCGGTGGACAAGGCAACAGTCTCGGCTACGACGGGGATGGAAGGCAGACCCAAGCGCGTCGCGACTTCGCCGTCGTGCGCCACGCCGTTCTTGGCAAGGAAACTATCTTGCGGACGCAGCCATACGCGGTAGCCAAAGGTGGCGGCGTATTGCATGGCGCGCATCAACACGCGGGTGTCGGTGAGCGGCACATCGGCTTGGCTGAAGGCTTTGCAACCCGCCTCGGTCAGCTCGATCATCTCGGTGAGTTCCGCGCCTTTCAATCCGTAAGTCAGCGCACCTTGCGGGAACACGCGGCATTGGTTCAGATTGCGCGCGCGATGTTTAAGCATCTCCACCAGACCCGGTTCATCCAGCGGCGGATCGGTATCAGGCGGGCAGGAGAGGGACGTGACGCCTCCCGCAACGGCGGCGGACATCTCCGACTCCAAGGTGGCGCGATATTCGTATCCGGGTTCGCGCAAACGCGCAGCAACGTCCGTCAGCCCCGGCATCACGATCAGACCGCTGGCATCGATGACTTGGTCAGCGACGAAACCATCAGGCGCTTTACCGAGGGCGGCGATACGGCGATTCGAGATGAACACGTCTTGTTGTGTATCGATCTTGTTCTTGGGGTCGATCACGCGACCGTTCTTGATCAGGATATTCATTGTTTCGCTCCTGCGAGGGTGCTCATCACCGCCATGCGCACCGCGATACCGAAAGTGACCTGCGGCAGGATGACCGATTGCGAACCATCCGCCACGCTGGAGTCGATCTCCACGCCGCGATTCATCGGACCGGGGTGCATCACGATGGCGTCGCCTTTGGCTGCAGCCAGACGCTCTTGAGTGAGTCCGTAGTATTTGAAGTATTCCTGTGCCGAAGGCAGCAGTGCGCCTTGCATGCGTTCGTTCTGTAGGCGCAGCATCATCACCACATCCACATCCTTCAGGCCTTGTTCCATGTCGTGATAGACCTGCACTCCGAGCTTTTCGACGTGGCTCGGCAACAGCGTCTTGGGCGCGACGACGCGCACTTCAGGTACGCCCAGCGTGGTCAGCGCATGGATCTGCGAACGTGCGACGCGTGAGTGCAACACGTCACCCACGATGGCGACCTTCAGGTTGTGGAACTCTTTCTTGTAGTGACGGATGGTGAACATATCCAACAGTGCTTGCGTCGGATGTGCATGGCGTCCGTCACCGGCGTTGATGACATGGATGTCCGGTGCGACGTGCTGCGCGATGAGGTGAGCTGCGCCGCTGGAAGAGTGGCGCACCACAAACATGTCGGCGTGCATCGCGCACAGGTTGTCCACTGTGTCCAACAGTGTTTCGCCCTTGCTGGTGGAAGACGAGCCGATGTTGAGGTTGACCACGTCGGCGGAAAGTTTCTTCGCCGCGATTTCGAAGGTGGTGCGCGTGCGGGTGCTGTTCTCGAAGAAGATGTTGAAGACGGATTTGCCGTGAAGCAGCGGCACTTTCTTGATCTCGCCCCCCTCGCTGATATTCACGAAACCGGCGGCTTTATCCAAGATGTCGCGCAGGATACGCGCGGGAAGACCTTCGGTGCTCAACAGATGTTGAAGTTCACCGTTCTTATTCAGTTGTGGGTTGTTCATGCGTAGATTCCTGCGCTGGGTTCATCGAAATACGCTTGCAGTATCTGCTGCGCGGCATACTGATCGATCAGGGGTTTCTGCTTGCGGCCATGTATCCCCGCGGCATCCAATGCTGTGCTTGCAGCGGCGGAAGTATACCGCTCATCGACCAGAATCGTCGGCAAATTGAACCGACCTTTGAGGCGGTTGGCGAAGCGGCGACTCCGTGCCGTCATCTCATGCGGCGTGCCGTCGTCGTTGAACGGCAAGCCGACTACCAAAGCGGCCGGTTGCCATTCCGCGAGCAGCGCCGCGATGATTGCGAAGCGCGCATCATTTTTCTCATCGTTGATGGTGGTCAGCGGTTGTGTTGTACACGCTACAGAATTACCGACGGCAATACCGATGCGTTTGGTGCCAAAATCGAATGCGAAAAGTGTGCCTTGGTGAAGGCCACTGTTCATGCTTGAAAACCTTGGCTTGAAATTCCGCAACTGCGAAAAAGTGGGTTGTAACGCTCAACAGAGCGTAAGGAGAGCGTCGCGAAATTACGCATGGCCCGCTTCATCACATAACGTGGCGTAATTAACACCGAGTAACGCCATTGCAGCCGGCAGGCGCTCTTCGGCGGGAAGACCGAACAGGATGTGCTCGTTCGCGGGCACGCTCAGCCACGCATTGGCGGCGAGTTCCTGCTCGAGTTGCCCTTGTGACCATCCCGCGTAACCCAATGTGACCAGCAGGTGATGCGGGCCAAACCCTTCACCTACCGCCTGCAATATATCCTTTGAAGTGGTGAGTTCGATCTTGTCGTTGACTTGCAGGGTGGATTGCCAATTGCCACCGGCCTCGTGCAGGACGAAGCCACGATCTGTCTGCACCGGACCACCGAAATGAATTGGTAGATCGTCAAGTTCGGATTGTTTGAGTGGCAGGTTGATCTGGGCAAAAAGCTCGCTCAGGGTCAGGCTGATCGGCCGGTTCACCACGATTCCCATTGCTCCCTCGTCGTTGTGCTCACAAACGTAGGTAAGTGATTTGGTGAAGAAGGGGTCGGTCATCGCCGGCATGGCGATGAGGAAGTGATTGGTAAGATTCATTTCGGACATGTCGGCATTGTAGCTTTCCGTTCTCGCCTTCACAATTGTGTAAGGCACCGTGCACTGGAACAGGGCGACTACTCTTTCATTTCCACAAATAACTTGGAGATCAAAGTCTGAACTTCCCGCGAATTTTTTGAGAATTCGCCGTTCAGGATGAGATCCATAGCAGCCTCTTTTTGTGCATGTTGCACAAGGTCGACAACCTGAGAGGCGCTGATGTGGAATTGTGCATGCTTGGCTTTTAGCTGATGGAACAAAGGCAGGTGTCCGGTGTACGTGGCGCCCTGTCCATAAATCCATTTACCCAGGGCACATTGGTCATCCCGGCAAATGACCGCGTGATCGAGGCTCTCGGTAGACGTGCCTTCGGCGTATGCAGTGAGACGTTGTTTCCACTTGCGATGTGCTTCGATGGCGGCTACAAAATCCAATCCTTTAATGACGGCTTCATCGCGGATGCCACCTGGCTGGGAAGAAGGAATTGTCTGCGCAGTTTTTTCATCGCCCCGCGACATGGCTGTAAACCAATCGAAAATACCCATTTGCCCTCCCAGGGGTCATACGTTGTACTAAATGGTCAATCAGGCTAGAACGGTGAAACTGCGCATATTTTGCTCTTCACAGTTTGGTTTCATTGATGAAATGCGCGATGTGTTGCAGTAACTCGACTTCCTGGAAGGGCTTACCCATATATTCGTTCGCGCCTAATTCCAAAGCATAGTTGCGGTGTTTGTCGGCTGTACGCGAGGTGATGAAAATGATTGGCAGCGTACGGGTCCTTTTGTCCAGACGCAAACGTCTGACCAATTCGAATCCGTCCATACGCGGCATCTCGATATCCAGCAACATGACGTTCGGGGTAATCGCGGTTAACTGTTCCAGAGCATCGATGCCATCTTTGGCTGTGACGACCTGATATCCGGCACGTTCCAGCAAACGGCTGGTGATCTTGCGCACGGTGAGTGAATCGTCCACCACCATCACCAGAGGTATTCTGCGCACTGCTTCTGCAGACACTGTTCGGGTTACCTTGCGCGTGACCGCGATGCGTTGGGCGAAAGCGACCGGATTGATGATGAGTACCACCTGACCATTGCTGGATACCGTGGCACCCGCGATGCCGGGCAGGCGGGCGAGCTGGGGTCCGATGTTCTTCACCACCACTTCTTGGTTACCCAACAACGTGTCAACATGCAATGCAATGCGATGCTCACCGCTGCGAAGTAACAACACAGGGTTGTGGGGTTGACTAACGATCTCGGCTTCTTCATCACCCAGCATTCGGGGCAGGTAGTAAAGTCCATAGTGGTGACTTTGCCAATCCACAAAATTCTGACGATAGATCGCCGCAATTTCCCCGGGCTTGAGTTGTTGTACGTGTTCCACCATGGTCGAAGGAACGGCATAGGTGTTATGCCCTGACCGAACCAGCAATGTTTTCGTGACCGCGAGTGTCAACGGTAGATGAATGCTGAAGCGCACACCAACACCGGACTCGGAGGACACATCGATGCGGCCCCCCAACGAGGATATCTCACTGCGCACCACATCCAAACCGACGCCCCGACCCGAGATTTCGGTGACCTCGTTGGCAGTAGACAAACCGGCAGTGAAAATCAGCTGCATCACCTGTTCATCGCTGAAGGACTCGCCTTCATTGATGATTCCGTTCTCCAGCGCCTTCCGGCGGATACCGGAAATATCCAAGCCGCCGCCATCATCGCTACATTCGAATACGACCTCATTGCTGTCGTGGTGCAGGGATAGCCTGATCTCTCCGATGGGTGCCTTGCCGGATTGGGCGCGTTGCTCCGGTGTTTCAAGTCCGTGCGAAATGGAATTACGTAACAGGTGTTCAAAGGGTGCCGTCATCTTCTCCAGCACACTGCGGTCGAGCTCGATCTCGGTTCCCGTCAATTCAAGGTTGGCTCTTTTGCCCGTATCTTTGCCCGTCTGGCGCACGACACGATAAAGGCGTTCGCCGATACTGCCGAAGGGCACCATGCGAATGGACATCAAACCTTGTTGCAGATCACGATTGAGCTGTGCCTGCGAAGACAGTGCAGCCGTTGTCTCATCCAGATTGTTCAGCAACGACTGCTGCACTGTTTGCACGTCATGCACGCTTTCGTTCATGAACCGTGTCAATTCCTGGAGGCGGGTAAAGCGGTCGAATTCCAGCGGGTCAAATTGTTGCGCGCTATCACCGCTTGTCGTGACACGCGCCTGCATCTGGCCTTCGGCTTGTATCTCCACCTCGCGCAATTGCTTGCGCAGGCGGTTAATACTGTCGGACAACTCCAGCACGCTAATCTTGAATTCGCGCAACTCGGCCTCGACGCGCGAACGGGCCACGCTGATCTCGCCAGCCTCGTTGACCAGCCTGTCCACTGTGTCGGAACGTACACGCAACAAAGCCGCCTGCATCGCGCGCTCGGCACCGACCTCCAAAACCGGTCCGGTTGCGGGAAGGGAGACACGGGATGCGGCTGTCACGGTGCCGGGGAGTGCTTCGTCCTCGGCTAATCCGTCTTCCTGCGGAACATGCAGGTGATCAATGGCGCTGGCGATGCGATCAAGATAACTTTCCAACTCAGTCCACAACGCGTCGTCCAGTGTGTTGCGGACAATGGATTTGCTCACGCGATCTTCAACGCGGTGCGTCAATTCACCCAACCGCATCGCGCCCGCCATACGCGCACTGCCCTTGAGCGTGTGCAAACTGCGCTGCAGGTTGCGACCCAACTGTGCGTCGCCGGGATTCTCGCGCCAGGCACGCAAAGTGCTGCCGATCTGCGGATAGAGCTCGTTGGCTTCATCCAGGAAGATGGGCAATAACTGCGCATCCACCTCATCGTTAACAACACGCTGTTTTTTGCGGGCGGAAACAATATCTGCCAGCGGTTCGTCAGTAGGTCGTTCTACTTCCTGGCGCGCGACAGAAGTGGATTCCGTTTTAGCCGGCAGCAGAGTGATGACTGGAACGTGTTCATTTCCAATTGTTTGAACAGCAATCGCTTCAAGATTGGCGACGACTTCATTGTCGTTATGCAGCCTGGCGATGAGTTCGGGCTGCGGCAGGGGTTCTCTGTGGTTGCGGATCGCTTCACACAACTCATCCAGTTTGCGGATGACTACTTTGATCAGTTCAATTTGCGTCGAATTCAGGCAGCCACTCTTGTCGATGCGGGCGCCAAGCCATTGTTCAAGCGCATAGGCAAGCTCGGCTGTCGACCAGAAACCCATGTTGCGATTGACGCCGGCCAAGGTATGCGCCGTGCGCATGAAATCGAACGTGACCACGGCAGCCTCTGCTTCCTGCAGATCGGCAAGGTGGTGCTGTAAGGTACGGACGAGTTGCGCGGCTTCTTCAGAGGCGATACGGAACAGCAAGGGTTCGATGCTGACCGAGCCAATTTGCAACGGCGCTTCTTCCGCAAGGCTTTCGACTTCTACAGGGCGCGCCGTATCCGCCACAGCGGGCAGGGGAAGCGCAGAGCCGTTCTCGATGTGGTCTGCCAACGTGAGCAGATGCGTGGTGTCGATATGCGCGGTCGTGCTGCCGCTTCTAAGCATGTCAACCCAGTGTTGGAACAACACCTCGGCATCGCCAACCATCTCCAGAATCGCGGGCGTGGTTTGCTTGTTCTCCGCCAGCCATTTGTTCATCGCGCGTTCGACCGCCCAGGCAACCTCACCCAGGTCGGTCAGCCCCACCATGCGTCCGCTGCCTTTCAGCGTATGAAATGCGCGCCGTATGGTCACCCAGGGTTCACGGCTATCCAGATGTAGCCGCGAGATATCCAGATTGGCGCGCAGAGTTTCCATGACTTCTTGCGCCTCTTCGAGAAAAACTTCCAGCAGTTCCGCGTCCTCGTCACCCGATCGGATCGAAACGCCTGGTGGAACGATAACTTCTTCGGGAATGCCGGCATCGGAGTGACCCGCGCTGGCGAAGGCATCTTCCAGATCATGCAACACCTTGCTCAATGCCAGTGGATCCGGCTTCTGTCCCAAGGTCAGGCCGTGGACATAGTCGCCCAGAATGCTGATGGCATCGGCGACCGTGCGCATCTCCTTGGCTGAGGGTAATTCACCATTGTGATAGCGCTCGGTGACCTGGCGCAGGGTTGAAAGTAAATGCTCCGCGACATCCAGCGACAAAATGTGCAAACCACCCTGTACCTGGCTCAGCAATCGGTTGATCTGGGTGAGTTCGGGGCGTTTGATCCGGTCGGAGAATATCGCATTCAAATACTGTTCGATGTGTTGCAGATTGTTCTGCATCTCGATGGCCAAGGGCGATATCACTTCGCGCTGCTCCATCTCGCAATAGAGTGAAACCAGACTTTCCAGCTTGGTCACGTCCTCCGGCAGTCGCATCATGCCTTCTTGCAGGCGCAGGCTCAGAATACGTGCCTGTTCATGGAAGCCGTTGCCCAGGTTCTGATAGTGCTCGATACCGCTGCTGAGCAGCAACAGTGCCATCGCCATATCCATGGAGACGCGTTGTGCCCGTTCCGGATCATCCGAATTTACGGCGATGTTGTGGATTTGTTTGCACAAGAACTGCAATGTGTTGCGGTCGAGCTGATCGGCCATCTGGTACAACTGCTCGCTTTGGTCGACGAAGCGTTTGCAGGATGCGGTATCTCCGGCAACACAATGTTCCCAGGATTCGTCTGCAGCAGACAATTGGGAGCGCATGTTTTCAAGCAGCGCGGCCGTTTCACTGGGCGGAAGTTGCGGCTCATCCGGCAGGTAATCGTCCAACTCGTATGTCTTCTTGATGCTGTCTACCGCCTCGCTTACCGTATGACTGCGGGCGATCAGATACAACATCTCGTTCAGCGCGGCATCCTCGTCGTAAGGGCTGTTCTCCAGCTGGGCACGCATTCTCTGGTCGATGCGGCTGAGTGCTTTTTTGATATTCAATTCCGGGGGCACGCCGTCGTGCATCACACAATTCAATAGCCCGCTGCCCACCCACCAAAATGCGCGTTGCTGATCCTGCGCAACGCAAAGCATCACCGTACGTACCGCAGCCATCATTCCGCGCAAAGCCGGAACCGTGCCATCATGGCGCAGCCATTTCAGCAAATTCTGCTGATATAACATCCGCGCACTTTTGATGCGGGTGTATGCATCGTCCAGTTGGACTTCGCCCAAAACTGTTGATGGCAATTTAACATCCAGGTCGGGGAAGAACAGATCGACTTCAAAAGCCATATCCAGACCGCGCGCCTGATGCAGTTCCTGGTACTCGTTGAACAGTCGCAGCGTGGCATTGGGCGCGCCCGCCACGATAGCGTCCAGATAATGGGTGATACCGAATAGCGCCCGACGAATCGCATCCTGGCGCATGGGTGAAGTGTCCTGCGGATGACTCGCGAACTCATCCAACAGCTTTCGCAACTCATCGCAAAACACCACGAGTCCGGGCAAAGGCAAGATCTGCAGGACGCCGCGCACCCGGTGCAATTCGGCGATGGCAAAAGAAAGCGACTGCAGATCGCCACCAGAAACGAAGAAATTCTCCAGCTCGCGGCTGATCGCGGCTATCGAGTTATCAAGCTCGGCTTTGACCGACAACAACGGAAGTGAGTTGAACGATGCCGACACACTAGTCCTTACAGTTTGAAGCCTGCGACGGAACCACTCAATTCACGGGCCAGATTCTCCAGCTGCGACACAGAAGCACTGGTGAGTTGCGTACCTTTGGAGGTTTGCTCGGTGATCTTCAGAATATCGCCCATAACCGAAGCGACTTCTTGAGCCATGTCGGTCTGCACTTGGGTGGAAACCGAGATGCTATTCACCAAGTCGGTCAGTTCGCGTGTCGAACGTTCAATCTCCAGCAGCGATCTGCCCGCTTCATCGGACAGCCGCGCGCCCTCGACCACACCCTGCGTGCTTTTTTCCATCGCGGACACCGCATCCTGGGTATCACCCTGAATGGTCTTGACCAGCATACCGATCTGCTTGGTCGCCTCGCCGGAACGTTCCGCAAGGCGCTGAACTTCTTCCGCCACCACGGCGAATCCGCGACCCGCTTCACCCGCTGAAGCCGCCTGGATCGCCGCGTTCAATGCCAACACATTGGTCTGTTCCGTGATGTCCGAGATCAGGTCAACGATCTCGCCGATCTCTTGCGAACTTTCGCCCAGGCGTTTGATACGCTTGGAGGTCTCCTGGATTTGTTCGCGGATTCCGCCCATGCCGGCCACGGAATTCTGCACCGAGCGTGCGCCCTGTTCAGTCACTTCCAGCGTACGCCGCGCCACTTCAGACGATTGCGCCGCACTGCGGTCAACTTCCTGAATGGATTTGGCCATCAATTCAACGGCGCCGCCCGCATCCCGAATCTCGGCCGCCTGTTTCTGGGTGGCGGCCAGCAGACCTTTGGTGATCGTGCCGGCATCGGTGGTTGCCTTGGACACTTGCAACGAAGTCGCGATAACGCGCGAAACCAGTTTGCGCAACTCGTCCGTGGTGTAGTTGATCGAGTCGGCAATCGCGCCGGTGATATCTTCCGAGACCGTAGCTTTCGCGGTCAGATCGCCGTCTGCCAAGTCCGACAATTCGTTCATCAAACGCAGAATCGCCTGCTGGTTCTGCCGGTTGAGTTTGGCGGATTCACGTTCGCGGCGCTGGGATTCGTCAAGATAGATCTTGGACAACAGCAACAGCAGCAACAGCAGCATACCGCCCGAAAACGCCACGATGAAACTCGAAGCCCGGCCCGAGCTGGCATCTTCATAACTCTTCACCAGATTCTGGGTCAGCGCCAGCATTTGTGTGTCTTCTTCCATCAGGCCTTGGGCGGCCTTGCGCGAGGTCAGCACGTTGTCTTTGTTGGCGGCAATGAAACCCACCACGTTTTGGTAACTGTCAAACTCATCTTTCAATGCGAGCACGTTGGGATCGGTCTGCGGCATCTCGCTCAACAGTAATTGAGCCGTACGCATCTTTTCCGGCAACTCTGAAAGTCCTTCGGTCGAAGTCGAGGTCTGTACCGTTTGCACCGCGCCCACGGTTTGCTCAAGCAAGAGTTGGAAGCGGTTGGCCTTCTGGCTGTAAGCAGCAGGGGCAGTGGCTGTCACTTGCTCGGCACGCTTCAACATGCCGCGTTGCAGCGAGGCTCCCCGTTCCAGAGTGACCAATACCGCGCGTCCTTGCGCCAACTGGTCGAGGTAACCAACCAAACGCGGCCATTTGGTCAACAGCGTATCCAAACGAATGCGTGCCGAGTCGGCTGTCGGAGCCAAGTTGTCATCGCCCATGTCCAGCGTTTTCAAGATCGCCGCAAATTGCGCACGCGTGTCGTTCAGCTGATCAAAAGCTTCCGAGTCCCCGGTGATACTGGCAACCTCGGCATGCTTGGCCAGTCGTTGCGAGAGTAATTGCAATTTGGAGGCTAGAGCCACATAACGTGAACCGGAGCTGGCCGCGATCGTGTCAAAATAGGTGAACACCGAAGCGATCATCAGGAACACCAACAAAAGCGCACCCAATATGCGCAACTGATTGTCAAACGATTGATTACTAAACCAGGGTATATGGACAGTCTTGATTTCGTCTGCATGTCCGGTGGAGGACTTGGCGGGCGGTGTGGATCTTTTTAAGGGTAATTTTAATGCCATATTTTTCTCCATTTGCTGAAGGGACTAATCCCCGATCTGCAAAAACTCCGGTTGTGACAACAATTGCGTGATGTCCAGCTTGCGCCAGAACTGCCCGTTCCCGTCCCTAAAACCAACTAGCCCATCGAGTTCGCTTTCTTGCCAATCAAACGTGTTGCGCAATCCCAATACCTTTGAGATCAGCAAGCCCGTGTTGAACGCAAAGCGATGCCCCAGCAGCATCACACGATTCCCCGCTTCATGCACGGTCGGCTCGCCGGACAGGTAGGCTTTGAGATCGACAATGCTGTACAGATTTCCGCGCACATTGGCGACCCCGCAATACCATGGCTTTGTCAGCGGCACTGAAGTCAACATTGGCATCGACATCACTTCGCTGATATCGGTCATATTGACCAGCCAATAATCCTGTCCAACTTGTACACCCAGTGTGGAAAGGTGGGCGCTGCCGCTAGACTCCATATGCAGTCTATCCAGCACCTGCTGTTGGAATTCGCGAAGATTGAAGCGTTTGGACATGGTGTCAACAGATCAGCCGAGCGCGGCAATCTTGCCGAGCAACTCGTCCGCGTCGATCGGTTTGGTGACGTAATCCCTCGCGCCTTGGCGCAAACCCCAAATCTTGTCCGTCTCCTGCCCTTTGGTCGAGCAGATGATGATGGGGATATGACGTGTCGATTCGTTCTGGGTGAGCACGCGCGTGGCCTGGAACCCGTTCAAGCCGGGCATCACCACATCCATCAGAATCAGATCGGGCAATTCGAGCTTGGCGCTGGCCACGCCGGTTTCGCCACTCTCGGCGAACGTCATCTGAAAACCGGCTTTGCCTAGAATTTCTCCTATCACATGGCGCTCTGTTGGCGAGTCATCTACAACCAATATTTTTTTTATTGCCATGTTCTACCTCATTTGTAGCGTTTAGTGTGTTCCAAGACGGCCTCGATCAAACTTTTCTTGCTGAAGGGCTTGGTCAGATATTGGTCGGAACCGACCAGTTTGCCGCGAGCGCGGTCGAACAGAGTGTCTTTGCTGGTGAGCATCACCACCGGGGTGGATTTGAAATCGCGGTGATTCTTGATCAGGGCGCAAGTCTGATAACCATCCAAACGCGGCATCATCACATCCACAAAGATGACGTCAGGCTTGTTGTCCATGACCTTTGACAAACCGTCAAAACCATCTTCTGCCAGCACCACTGCAGCCCCTGCCTGCGATAGGAAAATCTCGCCGCTGCGGCGAATGGTATTGCTGTCGTCTATGAGCACCACTCGGATACCAGACAGACTATCGCTCAATTGTTCCACCCTGAAATTGCATTATTATTTACCCGCGCTTGTCGCGGAATCCCCATCCGAGTGCGGATGCTACAGCACACACCGTTTCCGCTCAATGTGTTTATCTCCGCCAGAATTGTGGAGTGAACAGGATCAACACGGTGAATATCTCCAGACGGCCAATTAACATTGCGGCAGTACAAACCCAAGTTTGGAAATCCGTGAGACCCTGATAGTTGCCTGCAGGTCCGACTTGGTTCAATCCGGGTCCGGCATTATTGATGCAGGCAATTACAGCCGAAAAGGCAGAAATAAAATCAAGACCGCTGATGAGTAATGCAAAGGTCAGGCACGCGATGCTGATGAAATACAGGAAAATGAAACCGAGCACAGCGAACACAATACTGTTGGCGACCACATGACCGCTAATTTTCATCGGGTTGACTGCAGCCGGATGCAACAGTATGAGAAACTCGCGGCCGGCCTGTTTAACCAGCACCAGTGTGCGAATCATCTTGATACCGCCGCCGGTGGAACCCGAGCTTGCCGCGATACAGCTCAAAAACAACATCCACATGGGCGCAAAAATCGGCCACTGGTTGAAATCCGTACTGGCAAAACCACAGTCAGTCGCCATCGAGACTAGGTTGAAACTGGCATGTCGCAAAGCCGTCAAGAATTCGGGATAGGTGCCTTGCCACCACAGAAACAAGGCGATACCGAAACAACTGCCAACGATCAAAGTAAAAGTCGCAATCGCTTCAGCATCACGCAAATAGGCTTTTATACTCTTACCGCGCCAGGCTAAGAAGTGAGTGGCAAAGTTCATCGCAGCTAACAACATAAACACAATAAGAACAAATTCAATGGCGGGTGAATTGAAATAACCGACACTGGCATCGTGTGTGGAAAATCCTCCCAAGCCCATCGCGGCAAACGCATGGCAGATTGCATCGAGCCAGTTCATGCCAACCAGTTTGAGCAATAAAATGCACGCGAGGGTGATGCCCACATACACCATCCAAAGGTTGCGCGCCGTGTCGGCGATACGGGGTGTCAATGCCGAATCTTTCATCGGCCCCGGGGTCTCGGCCTTGAAAAGTTGGCGGCCACCGATACCGAGCAACGGCAACACGGCCACGGCCAACACGATGATGCCCAAGCCACCCAACCAGTTCAACTCATGACGCCAGAGATTGAGTGCGGGAGGAAGATTGTCCAAACCGACCAACACGGTTGCTCCGGTCGTGGTCATCCCGGACATCGTCTCAAAATAAGCATCCGTGAATGACAGGTTGGGGATCATCATCAGTAACGGGATGGTGCCGAAAGCAGGCATCGCGGTCCACATCGCCACCACCAGCAGATAACCGTGGCGAATGGAAAGTTCGCCTTTGTGGCGGCGAGTCAGCATCCACATCAAAAGTCCCGCGCAAGCGGTCCATAACATCGCCAACACAAAATCGAACAGCAGGGTGTAGTCGCCATAAATCAGCGAAGTGATGATCGGCATCACATACGCGATGCTGAACACCACCAGCAACAGCCCCAATGCGTGGATAACCGTCAAAGCGCGTTGCATTAGAAGAACCCGATGTTCACTTGGAACAGCTTCTCGACTTTGCGAATCATCTTCTTGTCGATGACGAATACGATGACATGGTCCTCCGGTTCGATCACCGTGTCGTGGTGGGCGATGATGACCTCATCGCCGCGCACGATCGCGCCAATGGTCGCACCACGCGGCGAATCGATCTCTTCGATGCGGCGACCCACCACATGGGAAGATTGGCGGTCACCATGCGCGACCAGCTCAAGTGCTTCGGCTGCACCCCGGCGCAGGGAGTGCACTGCAGCCACATCGCCCTGGCGTACATAGGCGAGTAATGACCCGATGGTGACATGTGCCGGCGACAAAGCGATATCGATCTTGCCTCCCTGTACAAGACCCACATAGGCGCTGCGATTGATGAGTCCGATCACTTTGCGGGCGCCAATCTGTTTGGCCAGCAGAGCGGACATGATGTTGTTCTCATCGTCGTTGGTCAGGGCACAGAACACGTCCACGTCTTCGACGTGTTCTTGTTGCAGCAACTTCTCGTCGGTGCAATCGCCATGCAACACTAAAGTCTTGCTCAACTGGCTGGCCAGACGTTCACAGGATTTTTTGTTGAATTCGATCAACTTGACCTGATAGTTGTCCTCCAACGTTTTGGCCAATCTTTTGCCGATGTTGCCGCCCCCCACAATCATGATCCGCTTGGCTGGCTTGTCCATGCGGCGCATTTCTTTCAGGACGCTGCGGATATTTTCGGTCGCGGCAATGAAAAAGATCTCGTCACCATCCTCGATGACGGTGCTACCTTCGGGGAACAAAGGCCGGTCTTTGCGGAAGATCGCGGCGACACGGGCATCCACATGGGGCATGTGGGTGCGCAGGAAACGCAGCGGTTGCCCGACCAGCGGGCCGCCCTCGAAGGCGCGCACCGCGACCAGTGACACTTTGCCCTGGGCGAACTCCAGCACCTGCAAGGCTTCGGGGAACTCGATTAACTTGGCGATGTATTCGGTCAGGATCTGCTCGGGGCAGATGGAGAAATTGACGCAAAAGTTGTCCGCGCTGAAGACTTCTTCGCGATTGAGATATTCGGTGGAGCGGATGCGCGCGATGCGTGTCGGTGTGTTGTAAAGCGAGGCGGCCAATTTACAGGCGACCAGATTTACTTCATCGCTTTGTGTTACCGCCAATAACATATCGGCATCCGCAATACCCGCTTGTTCCAGGATAGAGGGATGGGCCGCGTTGCCAAGGACCGTTCGCAAATCCAGGCGATCCTGCAACAGTTGCAACTTCTCCGCATCCGAGTCCACCACCGTGATGTCGTTGGCTTCATTCACCAGACTTTCCGCAACCGTCGAGCCGACTTGGCCCGCACCCAAAATCAGAATCCTCAAGGTGTTTCCTTCCATTTAATCGAGCAACCCATACTGGCGATCTGATCACGCGGGCCTTGACCCGTCTTGGCCACTTGCAACATGGCGTTAAAAAGATCGCGCGCCGCATCCGCAACAGATTCTTTGCGCGAGGCGTCCAGCCGTCCGCGGTATTGCAGCTCCCCATCCGCATTGAAGCCGAAGAAATCCGGCGTGCATACCGCGCCATAATCCTTGGCAATCTGTTGCGTTTCGTCCCAGACATACGGGAACGGGTAATGATGTTGCTGCGAGATGAGTTTCATATTGTCGAACGCGTCCTCGTCGTATTCGGATGGATCGTTGGACATCACGGCGATGCTATTGATGCCGTGCTGCTGTAATTCGAGAGTATCGCGGATGATGCGCTCGCGGATGGATTTGACGTAAGGGCAATGGTTGCAGATGAACATCACCAGCAAACCGTTTTTGCCGCGTGAACTTTCCAATGTGTGGCGCCTGCCGTCCACACCCAACAAATCAAACGGGCGTGCTTTCCAGCCGAAATCACACAAAGGCGGTTGCAGACTGACCATTGATTTTTCCTCCCAAAATACAGCGTTATTTTTCTGTCCGATATATTATCACGGTCGAATTGAACCCAATCGTTGACCATGTCCGCTCCAAGATTTTATTGCCCGCCCCCGTTACCCCTGAGTAGCAATGCCGAACTTCCACCGGACGCGGCGCATCACGCTTCCCGTGTTTTGCGGTTACGGGCGGGCGATGCGGTGCAACTATTTGACGGCCAAGGCAATGCGCTGGATGCCACCATCCACGCCATCACCGGCAAGCACGTATTTCTGGGTAACCTGCAGACTGTGCTGGATACCAGCTCGTCAAATTTGAATATCCATCTGGCTCAAGCCATGTGCGGCAGTGAAAAGATGGATTGGGTCGTGCAAAAAGCCACGGAATTGGGCGCAAGCAGCATCCAGCCGGTACAGACGCAACGCAGCGTGGCCAAGTTGTCCGAGTCGCGCGCCGAGAAACGCGGCGGACATTGGCACGCTGTGGCAGTGGCTGCCTGCGAGCAAAGCGGACGCAACACGTTGCCGGTCACCAATGCACCTTTAGAGTTGGCAACATGGCTGGAAACACAGCGCGGTAATTCTCATAAGAAGTTTATCCTGCACCCCGAGGGAGCCGGAGCGTTGAATGAGCAGACTGGAATAGGCAAGGATGTCGTGTTGCTGATCGGGCCGGAAGGCGGCTTTACCCCCGATGAAGCACTGATGGCGCAACACGCGGGTTTCATATCCATCCGTCTCGGCCCGCGCGTGCTGCGTACCGAGACCGCAGCGATCACGGGCATCGCCGCCATACAGACGCTGTGGGGAGATTTTCAATAATCAATGCAAAGGAAGGGGTCAGGAATGCCTTATGTGAATATCCGTATCGCCGGCACTTTGAGCCGCGAACAGAAAGCCAGGATCGCCGAAGAGATCACTGACACGCTGGAGCGTATCGCGCTCAAACCCAAGTCGTATACTTATATCGCGTTTGATGAACTGCCCGACGAAAATTGGGCCATCGCCGGCAAGTTGCTGGATCAAGAATAGCCGTTAAGATAGCGTATCCGTATGAAAGGAAAATCATGCCTGCTGTTGCTGCCCCTGTGGATTTTGTCGCCTGGTTCCGTTCTGTCGCACCCTACATCAACGCGTTTCGCGGCAAAACTTTTGTGGTCGCGTTTGGCGGCGAAGTGGTGGCGGATGGCAAGTTCGTCGAACTGACGCATGATTTCAATCTGCTTGCCGCGCTGGGCATCCGGCTGGTACTGGTGCATGGTGCGCGGCCGCAGATCGAGCAACACCTGTCAAAGAACAATCTGGGCGATACCTACCACTTCGGCATTCGACTCACCGATGCCGAGACCATGCAATGCGTAAAGGAGGCGGTCGGGCGCGTGCGTGTGGAGATTGAGGCCTTGCTGTCGATGGGTTTGGCGAATTCGCCGATGGCGAACGCGGACATTCGCGTGGCGGGCGGAAATTTCATCACGGCGCGTCCAATCGGCATCATCAACGGCGTGGATTTGCAACACACGGGAACCGTGCGCAAGGTGGACGTTGCAGCCTTGCGTGACCGCATGGAGTTCGGTGAGGTGGTGTTACTTTCCCCGTTGGGATATTCGCCCACCGGCGAAGTCTTCAATCTCACGTTGGAAGAAATCGCCACCGCGACAGCCATCGCGCTGGATGCCGACAAACTGGTTTTCCTGATGGACACCGATGGCGTGTTGGACAAGAAAGGCCAACTCGAAAAATACCTGACGATTGAGCAGGCGCAGGCCGTGCTGGGCAAAAAGCGCAAGCTGCCGGACGATGTGGCGATGTATTTGCCCTGTGCGGTGCGCGCCTGCGAAGCCGGGGTTGCGCGCACACATTTGATCAGCCGCCACACCGACGGCGCATTGTTGCAAGAATTGTTCAGCGATGAGGGAATTGGCACCATGGTGGTCGAGTCCTCGCTCAATACCCTGCGCGCGGCGACCATCGAGGACGTGGGTGGGATCTTGCAGTTGCTGCGTCCATTGGAAGCCGACGGCATCCTGGTGCGTCGTTCGCGCGAATTGCTGGAATGCGAGATTGATCGTTTCGTGGTATTGGAACACGACCACCGCATCATCGGTTGCGCTGCGCTGTATCCTTTCCCGAACGAATCTTCCGCCGAGCTCGCCTGTCTGGCGGTGGAAAGTCAGAGCCGCGACCGTGGCTACGGCGATGCGATCATGAAACACATGAGTAATTTGGCGAGGTTACAAGGTATGAAAAAACTGTTCGTGTTAACCACGCGCACGGCGCACTGGTTCATCGAGCGTGATTTCAAAGAAGTGGATGTAAACCAGTTGCCCAAGGAAAAAAAGGCGCTGTACAACTATCAGCGGCGCTCCAAAGTGTTTGTTAAAGAATTGTAGAAAGTCGAAGTGTTTAAAAAAACTGTAACAAAATCCCTTTAAAATTTATCAGTTGTGGAGAATCGGAATGACAAGAATGGTGCAGTGTGTGAAATTGGGTCGCGAGGCGGAAGGTCTGGATCGCCTGCCTTATCCGGGAGTGTTGGGACAGCGCATCTTTGAAAACGTCTCAAAAGAAGCTTGGCAAGGCTGGATCAAATTCCAGACCATGCTGGTGAACGAGAACCGGCTCAACCTGGCCGACGCCAAAGCGCGAAAATACCTGGCCGAGCAGATGGAGAGCTATTTCTTTGGTGCGGGAACGCAGATGCCTAACGGTTACGTCCCGCCGAAAAACTGATCTTGGCTAAAAACTATCCCGCCCAGAATTTTCTCAACCGCGAGCTCGGCCTGCTGGAATTCAACCGGCGCGTGCTGGCCCAGGCGGAAGATCCCAATGTTCCCTTACTGGAACGCCTCAAATATTTGTGCATCGTCAGCAGCAACCTGGACGAGTTTTTCGAGATACGCGTCGCCGGACTAAAAGAGCAGATCAAATTGGGCGGACTGGCAGCCGGCCCTGACGGGTTGGAGGCTTCGCAGATTTACAAGCGCCTGTTTTCGCCGACGCATCAGCTCATCGCACGCCAATACGAATTATTCAACAAGGAGTTGGTGCCCGCACTGGCTGCGCAGGGCATCAAATTCATTCGCCGTACACACTGGAATGCGGTGCAACAAGCCTGGGTAAAAGATTTTTTCCTGCGCGAAGTGATGCCCGTGCTGACGCCCATCGGCCTTGACCCGTCGCACCCCTTCCCGCGCGTGGTCAACAAGAGCTTGAACTTTGCGGTTGAGCTGCAGGGCAAAGATGCGTTCGGCCGCAATTCCGCCAAAGCCATCGTGCAGGCACCGCGCGTATTGCCGCGTGCCATACCGATGCCGCCCGAGGTCGCCGGGTGTGCGCACGGTTTTGTCTTCCTGTCGTCCATTCTGCATGCGCATGTGGGCGAGTTGTTTGCCGGCATGGAAGTGCTGGGATGTTTCCAGTTCCGGGTGACACGCAACAGCGATCTGTTCGTCGATGAGGAAGAGGTCAAGAATCTGCGTGTCAGTTTGCAGGGTGAATTACCGCAACGCCACTTCGGTGATGCCGTACGGCTGGAAGTGGCCGACAACTGCACGCAGGAAATGGCCGACTTTCTGTTGCAGCAATTCGAGCTCAAGGCAGAGGATCTGTTCCGGGTACACGGCCCGGTCAATCTGGTACGCCTGATGCGCATCCCGAATCAGGTACCGCGCGACGATCTGAAGTTTCCGGCCTTCGTGCCGGGCGTGCCCGCCTTGCTGCAAAAAAAAGGCGCGGACATGTTCAAGGCAATCCGCAAAGGGGATGTGTTGCTGCATCATCCCTATCAGTCATTCAAACCGGTGCTGGATTTCATCAAGCAATCGGCCAACGACCCGAACGTAGTTGCCATCAAACAGACGGTGTACCGCACCGGAGCCGATTCGGAGCTGATGGAAGCGCTCATCAATGCGGCACAGCGCGGCAAGGAAGTCACCGTCGTGGTGGAATTGCTGGCGCGTTTCGATGAAGAAGCCAACATCAACTGGGCGAGCCGCCTGGAGGAGGTGGGCGCACATGTGGTGTACGGCGTGGTTGGCCACAAGACGCATGCCAAGATGCTGATGGTGGTGCGGCGCGAAGAGGGCAAGCTGCGCCGTTACGTGCATCTGGGGACCGGCAACTACCACCCACGCACTGCCAAGCTCTACACCGATTTCGGCTTGTTCACCTGCAACGAAGAAATGTGCGCCGATGTCAACGAGATCTTTGTTCAGCTCACCGGATTGGGCAAGGCGAACAAGTTGCATCACCTGTGGCAGTCGCCCTTCACGCTACACACCAAAGTGCTGGAATCGATCCGTAACGAGACAAAATTGGCCAAATCGGGCAAACGCGGACACCTCATCGCCAAGATGAATGCGCTGCTCGAACCGGAAACCATCATGGCGCTGTACGAGGCATCACAAGCGGGGGTCAAGATCGATCTCATCGTGCGCGGTGTGTGCGCACTGCGACCGGGTGTTCCGGGTTTGTCGGAGAACATTCGCGTGCGCTCCATCATCGGGCGTTTCCTGGAACACACGCGCATCTTCTATTTCCGCAATGATTTGCAGCACGATGTCTATCTGGCCAGTGCCGACTGGATGGACCGGAATTTTTTCCGGCGTATCGAGGCGTGTTTTCCTTTGCTCGACAAACGCTTGAAAAAACGCGTGTTGGATGAAGGCTTAAAAATCTATCTACAGGACAACTGCCAAGCCTGGGAAATGGACTGTAACGGTTTCTGGCATCGCAAAACACCCGCGAGCAAACCGCAAATTTGTGCGCAAAACGAATTGATGCAAACATTGGGGCAGGCTCTGTCTTCGGGTGAAGAAGGTTAAAAATCCGCTTCGCCTCATAGTCCGCTAATTCGTCTCAGACTTTTTTGGGTCGGCCCGTTTTGATTTTTTCCAGATCAGTGACGGCCTTTTTTAGTTGGGCGGCACTAGCATTGGCAAGCAAGCGCAAACCGGCTCGCAGCAACTCGCTTTTCTTGACCTGGATGCCACTCGCCAGTGCTTTTTCTTTGAGTTCCGCGATCAGCGCGTAGTCAATCTGCGGCATAGTGAAACTGTCACGCACGACTTTATTCTTCAGTGCGTCCGATTTCTTTTTATGCTTCTTCTGCGGTTTGATTACGGGCTTGGTTGAGGCCTTTTTTGGATTTGCTGTGGGTCCTGCTGGAATAGACTTGAGGGTCATGACATGCCTCTCTGATTGAATGTGGCGGAAACAGTATATACGGTATATTCTGCCAACCCGAATCTTAAATGCGCGGGGTAGTGACCATGGAATTGATACTGTGGCGGCATGCCGAAGCACAAAACGGCTCACCCGATCTGGAACGTGAATTGACGGTAAGGGGAGAAAAACAGGCAGAGAAAATGGCCAGCTTTCTGCGTTCACGTTTGCCCGACAACATCCGCATCCTGGCCAGTCCGGCCAAGCGTACCCAGCAAACCGCACGTGCACTCAGCAAACATTTCATCACCGAACCCGCAATCGGACCCGGTGCATCGACACGCGACATTTTGCAGGCAGCCGGTTGGCCCGATGCCGAGGACAATGTGCTGATCGTTGGCCATCAACCCGCTCTGGGTTTGGTCGCCGCATTATTGCTGGCCGATTCCTCGTGTGGTTTCAGCATCAAGAAAGGGGCGGTCTGGTGGCTCAGCCGGCACACCAGCGAGGGTGATTTCCAGACCAATTTGCTGCTGGCCATTGCACCGGATAACTTGTAAGTTCAGGGAGAGCAGTCATGTTTGAATCCGCCGAGCTGGGTCACAAGATCTCAAAAGTCGCCTACGACAAAGAAGTGCCAAAACTACGCGAAAGTCTGTTGAATGCGCAGTTTGATCTGGCTCAGAAAGCCAAATTCCCGGTCATCATTCTGGTGGGTGGAGTGGACGGTGCCGGCAAAGGCGAGGCCGTGAATCTGCTCAACGAATGGATGGATCCGCGTTATATCAAAGCCCATGCGATGGGCGATATTTCCGATGAGGATCGGCAACATCCGCCGATGTGGCGTTTCTGGCGCGAATTGCCCCCCAAGGGCAAAATCGGCGTCTTCTTCGGTTCCTGGTACACCCTTCCCATCGTGCAGCGTGTGTTAAAAAAATGCAGTGCGGCCGATCTTGATCAGCACATTGAACAGATTAATCGATTTGAAAAGATGCTCACCGACGAAGGTGCGCTGGTGCTGAAGTTCTGGTTCCACCTTTCCAAAGAAGCGCAAAAACTGCGTCTCCAGTCTCTGGAGAAAGATCCTAAAACGCGTTGGCGCGTGACCAAATTCGACTGGAAACGATTCGAACTTTACGACAAATTCCGCAAGGTATCGGAACATACGTTGCGCGAGACCAGCACGGCCGAAGCGCCGTGGATCGTGGTGGAAGGGGCCGATGCGCGCTACCGCAATCTGACCATGGGCAAAACTTTGCTGGACGCAGTTTGCAAGCATCTCGATCACTCCGCAAAACCGGCAGTGCGCAGCATCGCCCCCCTGCAAACGCCCATCGACCAGCTGGATGTGTTGGATAAACTCGACATGTCGCAAAAAATCGAGAAGAAAAGATTCGACACCGAGTTGGAAAAATATCAGGGCAAACTCAACCTGCTCACGCGTGATCCGAAGTTCAAGAAAATATCGGTCATCGCGGTATTCGAAGGTTCGGATGCGGGCGGCAAGGGCGGTGCCATTCGGCGCATTACCGCCGCGTTGGATGCCCGGCATTACCGCGTCGCCCCCATCGCCGCGCCGACGGAAGAAGAACGCGCACAGCCATATTTGTGGCGATTCTGGCGGCACATACCCTGTATCGGCCGCGTTACCATTTTTGACCGCTCCTGGTATGGGCGCGTGCTGGTCGAGCGGGTGGAAAAATTCTGCGCCGAGGCGGATTGGATGCGTGCCTACGGCGAGATCAACGACTTCGAGGAACAGCTCACCGATAGCGGCGTAATCGTGGTGAAGTTCTGGCTTGCTATCACCAAAGAGGAACAACTGCGGCGCTTTAAAGAGCGCGAGAAGATCGGCTTCAAACGCTTCAAGATCACCGCTGAAGATTGGCGCAATCGAGAACAATGGGATGCCTACGAACGTGCCGTGTGCGATATGGTCGATCGCACCAGCACCGAAATCGCGCCGTGGACTTTGGTCGAAGCCAACGACAAAAACTTCGCGCGTATCAAGATTCTAAAAACCTTGTGCCAGCGCATCGAAGGCGCGATGAAAAAACTCTAGCGTGGCACACACCCTCTCCTCTTTACGTGCCGGAGAATTGGCAGGACTTACGCGGCTTGACCTCAGCTGCGGCCTGACACACTTTCCACCCGAAATATTTGGTCTTGCCGACTCGTTGGAAATCCTCAACCTGTCGGGAAATGCGCTTTCCGATTTGCCCGCCGACCTGCCAAAACTGCACAAGTTGCGTGTGCTCTTTTGTTCCGACAATCGTTTCAGCCGTGTGCCGGAAGTGCTGGGTCAATGTTCCAACCTTGAAATGGTGGGCTTCAAGGCTAATCAGATTCGCGAACTGCCCGCTGCTGCGTTGCCGCCGAAACTGCGCTGGTTGATCCTGACCGACAACTTGCTGGAAGAATTACCCGCACAGCTTGGTGCTTGTTCCCGCCTGCAAAAACTCATGTTATCCGGCAACAAATTGCATTGTTTGCCGGATGAATTGGCGTTATGCACCCGGCTGGAATTGTTGCGTATCGCGGCCAACCGCTTCACCCGCTTGCCGGATTGGTTGCTCGCGATGCCGCGTCTGGCGTGGCTGGCCTGCGCGGGAAACCCCTTCAGTGATAGCGGCGAGGCTGCGGCAACGAATAAAATTTCGCTCCCCCACATCAATTGGCATGACCTCGAATTGCAGGAGCAATTGGGCGAAGGAGCATCCGGAGTCATCTACCGCGCCCACCTGAGATCGGAACCCGAGGCGGCGCCGGTGGCGGTCAAAATCTTCAAGGGCGCATTAACCAGTGACGGGTTACCGCGCAGTGAAAAAGTCGCATGTCTCGCTGCCGGTGAACATCCGGGATTGATCCCGGTTGCCGGCAAAATCAACGGGCATCCACAGGGGACGCCCGGATTGGTCATGTCGCTCATCGATCCCGGGTTCCAAAATCTCGCCGGGCCACCCAGTCTGGAATCGTGCACGCGTGATATTTATCCGGCGAATTTGAACTTCAATTTGGAGACGGTGATCAACATCGCGCTCGGCATTGCGTCGGTGGCGGAACATCTGCATGCACAAGGGCTGATGCACGGCGATCTGTACGGTCACAACATCCTGTGGAATGAAAATGGCGAATGTTTGCTTGGGGATTTCGGTGCGGCGTCATTCATTCCGCAACAGGACGAAAGACTCACACGAACACTCGAACGCGTCGAGGTAAGGGCGTATTCCTGTTTGCTGGAAGAACTGCTTGATCGTTGTAACGCGGCTCCTGATGAGCAATCCAGCGTCGCTGCAATTCGCGCCTTGCAACAACGATGTGATCAGCCGGTAGTAGGCAAACGTCCCTCATTTGACGAGATAAAAGTTAATCTGGAAAAACTACAAGCCCGGCTGCCAACCGCGCCGTGATTTACCGGGGTTTGGTCGCTTGTACCAAAACATACGGTTTGGCGACCACCGCCCACACCAAGGCATCGGCCTCGTGCCATGCCAAGGCCTGCTCGTCGCTGACCCGTGCGATCTGTCCCGAATTCAACCAGATCGAAACTTGCGCGGCATTGTCTCCGGAGATTTGATACGCAACCTCGACCAGATCAAGGTCGGCACTCACTGAGATCGCCACACCGCTGGCAAAGAAGCGCTGTAATTCACGCCACGCGATCTGTGCCGTTTCCATGTTGAGCTGAGCGCGGTCGATGTCCTCCAAGGTCGGTTGTTTCAACCTAAATCCGGCAGTTACCCCGCCCCAATAGCAAACAACTGATCATATATTCTGGGTG
>CXWL01000383.1_pt1 | contig 29280 bp, 9 predicted proteins | sample 590931 | NCBI WGS metagenome assembly CXWL01 (sample SAMEA3498368, study PRJEB10139) | groundwater metagenome | biome: water well; material: biofilm material | place: Germany | collected 2015-04-27 | reverse complement strand
GTTCCCTACACGCAGCTGCTCAGTTCTCCAACCGTGATTGGAACGCCGGCCGATGCGGGGCAGGCCTCGGCCAATCCGGGACAGACGGTGACGATTGTCGGGACGGGGCTCACGCTCCAAACCGATATCGTGGCGCGTTATATCGCCGACAACACCGGCTTGCTGGTGGTCGAGGGATTGAACCCCACACTTGTGAACGGCACAGGCACCCAGGCGACCGTGACCCTTCCTTCCTATTACAACGGCGCGTTCGCACTTAATGTGGTGGGCTCCTCCTTTGCGCCGTTGCTGCAGATCGTGCCGGTGGTGACCGCCATCAATGTCACCGGCGTCGGAACGGCGCAAGTGCAAGGGTTTGGCTTCACCGAAGGCAACGGGACCGTCTATCAGTGGGCGGGCGGGAGCCTGATCGATACAGCGCAGGGCGTGGGGCCGGACGTGTTCTCCAGCGCCACGCGCTCCAATGTGACCTTGCCGGTCCATGGGTTCGGCCCGTTCACGATGACGACATCGGGCGGCACGAGCGCTCCGATTGCGGTCAACTTTGCCCATTTGAATCAGGGCCAGTTGATCGACGTCGCGTTCAACAGCGTGAACGGCGAGATACTGGTGGCGGATAACGCCGAGATCAATCGGATCGATCCGACGACCGGCGCCACGATCGGGAGTTTCGACATTCCGACGACAACCAGCACGAACCGGTTTGGGATGCAGATTCTTTCCGGACCCATCGTAAGTCTTGGCGGAACGGCGGTGCTGGCCGGCAATCTGCTGATCATGGACGGCAGTGCCAGTCCCGATAGGTTTACCGCGTTAGATCCCACGACGGGCGCGCAATTGGCAACGGTTGCCTTTGCCGTCAACCTGGATGGCGTGGCCGGCGTATTCCATCCTGGACGAGGCACGCTCTTCGTGCTTGATGACAATCCGAATCAGTTCGTCGAAATCGATCCAGCCAATGGTGCGCAGATTGGAGCAGCCAAAGCTACACCGTTCGACATCAACTTCGGCGGGCTGGCCGTCGATCCGGTGACGAGCAACCTCTGGATTGCATCGAGCAGCGTCAATACGATCGCGGAGATCAATCCGGCGACTGGCGCTGTCGTGCGAACGATTGATCTGGCTACGCAGGGATTGACCAACGAAGCGAGCGGTCTGGCCTTCGATGCCTCGAATCGCCTGCTCGTCAGTTCCACGCGCGGCGTCGTCTACCGGGTGGATATCCCGGGCGTGACGATCATCAGCGAAAGCGCAGCGCCCTTGACGGCCGGGGTTGCAGCGCCGAGCGTAGCAGACCCATCGACCGACACGTCGTTGGCNNGGACGATGAAGAATTGGTGATCGCCCTGCCGGTCTGAGTCGAGGAGGAGCAGAAGCAGTGATGGAAGCCTGTTCGGTAGGAAGCTGCTGAACAGGCTTTCATGCTTTTCTCCAGGGGCGAGAATGTGGTGGGTTGTGCCAATAATTCGAGTGGGCCGATATCGATATTCTAGTCATTCGCTTTCATTTCTCAATTATTGAGGTGTCTTCATGAGTCTGGCTAAACTGTTTTACCTGAAAGAAACCTTCAGGGAGAGCGTCCGCCGCTGGCAGCAAGCCGGCTTCCGACGCCGCACCACGTCGCTTGCCCCTGGTCGTTCGTCGCTAGACAGTCCTGACGTTTCACGTTTCACGCTTCACGCTTCACGGTTCTGGTTGGAAGCGCTTGAGCCCCGTCTGCTCCTTTCTGCGACGCTGACAGAAGTCGTCGCAACGCAGGCGCTTGAGCCAGCCGCCATCACCGTGCCCGCTGGGTCATTGCCCAGCCTTGACGTGGATCTGAACGGTCAGGCCGATGCGCTTTCCGACGGCATTCTCATCATCCGGCATCTGTTCGGGTTTACGGGGACCGCGCTCGCCGATGGCGCGGTGGACCCGGCGGGACAACGTACTGACCCGGCCGCGATTGCCAACTATCTCAACTCCATTCGCACGACGGCCCTGGATGTGGATCTTAACGGGGGCGCCGACGCGCTGAGCGACGGCATCTTGATCATTCGGAGTCTGTTTGGCTTCACCGGGACCGCGCTGACCGATGGGGTCGTCGATCCGGGCGGCCAACGGACCGATCCGGCGGTCATTGCCACGTTCCTCGATAACATGAACCCGCAGCGCGAACTCATTGCGCCGCTCATGACCGCGGGCTTGCAGCAAGACACCGGCCTCAGTGCATCCGACACAATCACGTTTAATCCGGCCATCACCGGTACGATTACCGATATCAACCAGATTGCTTCGTTCACAGCAGGCTTTGACGCTGCCCCAGTGGGGAGCTTCGTGAATGTGTTGACCGATCTGCTGCCGACAGGCAGCTTCACGCTTTCTGCCGCACGGATGAACCAAGTGGCCGGTGGGACGCTCGCCGATGGCGCGCATACCCTCCATCTCCGGGCCACTGATGCGCGGGGGAATGTGGCCGTAGTGGATCGTCTCTTGACGCTCGATACGACGGTTCCCTCTGCGACCTTTAATTTAGCGTCTGGTTCGGATACTGCTCCCATTGGCGATCTGCAGACCCTGTTTGCTGTCGTCTCGCTCACTGGCCAGACCGAACCGACTGCTGCCGTGACGCTCTTGCAGGGAAATGTGACAGGGGCCATCGATCAGAGCGGGACGTTCAGTATCAACAATATTCCCCTGGTGCTTGGAGGGAATGCTCTGACGATCCGGGTGACGGACCAGGCCGGTAACGTCGCCGATGTTAGCAAGACCTTCACTCGTGTGCCGTCTACTAACCAGCCACCGGTGTTCTCGCCGATCGGCAATCAAACGGTTCGGGCAGGGGAACTCCTGAGAGTCACCACCTCTGTGAGCGATGCCGACGTGCCGGCACAAGTGTTGTCGTTCAGCCTTGTCGGTCCGGCGCCTCAAGGCGTCTCGATCGGAGCGAGCACTGGCGTTCTTACGTGGACCCCGACTGCGGCGCAGATCGGCCAGGCTTCGATTACCGTTCGAGTCGAGGACAGTGGCGTTCTTTCCCTGTCGGATGAAAAGACCTTCACCGTCACGGTGGCGAATGCCAACCAAGCCCCGGTGCTCACGCCGATCGGGCCGCTCACCCTGTTCCCTGGCGGCCATCTGGAAGTGCCGTTCACCGCCACCGATCCCAATGGCGATCGTGTGCAATTCTTTGTGGCGAGCGTTTCGCCCCTGCCAACGAGCATGCTCAATGGCGGTGGAACGTTCATCATCACCCCGGCCCCTGGCGAAGAAGGCACCTATACCTTTACGGTCATCGCGAGTGACGGCGCACTGACGAGCACCCAAACCGTCTCGTTGACCGTGGCGCCGGATCCCACCGCCACCACCCGCATTTCCGGTAAAGTGGTGGGCACGACTGGTCAACCATTGGCCGGTGTGCCGATTGAAGTGGGACGCATCATCACCCTCACAGCAGCCGACGGCACGTTTACCCTGGATCTCCCGGCCATTCTGGTCCCGACGGCCTCCTTCAACATCACGATTCCTAACGGGGATATCTATTTCGATCCCTTCAATACGGGCACCCAATTCATCTCGATGCGCCGCGCCGGTTCCGATCCGGCGACCGGGACCAGTACCGCGAATCCACTCCAGCATCCGAACTTGGTGACCAGTTTCCTGGACGGCAACATCGTCTATGGCAGCGATCCGGACCGGGCCCTGGCCTTGCGTACGTTAGAGGGCGGCAAGCTGAAGACTAGTGCCGGGAATTTGCTGCCCTTCAACAACACGACCTTCTTTCCCAATGGCCCTTTGCCCAACGACAATGCGGGCAACGCCGATCCTGGCTCGCTTTTTGTGGCCGGTGATGTGCGGGCCAGCGAGAACGTCGCCTTGGAGGCGATGCACACGGTCCTCCTCCGCGAACATAACCGCCTGGCTGATGTGATTGCCGTGGCCAATCCCGGTTTGAGCGACGAAGGCATCTATCAACAGGCGAGGCGCTGGCTGGTGGGCGAACTGCAACATATTGTGTACAGCGAATATCTTCCGGTCCTGCTCGGGCCGAACGCCGTGCCCGCCTATACGGGCTACAACGTCAGCACGGACCCGGCGGTGAGCGCGATCTTTGCGACCGCAGCGTTTCGCTTCGGCCACAGCCAGATGGTCTCGCAGTTACTGCAGTTGGACGCGGCGGGGAGTCCGCTTCCCGGAGGTGCGCTCAATCTGCGCGACGCCTTCTTCACGACCGCGCCCATCACTGCTGATGGGATTGACCCGATCCTGCGCGGCCTGCTGGCCCAGCAGGCGCAGGATATCGATACCCATGTCGTCGATGAACTCCGGAATTTTCTCTTCGGCCCCCCCGGATCCGGCGGACAAGATCTCGTGTCCCTCAATATCCAACGGGGCCGCGACATGGGACTTCCCAGCTATACCCAGGCTCGACTCGACTTCGGCCTCACGCCTATCACGAGTTTCAGTCAGATCACCAGCAATATCACCGTGCAGCAGATGCTCCAGTCGGTGTATGGGACCGTGGACAAGATCGATGCGTGGGTCGGGGGGATCGCGGAGGATCATGCCGCCGGGGCCCTCATCGGACCTCTGTTCCAGCAGATCATCGCCGACCAGTTCACCCGCACCCGCAACGCCGATCGGTTCTGGTATGAGAACAGTCAGTTCACCGCAAGCGAACTGGTGCAAATCCGCAGCACCACGTTTGCCGATCTGCTCGCGCGCAACACCGGGCTGACCAATTTGCCGACAAACGTGTTCACGACGGCGACGCCGCCGACTGGTCCAGCGCCGGCAGGGACGGCTGCCGCGACGGCGCCGGCGGAATTCCGCTCCGCCGACGGCTCCGGTAATAATCAGACCGATCCAACATTGGGGCAGACCGGCAGCAATCTCAAAGCGAACTTCACCGTGAGTTATGGCGATGGGATCAGCACCCCTGGCGGTGCTGACCGGCCGGGCGCCCGCGAGATCAGCAATGCGGTCTTTCCCCAGACCGGCTCCATTCCGAACACTCAGGGCGCTACGGCGCTCGCGGTGTTCTTCGGTCAGATTCTCGATCACGACCTGAGTCTGACGGCGACCGGCATTACCGACACGATCAAGATTCATGGCGATCAGGCCGCGCCAGCTGGGACCTATCCGTTCGTGGCAGAAAAGCTGCCGCTGATGCTGGGACATGACGTGTATGCCGGCCTCAACAACGTCATCGCCCGGCCGATCTTTCTCCCGGCCATTGATGTGGCCAATGCCGTCACGATCAATCCGGCCACCGATGCCATCGTCAGTACGCCGGCCATTCCCGGAGCGTCCGTGGCCGTGGCCGCGGGCACGTTGGAAGATCGCGAAGGCAATATGTTCGCTGGCCAACTCAGCATCACGCAGGTGCCTTCGAGTCTGACTCCAGCCAGTCTGCCTCCTGGTCTGAATCCCGATCTCGTCGTGACCATTCAACCGGCGGAGATGGTATTCACCACGCCGGCGCCGCTGAATCTCCCGAACAGCGGCGGGTTCGCACCGGGCACGGTCATGGATCTCTGGTCCATCAATCCGCTGACGGGCCAGTTCGACAATGTCGGCAAAGGGCAGGTGAGTCAGGACGGAACAGTAATCGAGACCATCAATGGTGGAGTCCGCAACAGCAGCTGGCATTTCTTCAGCCCCCCGCCGATGCCAAATCCACCCGAAGACCATTCAGAGGAGTGCGAGGAGTGCAACGCGACGGGAGGATTCAGCTCGGACGTCGAGTTGGGATCGGGCGCCATCATCGAATCACACGTCCTGCCGACCTATCAGTCCCTCGGCGTCGAGCGGGGCGTGCAACTGGTCTATGACTCGCTCCGTGCCGATCCGAATCAGATCATCCAAATCGGACAGGATGCAGTGTCATTCGATCCGTCCGCGTATTTTGTGGGCAAGTTGGAGATCGGGTATCGGAACGACGACGGCACGTTCACCGGCTCGACGGTTCCGGGCGGGATCATGCCGGGACAGGGGAGTACAGGCTGGCATTTCTGGCGCGTGCCGGATTTTGGCGCGACGCCGTTCGGCGCCGGGGTCGGCAATCTTGAAGCGGCCATCCAAGCGGATCTTACCGCGTTGCCGACGGGCCTCTATGACTATCGGGCCACCTACGGCCTTCACAACCACCGCCCTCAGGAAACAATCGGCGTCACCACGTTACCGGAGCGATTGGTCGGCTCGACCACCTCATTCTGGGGAGACATCGTCACGGTGAACGAAGTCAGCAGTCCGTTTGGGGCTGGCTGGGGCATGGCCGGGTTCCAAAAACTGGTGACGGCCGGTCTCGACGTCATTCTCGTGGATGGCGATGGGTCGCATCTCTTGTACCGGGCCAACACGACCGGCGAGGTCGGCACCTTCAATACGGGCGCGGACCAGAGAACGCCGATCGCCACGAGTTTCACGGCGCCTCCGGGCCATTTCGCAACGTTGATTCCGCTCTTCCAGGACGTGCCCAGTGGGTCCGGGTTCGAACGGATACTGACCGGCTATCGGCAGACGCTGACGGACCAGACGGTCTTCACCTTCGATGCAGGGGGGAAACTGCTCACGGTTCAAGACCGGAATGGAAACACGACCGCGTACGAATACAATGCTGCCGGACAATTGACTCGTATCGTCGATCCGGTCGGTCTGGCCACCACCTTCTCCTACATCGGAAGCCGGGTGAGTACGATCACCGATCCGGCGAACCGGATCACCAGTCTCAGCTACGATGCCGCAGGGAATCTCATTCGCATTACGGACCCCGACGCTACGGCGCGGCAGTGGGACTACGATGGGCGGCACCATATCATTGGAGAAACCGATCAACGCGGGAATCGGGAAGAGACCTTCTACGATTTTGCGGGGCGCGCAGCGAGCGCTGTGCGCAAGGACGGAGGGAAAATTACCCTCAAGCCACGCGACGTGTTGGGGTTGTCTAACCCGCAACTGACATCGAACTGGCAGACGGCCCCGGTGGCCAGGGATCGCACCACGAGCCAGGACGCAGCAGAGTATATCGCGCCGAACGGAAACGTCATGATCGCGCAGCTCGATGACATGGGCCAGGCGTTGAGATCGTTTGATTCTCTGGGGCAATTATCCTCCGTGGTCCGCAATACCGACAACCTGGTCAGCGAAACAACCGATGCTCTGGGGCATGTTACGCATTACAGCTATGACACGCGCGGCAATCTGACAAGCGTGCGCGATGAATTGTCCGGGGGGAGCCGCGTCTTTGGGACTCTGACGCCGGACAGTCCAGTTGCGATTTATTTCCTCACGCTCGACCACTACACGAACCTGTTCTTCGATTCGTTGACGGATCGTAGCGATGTGCTGTGGTCCTTGTTCGGAGGTGAGAGCGCTCAAACGGGTGTCCCCCTTGTCTCATCACGCCCATTCTCAAGCACCGCGCCCCTGCCGAAGGGGGGCAGCCGAATTCTCGGTCTGTTGGAACCGGGTGGCTATACCCTGTTCGTCCAGGGATTCGGGGGAGGCACGGACGAGTTCAGCTTCCGTCTCATCGATGTGGACCAGGCAATTCCGATTCCGCTTGGCGCTCCGATCTCGGGGACTCTCGCGCCTGGGAACGAGGGCGATCTCTATCGTTTCACTGCTTCCGCTGGGGATCAGTTGTCGTTGGATGCCATCAGCAGCGCCGTGTTTTCCGCGCCGGTCACATGGCAACTGGTGGATGAAGGAGGGTTCCCGGTCTTTACACAGAATTTTTCCGATATAAACGCTGTGACTGTTCCGGTCACGGGCACTTACACTTTGTTGATCGAAGGCGATATCGCTGAAACGACCCAGAACGGCGCCTATAGCTTTTCTGTCACGAAAGTGAGTAACGGCCCTGCGGCCCTACCGACCACTCCGATTGCGTTCGGCGCCACCATCACGGGCACGATTGGCCAGGTCGGGGAGATCGACCGGTTCTCGTTCCAGGTGCAGGACGGTACGATTGTGTATCTGGACGACCTGGGGACTGGCACAAACATCCAAGGTGCGCTCTTTACCCAACGCCTCGGCAACTCATCGCTTCCGATTGCGGCAGGATTGCCGGATGGAATGCTCCGAAATCTTCCCGGGCCGGGAACCTATACCCTGGCCCTCAGCGGGGTTGCCGGGGCGACGGGTCCGTATCAATTCCGTCTCCTGAATCTGGCCGGCGCGACTCCGGTGACGGCAGGGACGGCGATAGCGGGCATGCTCACGCCGGGGTTTGAAACAGACCTCTATGCCGTCAACGTCCCGCTCGACGGGCTGTACCAGCTCGACATCACCGCGCAGCCGACGTCGGGATTCACCGCCTCGCCGGTTCTTCACCTTGTGGATCAATCCGGAAAGGTGCTGCAATCGCGGGCGTTGCCTGCTGCAGGACAGCCTCCCATCCAGATCACCGAGGAATTTGTGTTCGGAACCCTCTATTTGATCATCGAGGGCGCGGCAGCGGCGTCCGGCGCGAGCGGTACCTACAGCGTGACCCCGACCCTGACGCCCCAGGCGCTGCCTGCTGTGCCTTCTTTTGCCCCGCAGCAGATTACGGTTGGCGCGCTGGTATCGGGACAGGTCGAGGGACCGGGTGAATTCGATCAGTATGTCGTTCAGGCGACATTCGGCCAACGGCTGCTGTTCGTCGGGGTCTCGACCAATGTGGGCGGGCTGGGAGTTGAAATTCCGACCGCCCAGGTCAATACCGGATTCACCAGTGGAGCCGTGGTCGGACCGTTTACGGTCAGCCAGACCGGCGGGGTACTCATTTCAATCGGGGGGAGCAGCGCAACCGCGGGCACCTACTCGTTCCGTGTGCTGGATCTGGCAGATGCCAAGCCGCTCAAGCTCGGTTCAGTCAAGACGGGGCAGCTCAATTCCGGGACCGGAGTCGAGATGCTCTCATTTACCGGCACGATCGGCCAGCAAGTGACATTGGACAGTCTCAGCATCTCGTCGCCGACGGCGCGTTGGAGGCTGGTCGCGCCGGACGACAGGGTGCTCTTGAGCGGGTCGTTGAGCGCAGACCTCGGGCCCGCCACGTTGACGCTCGATGGGACATATGTGCTGATCATAGAAGGGGGCAGCCCATCCGCATCGACGGTGGCCTATTCGATCCGGGCCGATGTCGTCACTCCCTTGGCGGTGACCGCAAGCGGCTTCGGCATTGTCAGCGGGACGGTCACGGGGCTGGGATTCGATACCTACCAAGTGACCGCATCCGCGGGGACCCTCCTATATCTCGACGACCTGCAAAGCTCCTTTGTGGAGGTCTCCATCCAGGCTTCCACTGGTGAGTTTGTGGGGGGGAACCAAAGCTTTCTCAATGGGTACGTCCCGGTTTTCTTGCCGAAGTCAGGCACCTACAGCGTCCGTATCAGTTCCTCAAGCCTGATAGGGTTCCAGTTTCCGCAAGACTATCGGTTCAGAATTCTGAATATTACCAACGACTCCACCGCGATCACGATCGGGAACACCATCAGCCATCAATTCGCTGCCGGGGAGTCGACGACGGCTTTCCGCGTGACCGTGACGGCAGGCCAACGACTCTATTTCGATGATCTCGTCCCACCGGGAAGTTTCTTCAGTCGATCCGTATTCGCCGCAGACGGGACCTCCATCCCGTTCCAGGATCTTCATCGTTTCGTCCTTCCCGGGACCTATTACCTCTTGGCGGCGCCTAATTCGTTTCCGCAGCCTTCAACGTTACAATTCAGGCTGCTCGATCTTGCCACCGCTCCAGGTATTCTCTTCAACCGCACGGTTGCGGCGACGTCGGCGACGGGACTGGCGGCCCAGCTCTACCAGTTCGACGTAACCAGTGCGCAAACTGCGAGGGTGAAAGCGCTGACTACCAGCGAGGTCACCAGCGCAAAGTGGGGATTGACCGACGGGAGCACCCCGGGCTCGCAGGCGCCCCTGACTGATCCATTCCTCGACACGGATGTGACCCCTGGAACCTATTGGCTCATCGTCGATGGGAATCAAGGCACTCCGTTTTCGTATTCGTTTTCGGTGACGCTAATGCCGACGCCTGCTCAGGGAATCCCGCAGTTCATCAACCTCACGCCCACCCATGGCCAGGACAATCAAGCCACGGGCCAGGGGACGCAGTTCACCTACGATGCGGTCTTCAGCCAAGTCACGAGCATCACGGATGAACTGGGACACCAGACGTTGCTCGATATCGATCCGGCGAATGGGAACATCCGATCGATCACCAGCGTGGTCGGCGCAGTCGGTGGGGGAGACGATGTGACCACCCAGTTGACGTACACCGCACAGGGGCTCGTTGATCTTGTGACGGACCCGCTGGGACGAGTCACCGACTATGACTACAACCTGCTTGGTCGTCTGATTCAGCTCACCTATGCGAAGGGCACGACCGACCAGGGTGTCCAGCAGTTTGAATATGACGCAGCCGGGAACATCACGGCGTTCATCGATGAAAACAATCACCGGACGGAGTTCGCGTATGACCAGATGGACCGGCTGACGCTGACGCGCGATCCCTTCTTACATGAGACCGGTTTTGCGTATGACGCAGCGGGCAATCTAATTCGCACCACCGATGCACGGACGAACCAGACGAACTACGGGTATGATGTCCTTAACCGTCGCTTCAGCATGACCGATGCGAACAATGGCATTACCGAGTTTGCGTATGATGTGGCCGATACAGTGGTGTCTGCCACTGATCCCCTTGGGCATGCCACGACCTACACGTACGACTTGCGAGGCCGGCTGGTGCGTACGATCGACAGTGCCGGCGGAACCACGCGATTCGGTTACGACGCCAACAATAATCTCACCAGTCTCATAGACCCGGTCGGCAACGCCACCGTCTCTGCTTATGACGCGCGCGACCGCATGGTGAGGGAGACCGATCCACTCGGACATGCCACCCGCTACCACTATGACTCCGTGGACAATGTGATCGGCATGATCGATCGCAACGGGCAGGCGATGGCCTATGCCTACGATGATTTGGATCGATTGAACACCGAAACTTGGGTCGGGGGTGGAAACGTCGTGACCTCTGCTTACGACAAGGTCGGTAATCTCACGAGCTTCTTCGACCAATTCAGCACATTGGCCTTTACCTACGACAATCGAGATCGGGTGAAGACGGTTGATAACCAGGGCACCCCGAATGGCCCGCGCGTGGCACTCAGTTACGTCTATGACGGTGCGGGGAATATCCTCGCAGTAGCGGACGCCATCAATGGAGCCGCCGCCGGGACAAACGCCTATACCTACGATGCGCTCAACCGCACGACCCGCGTGACCCAATCAGGCGCCGGCGTGGCCGACAAGCGAGTGGACTTTAGCTACAACGAAGTGAGCCAGTTTGCGTCAGTGAGTCGATTCTCCAGTCTGGCCGGTGGACAAGCGGTGGCGACGACGAACTACAACTACGATGCGCTCAACCGCATCACGAACATGACGCACACGAATGCGGCGAACGCCATGTTGAATCAGTTCCAGATCGAATACGATCCGGCCAGCCGGATCACCAAGACCACGGACATCGATGGGGCCACGGACTACAATTACGATGCGCGCGATCAACTCACAGGTGCGGATCATGCTGCTGCAGGAAATCTAGATGAGACATACCAATACGATGAGAACGGGAACCGTGTGGCATCAGGTCTGCACGGTAGCGGCTATGTAACTGGGCCAGGGAACCGTCTCGTCAGCGATGGCACATTTAACTATGTGTATGACGGCAAAGGGAGTCTCGTCCGACGCACCGTGATTGCGACAGGGGCTGTGCGCGAGTTCACGTATGACGACAGAACTCGATTGGTCGAGATCGATGATTATGGATCGCTCGGTGGCCCTGCCACGCAAACGGTCAAGTTGGCCTACGATGTGTTCAATCGCCGGATCAGCAAAAGCGTTGATCCGGATGGGGCAGGACCCGGCACCGGGCACGTCGACTACTTTGGATATGACGGCAGCGATGTGATTCTGGAATTCCGCGACCCTGACGGAAGTGGGCCCGCTGGAACAACGCTGACCCGGCGTAATCTGTTCGGGCCTGGTGCAGACCACATTCTTGCCACGCAAGACAGCGCAGGTTCCACCATGTGGGTGTTGTCTGATCAGCTAGGGTCGGTGCGAGATCTCGTCGACAATGGGGGCGTGGTCGTCAATCACATTGCCTACGACTCGTTCGGGAACGTTGTGGCGCAAACCAATTCAGCCCGATCCAGCCGGTACCTCTTTACCGGGCGGGAATATGACGATGAAACAGGCATCTACTACTACCGGTCGAGATATTATGATCCCAGCCTCGGTCGGTTCATGAGTGAAGATCCAATCGGGTTCCTCGGTCAGGACCTCAATCTATACAGTTATGTGCGAGGAAATCCCGTGGGGTTGAGAGATCCGGAGGGGCTAACGCCTAACATTGTCACGCTGAGCGCAAGGGAAGCAGTTGGGGTTAGCTCCCTTCCGGCTTCATCTAATTACCCGGTAGTGGGGCAGATCGGAAAGTTTAGCGTCTCAGGACATGGAAATGAGGCAGGCGACAGGCTTGTCATAATCAATGAAGATCCCAAAACCGGAAAGGAGATAAGCAGAAAAGAACTTAATGGGAAGGAAGTGGCAGATTTGATCAGGAAGGACAAGGATTACAAGCCAGGGAACAGGGTGATACTCTACGTGTGCAATTCGGGGAAGAAACTTGCTCAGGATGTAGCAACGGAACTGAAGAGTGGGCAAGTGACAGGCCCGACCGGACCGATAAAATCCTACTCGAATCAGTCTACACCCATTCTGGAGTCCGGCAAATGGGCCACCTTCAACCCATGAGGCGGAAGACGATCTGGTAGAGGGGGTACACCCAGCAAGCTGAACGGTTGGAGCCTCACTATTGACAGGGCTCGCTCCACTTGGTTGAGCTGACGCGACCGACTAAAACGAGGACCGTTTTCTCACTCTGTCGGCACAGCATTGTGCGGAAGAGGCCGTGTGTGCGACCAGCCCAGCATCGAGGTCGCTGAGATAATTGAGTGAGAACAACCACAACATGCTGCATCTTTGAAAGACGGAAAGCTGGCGGACAGGGTAGGACTCTTTCAGTGCCGATCCGAACCCTGGACGCCTGGTTCCAGCGGCATGTCATCTCGCGTGGACCACGGGAATCTGATCCAGCCATCCGAGCCGGTGGCAGTCTCACCTAAGTGCCTCACACGTGGGTGCAAGATGTTGTCGCCGCTGATGTGAGCCCGCATCAGACTGGCTGGTGCTATTCTAGGTTAGACTACGTACGCCAGTTGGCGTATGGCGTAGTGGCACCATTAGGGCTAGAGTCCTGCTGCATGGAGGCTCATGAACGAGTGGTTCGATAGTCATGCGTGCACAAATGCACGCATTGAATAGAACCGTCGGTCGTCTTGATTCAGCAGCGCGGCAATATCTTGCACTCGGGACCACGAACTTCGGTGGGAGATGAACGATGAGCTTAGCGCAACTGTTCTTTATGAAAGAGACCTTCCGTGAGAGCGTCCGTCGCTGGCGGCAAGCCTGCTTTCGGCAGCGGTCCAACTCATCGCCCGTCACCCATCACCCATCACGTCTGACATCCCTGGCCTCACGCTTCACGTTGGAAATGCTCGAACCGCGCCTGTTGCTCTCGGCTACACCGATAGAGGTGGTTTCGCCACAAGAGACAGTCTTGCTGGAGCCCTCCGCTGTCACGGTGCCCGCTGGGGCATTGCCCAGTCTGGACGTCGATCTCAACGGCCAAGCCGACGCCCTGAGCGACGGCATTCTCATCATCCGGCATCTCTTCGGGTTTACCGGGACTGCCCTGACCAATGGAGCCGTCGATCTGGCGGGCCAACGCACCGATCCCACCGCGATTCAGAATTATTTAACCTCTATCAGCGGCGCGCTCGATGTCGATCTGAATCAGAGTGCCGATGCCTTGAGCGACGGCATCATAATCATGCGCAGCTTGTTCGGCTTCACCGGCACAGCCCTGACGAGCGGCGCGATCGATCCCGCGGGGCAGCGGACCGATCTGGCAGCCATTGCCGCATTCCTCGACAACATGAATCCGGCCCGCGAGCAGGTGGCGCCGCTGTTGACCGCTGGGCTACAACAAGACACCGGCCTTAGCACGACGGATGCGATTACGTTCAATCCGACCATCACCGGCACCATTGCCGATCTCAATCAGATTGACTCCTTCACCGCGGGGTTCGATGGCACCCCCGTGGGTAGCTTTGTGGATGTGCTCGCCGATCTCCAGGCAACCGGCGTCTTTACTCTCTCCGCCGCGCGGCTTGCACAAATTGCTGGAGGTACCTTGCCGGATGGGTCGCATACGCTGCATCTCCAGGCCACCGATGCGCAAGGAAACGTATCCAGCATAAGCGATCTGGTCTTTACATTGGACAGCGCGGCGCCGACTGTTGTGAGCGCGCCGACCGGCGTGCTCACGGAAGTGGTGACCTCTGTGACCGTTGCATTTAGCGAGGCGATGAGCCAGGCGGCCTTCAGCGCAGCGAACTACCAATTGTTCGTACAGGGCGGGACCAACGACGGCCAGAGCGTGGCGCTTCAAACGGTTGAACAGATCGACGACCACAGGGCACGTCTTACGCTTGCCAATCCACTCACGACTCAAGGCTACCGGCTTACGATCGGTCCAACGCTCAACGATCGTGCAGGGAATGCCCTCGCGCCGGAAAGCACGGTAAGTCCGTTTTATGTGACGGTGCCGACTGTTCGATGGATCAACCCCACCAGCGGCTTCTGGGATGTGGCGGCGAATTGGAGCACGGGGACAGTGCCCGGCTCAACCGACGATGTGCTGATCGATGTCCCGGGCGACATCACGGTGACCCACCGCTCAGGGATCACCACCGTGAAGAGCGTCGTCGCCAGAGATTCACTCACGTTCTCAGGCGGCACCTTGATCGGTGCAACAGTTCTGGGCAGTGCGGTCACGGTATCGCCGAATGCCAGCATCACGTTGGATGGGGTGACGCTGGCGGCGGACCTGACGGTGAACACCAACACGCAGGTGCTTGTTCGCAACGGGCTGACGCTCGCGGCGGCGACGGTGACGTTGGCGGACCTGGGCGGATCGACGAGCGGGGCGCGACTGGAGTTTGACGGGACGCAGACCTTGGGGGGCACGGGCGACGTGCTCTTCGCCGGGCCGTCCAGCGTGAACTATGTGCGCGGGATCACCGGCACGCTCACGCTCGGGGCGGGGATCACGATCCACGGCAGCACGAGCGGGACGGTGGGGACCAGCGGCCTGGCCTTGGTGAATCAGGGGATGATTCAGGCGGACACGGCCACGAAAACCATCACGGTGCTGGGCAATCTAGTGACGAATACGGGCACGTTGCAGTCTGCCAATGGTGGCAGGCTGGTCGTTCAAACCCTAGATGAACAGAACAGCAGACCGATCGCCGTGGCACCGGGCAGCTCAGGCACCGTCAACGGCCAGCCGGTGGAGACTTCTGTGTCTGTGATACTTGGCTCTGTTCAGGTTCAAGTGACGAGCGCGACGATCATGACGCACGGATTTCAACTATTTGATACGGGCGGCGACTCCTTATGGTCCTTAGCAAATGCGATTCGGCTTAGAGCCGATGCTGAGAACGAGGCAACTGAGTCAGCTTGGCTTTTAGATTACGACTTGGTGGCTGATGGGGGGGGCGGGATATTTGACTATGATTTTGGACAGGACCATTCATTCCTGCCGGGCCTGAGTGACGTTGGGCGCAAAGGAGAACTCGTGTTCTTGTTTGATTGGGCACCGGAATCAAATCAGGCTTCAATCGGATGGGGAGAGGCAGCGGGTGACGCACTCTTTGCCTTGCTGGTCGATCGCGGTGTTATCAATCCAACGGCCGGCGGGAACAATATTCCGCTACATTTCATCGGGCATAGCTTTGGAACAGCGGTGACTAGTGAGGCCATTGAGCGTTTGGCTCGATTTAATGTGCCAGTCGATCAGGTTACCTCTCTAGATCCTCATGACTTTGATCAGGGCATTCTTCCTGTGGATGGAGCTCAGCGATTGTTTGAACTGGGCAACCCATCGGGTTATGGGGCATCCGTGTGGAGCAACGTGGTCTTTGCTGATGCCTACTACCAGACTGAATTTGCCCCCGACGGGCGGCCAATCCCTGGTGCGTATAATCACCTGGTTAACGACGAAGTCTTCGGCACGGATGCTCATAGCGAGGTGTGGAGTACATTCTATCTCGGTACCGTTCAGGATCCTAACAGCACGACAGGATATCACTACAGTCGAATTGCGAATCCAGGAGCAGACGCACTGGTCCTCGATGTCGTTCGTCCCGATCCGGTGTTTTACGGTCTGCCATCGCCGAATCACCAGCACAGCGAGGAAGTTCTGGTAAACCCCACCGACGGGACACCTAATGCTACAGGTCTCGCTAGTATCGGTCTGACCTCGGCTCAGATAACCCAAGGCAGATGGACCCCAGATTGGGATTCTCTGACCATCGTGAATGGTGACTTCGAGCACCGCGGGGAGGACAACGTCTTTGTGCCGGATTGGATACCTGGCTGGTCGAATCACAAAGGCGGTGGAACGAGCGATGTGTATGTGGACCAGACCGGAACCAACCACTATTTGAGATTGGACAGTGCTCAAACATATCGAATTCATAATTCGCTCTATGTGCCGACGACCGCTTCCTATCTGGCGTTTGATCTCACGCGAGTCTCTGCCAGTGCGGACGATGTATTGGCGGTGCGCTTCGGTCTGTCTGATCCGCTCGTCGCCATCAGCCTTGTTGCCGTGGACAGCGGTTTTGCCCCCTATGTGATCCCTCTCCCGGTCGGGCTTCGAAATCAAGTGGATACTCTCACCTTCACCCTCGTGCAAGGGGGAACCGGCCTTGAGGCTACGGTTCAAATCGACAATGTGAAGTTTCTGTCTGCCCTGGACGGTGTTCCCTTTGCTCCTTCTTTTCTTGGCAATGTGCGGGTGGAGCTGAGCAGCGAGGATCAACTGTTGCCCAGCGGGATCGGTGCGTTGAATGGCGCGACATCACCGGTGCCGTCCCCCCTGTCGGCCCTCGTCAGCCTGGTCGCCCCATCCGTAGGAGGGGATCTTCTGTCACCGGCGCTCTCGCTTCCGAGTGAGGTCGTGGTCGAGGAGCTGGACACGATGGCTCTCACCGCCGCCTCGTCCTCCGATCTTCTGACGAACCTGGCCTCGTTCCGACTGAATCCGGAATTTCAGGAGTTCGCCGGTCGGGGCATGACGGCGGTCGTGATCGACACCGGCATCGATGTCGATCATCCGTTCTTCGGACCGGACGCCGATCGCAATGGGGTGGCGGACCGGATCGTCTTTCAGTGGGATTTTGCCGACCACGATGCCGATGCCAGCGACCGTGTCGGCCATGGCTCACACATCGCGAGCCTCATCGGATCGGAGGACCTGACCTATCCCGGTGTCGCGCCGGAGGCCGATCTGATTGCGCTGAAAGTGTTTTCCGATACGGGGATGGGCACCTTTGCCTTTGTTGAACAGGCGCTGCAATGGGTGGTGGCCCATGCGGCGGAGTACAGTATCGACGTCGTCAACCTGTCATTGGGCGATGGCCAGAACTGGACGACGCCGGACTCGCACTATGGACTGGGCGATGAGTTTGCTGCGCTGGCTAACGACGGCATCATCGTGGTGGCGGCAGCCGGCAATAATTTCTTCACGGCTCGGAGCCAGCCCGGTGTGTCCTATCCGGCAGCCGATCCCAATGTGATCGGCGTTGGTGCCGTGTGGACGCAAGACTTCGGCGGGCCCTGGCGCTGGAGCAGCGGGGCGACCGATCTGACCACGGGCACCGACCGTATCGCCAGTTTCTCGCAACGAGATGCTGCGATGACGGAGATCTTTGCGCCTGGTGCCCGTCTGACTGGTGCCAATCAGCTCGGCGGCACGGTGACTATGCAGGGCACCAGTCAAGCCGCTGCGTATTTGTCGGGCACGGCATTGCTGGCGCAGCAGATGGCCGAGGAGGAAGTAGGCCGGAAGCTGACGCCGCAGGAGCTCACCACGTTATTGACGGCGAGCGGTCAGCGGATCGTGGATGGCGATAATGAACAGGATAACATCACGAATACCGGTCTGACCTTTCCGCGGGTGGATATGGTGGCGTTGGCTGATGCGATTCTGGCCTTGCGCCCTGAGCGGCATGACAACCAGTGTGACGAACATTCTGGTCGCGGGGAGGAGCAGGCGTTCGCACATCGTTCGGCGACCGGCAAGCAGCACGCCCAGGGGCCGATGGTCTCCCCACCTCGTTCGGGTGAGAACGATCATGTGGAACATCCTCGCGCGGATTGGGATTCGTTGGGCAACGAGCCCGCCAGCCTGATGTTGTTAGCCCAGAGCTATACTCAGCAGGCGTGGGTGAGGGACTTTGTCGGCGTCGATGCCATTGTCACCAACGTTGCCGAAGACGAAGAGTTACTCATCGCGCTGCCGGGGTGAACGGTGAGCGAGACAGGCAAGACGTGCGCGACAGGCGAGACGAGCGAGAAAAAAGGTGGTTCGAGGTCCGAAGTTCGAGGTTTTCGGAACGTCGAACCCTGAACTTTGAACTTCTAGTCCCGCGTTTCCCACAAGTCTCGTACAGGTGGCCCAGCATCGGCTCCACGATGCCCTCTCATGTGACGAGTTTCTTGAGGGCAGGGGGCTAGTCCCTGGCGAACTCGGATAGCTCTGGTGAATGGCTACTGACTGCTACGTGTGCGTTTTCAATACGTTAGCACCTTCCTCCGATAAGTTCCTTTACAAAACAACCATTTAAATCGTAGGAAGGTAAGGGCTCCCCCCTCCTAATAGGGGATCGCTCTGTCTATTTGGATGTGGTACATCTTTGCGCGCATAGGAGGGAGGGATTGTGCCCTCTCTGTGACTCTCACTTCTTTCACTCTTTCTCAAGGAGGTCTTCATGTCGACCAAAGAAGTTCAAGCAGAAGCTGCCACTGCCGCCGCAATCAAACCTGCTACGGGGCCCACGGTGAAGTTCGACGATACAGGGATTACCAATGCCTATGCGAACGTGTGTAACGTGTCGAGTTCGCGCGAGGAAGTCGTCCTCGTGTTCGGGATGAACAACGCCTGGGAGCGGGATGCGTCAGAAGTGCGCGTGAAGCTCAACAGCCGCGTGATTCTCAGCCCGTTTGCCGCGAAGCGGCTGGCGATGCTGTTGGATTCGGTTGTGAAGCAGTACGAAGCACGGTTCGGCGCGATGGATGTCGGGATCGCGCAGACCGACAAGGGCGCAAAGTAGGTCTCAGGTTTTTGAGGTGGGTTGGTCCGAGTTTTCTTACCTGGGGTGACAATGGACAGTCAAACCGAAGTGGAGCGTCAGGCCTCGCGTCGTGACGCGGAGGCTCAGGTCGTGGCCGAAGCTGTTCAGTCGGTGGAACAGGACCAGGAGCATCGACTCTGGACGACGTTTGCCGAAGCGGCGACCGTCGACGCGTTTTGCCAGAGCTGGCTGGCGCTCCAATGCGGCATGATCGGCGGTGTGCGGGCCGGGCTGGTGTTGCTCGGCCCGCCAGATCGTGGCCCCTTTCGCCCAATGGCGACGTGGCCGGCCGGGCGGCGCAACCTCAAGCATCTCACGAAAACAGCAGAACGAACCCTCTCCGAACGTCGCGGACTGTTGGTCAAGGCCGAGGCGGATGCCGCTACGGGTGAACAGCCTGACGATTGTTACGAAGTCAGTTACCCAATTGAGGTGCGTGGGGTTCTGCACGGGGCGACGGTCTTAGAAGTTCCCACTCGTTCAGACGCCAAGCTCAAAGCTGCCATGCGCAGCCTCCATTGGGGCGCCGCTTGGCTGGAACTGCTGTTCTCGCGCGAGTCGGTCACCGCAGAAACTGCCGCACGCGAACGGATTCAGTCCGCGCTGGAGCTGGTCTCGTCCACGCTGGGGCATGAACGATTTTATGCCGGGGCGATGGCGTTTGCCACGGCCTTGGCAACGAAGCTGGAGTGCGAGCGCGTGAGCATCGGGTTTGTCCGTCGTGGCCGCACGCGTGTCTTCGCCATGTCGCACAGCGCAGAATTCAAACAACAGACGAATCTCGTTCGCAGTATTTCCGAAGCGATGGATGAAGCGGTGGATCAACGCGAGACCATCGTGTACCCCAACGGCTCAGCCGGATCGATGGTGGTGTCGCGCGCGCATGCCGAGTTGGCTAAGGTGCATGGGGCCGGGGCCTTGTGCTCGATCCCGTTGGAGGCGCTCGGTGTGCCGATTGGCGCGTTGATGTTGGAACGACCGATCGATCGGCCGTTCGACAACAAGGCAATCGAGCTGTGCCAATCCGTCGCCGCGCTGGCCGGTCCGATTCTGGAAACGCATCGGCGGGATGATCGCTGGCTGATGACTAAAGCGGTGGATTCAGGCCGGTCCTATTTTGTGTCGTTGTTCGGTCCCCGGCATGTCGGGCTGAAGCTCGTGAGCGCATCGGTGGTGGGTCTTGTGCTCTTTTGTGTCCTGGTGAAGGGTGACTATCGCGTCTCGGCGAAGACGGTGCTGGAGCCGACCGTACAGCGCGCGGCTGCGGCGCCGTTCAACGGGTATATCCGCGAAGCGCCGGCGCGCGCCGGCGATCTGGTCACGGCCGGGCAGCTGCTCTGTACCCTCGATGATCGGGAGCTCCGGCTGGAGCGCTTGAAGTCCCTGAGTAAGCTTGAGGAATACCAAAAGGAATATCACAAGGCGATGGCCGAGCGGGAAGCGGCCAAGGTCGAAATTCTGACCGCGCAGATGAATCAGGCCCACGCGGAGATCTCGCTGCTTGACGATCAACTCGCGCATACCAAATTGCTCGCGCCTTTCGACGGGATCGTCGTCACCGGCGATCTGAGCCAGCAGTTGGGCTCGCCAATTGAGAAGGGGAAAGTCCTCTTTGAAATCGCCCCGCTCGATAGTTATCGCCTGGTGATCGAAGTCGATGAACGGGACATTGCAGATGTGGCGGACGGACAACATGCCTCGCTGATGTTGTCGGCCTTTCCCTCGGAGATCATTGGCGTCACGGTCGAGAAGATCACGCCGGTATCTACGGCGAAAGAGGGCCGGAACTTTTTCCGGGTTGAGGCGCAGTTCGACCAGCCGCATGATCGCCTGCGGCCAGGGATGGAAGGCGCCGGCAAGATTGAGATCGATCGCCGTCCGTTGATCTGGATCTGGACGCATCAGATCGTGGATTGGATCAGATTGGCGGTCTGGTCGTGGCTTCCTTAAATCTCAAGAGCGGATGGCATATGGCTGGGAGCGGCTGGTTTCAAGTTTCAGGTTTCAAGTTTGACCTCGGAATTTCAACAATCCGAAACGAATAACTTAAAACGAGAAACATGAAACTAGACACTCGAAACCTGACGCACTTGAACCGATACGCTTCACGAGGAACGGGCGTGACCGATGAGTGAGGCTCTTTTTAGTCCTTCCTGGTATCGCGTGGCGATATTGGCCCCGCGTTTGCGCAGTCACGCGCAGCTACACCGTCACCAGTATCGTGGCCAGACCTGGTATGTGCTTCAGGATCGGTCGAACGAGCGGTTCCACCGCTTTTCTCCTTCCGCCTATGCCTTCATCGGTCTGATGGACGGCACACGCACGGTTCAGGATATCTGGGAGCTTGCCTCCACAAAGTTGGGCGACGATGCCCCGACTCAGCCTGAAGTGGTGCAGCTCTTGAGCCAGCTCCACGCGGCCGACGTGCTGCAATGCGATATCCCCCCCGACATCGCTGAATTGCTGCATCGCCATGAACGGACACAGCAGAAGAAGTGGCAGCGGCGGCTGATGAGTATCTTTTCCTGGCAGTTCCCGCTCATCGATCCGGAGCGATTTCTCGAAATCTTCGTGTCATTGGTCCGTCCGTTTTTCGGGTGGGGCGGCGCGGTCCTGTGGCTGGTGATCGTGATTCCCGCTCTCTTGATCGGCGTCGCGCACTGGGCGGACCTGAGCGAGAATATCATCGATCGCATGACGGCACCGCAGAACCTGGTGCTCCTCTGGTTCTTATTTCCGATCATCAAAGTGCTGCATGAGCTCGGTCATGCCTTTGCCGTGAAAGTGTTCGGCGGGGAAGTGCACGAGATGGGGATTATGCTGCTCGTGTTTTCGCCGGTGCCGTACGTCGATGCCTCTGCCTCATCGGCCTTCCCCAGTAAGTGGCAGCGGGCGGTTGTCGGCGCGGCGGGTATGATCGTCGAACTCGTGATCGCGTCGGTGGCCATGTTTGTGTGGGTGAGCGTCGAGCCGGGTGCCGTCCATACACTGGCCTATAACACCATCATGATTGCTGGGATTTCGACGGTCGTGTTCAACGCCAATCCCTTGCTCCGGTTCGACGGGTACTACATTCTTGCCGATCTCATCGAGATTCCTAATCTGCGCCAGCGAGCCAACCAGTATCTCGGGTATGTGTGCGAGCGGTATTTGTTTGGACGCGAGGAGGCTCAGGTGCCGCATGCCACGCCGGGCGAGCGCGCCTGGTTTGTCGGGTATTCGGTCAGCTCCTTTGTGTACCGGATCTTCGTCGTCATCGCGATCTTATTGTTTCTGACCGACCAGTTCTTCGTGCTGGGGATGTTTTTCGCCATCATGACGAGCTTCACCTGGTTCCTGATGCCACTGGGAAAGGGCTTGAGCTATCTGTTCACGAGTCCGCGCATCCGCCGTGTACGTGGGAGGGCGCTGGCGGTCTCGACTGGAGCGATGGCGGTGCTGTTGGTGGCGCTCTGTTTGACTCCGGTGCCGTTTCGCACGCGCGCGGAGGGGGTGGTGTGGATTCCGGACGAAGCCATCGTGCGCGCGGGCGCAGATGGATTTGTTCAGACGGTGGTGGGGATTCCGGGATCGCGAGTCTCACGCGGCGATGTGTTGGTGGTCTGTCACGACTCCGTGTTGACGACGCAGCTCACGGTGCTTGAGGCGCAGCTCCGGGAGATCGAGGCGCGCATTCGCGAGCAGATTCCTGAGAACATCGTTAAAGCGAAGATCTTAGAAGAAGAAAAACACTACATCGAAGAGAAACTCGCCCGTACGAAGGAACAGGTTCAGGATCTTGTGATTACGGCGAAGGTGGACGGCACGCTGGTGATACCTCGCGTGGAGGATCTGCCGGGTCGCTTCGTGCATCGCGGCGACGTGCTGGCGCATGTGGTGGATCTCAACACGTTGACGGTCCGTACCATCGTGGACCAGACCGATATCGACTTGATCCGTCACAGCACGAAGGCCGTGCAGGTGCGGTTGGCCGAGCGGCTTGCGAGCCCGATCGATGCAGACGTGAAACGATTGGTGCCGGCCGCGAGCGATGAATTGCCGAGTCCGGCGCTGGGGAGCGAGGGCGGGGGGCAAGTGCCGATGGATCCGAAAGATCCCAAGGGCCAAAAGGCCATTCGCAAAGTGTTTCAGGTCGATTTGCAATTGCCCCTTGAGCTGGGCATCGTTAACGTGGGTGGGCGCGTATACGTACGATTTGACCATGGACGGGAACCGCTCATGACCCAGTGGTATCGCCAGGGACGACAACTCTTCTTGTCGCGATTCAATGTTTGATATGGCCCGGCAACAGACGGCGCTGCATAGCGCCTATCCCGAGCGGTCGGTCCCGCGCGAGAGCTGGTTCGACCGGCAGGGGGTCAAGCTCGCGAGCCCGGTCATGCGCCGGCTGCGGGAGCGCACTGCGATGCGAACCGAGGTGGTGGAGCCGGTCAACGAGCAGGGCCGTGCGCTGTCTGGATTGCGCGATGATCAACTACGCGAAGAGGCCGTTCACGTACGGGAGCAGCTCCGGCGCGAGGGCTTCAGTAATGAGCTGGTGTTTCGATCGTTTGCCTTGGTGCGGGAGGTGGCACAGCGGACGATCGGCCAACGGCATTATGACGTGCAGATTCTCGGGGGGTGGGTCTTGCTCAATGGCTGTGTGGCTGAGATGGCGACAGGAGAAGGCAAGACGTTGACGGCGACGCTGGCTGCCGCGACGGCGGCTCTGGCCGGTGTGCCGGTGCATATTATCACCGTGAACGATTATTTGACGGCGCGCGATGCAGAAGAGATGGGTCCCATTTATCGCATGCTGGGTCTGACTGTTGGGGTGATCACCCACGAGCAAGACCCTCCGGCGCGCCGTGCCGCCTATGCCTGCGACGTGACCTACTGCACGAATAAGGAGCTGGCGTTCGATTACTTGCGGGATCGTCTGGCTGTGGGTCGGCAACCCAATCGCATTCAACTACAGTTGGAGAAATTGTACGGCGATGCTACGAGACTCCGGAACTTAGTCCTTCGGGGCTTGTGTTTCGGCATTGTGGATGAAGCGGACAGCATTCTGGTCGATGAAGCCCGTGTTCCTCTTATCATCTCCGGCAGCGGCGGGCAGGTGCTGGAGAAGCCGATTTATGAGACGGCATTGTCGCTGGCTCGCGGCCTGACTCGTGGGTTGGACTTCGAGATCGATCCCCGGGAACGGAGCATTCGTCTGACGCCGGCCGGCCAGGCCCTGTTGGCGGTTCGTGCAAAGGATCTTACCGGGTTCTGGTCCGGGCCGCGGCGGCGTGAAGAGCTCGTTCGCCAGGCGCTGACGGCCCTGCATTTGTTCCATCGTGACGCTCATTATCTTGTCAGGGACGAGAAGGTCCAGATCATCGACGAGTATACCGGGCGCATCATGGGAGACCGATCGTGGGAGCAGGGGCTTCATCAAATGATCGAGTTGAAAGAGGAATGTCCGCTGACGCCGATGAATACGTCGCTGGCGCGGATTACCTATCAGCGATTCTTTCGCCGGTATCTCTGGCTCGCCGGGATGACTGGTACAGCGCAAGAGGTCGCCACTGAGTTGTGGCACGTCTATCGTTTAGCCACCGTGACGATTCCAACCAATCGTCCGCTCCAGCGGCATTGGGCGGGAGAAAGGCTGTTCGCTACGGCGGATGAGAAGTGGGACGCCGTTGTGGAACGTATCGCTGGGCTCCATAAACGCGGACGTCCGATCCTGGTGGGTACGAAGTCGGTCTCTGCATCCGAACTCTTGAGCGAAAAACTCACTGCGGCCGGGATCCCGCACGTGATTCTCAATGCCCGGCAGGATAAGGAAGAAGCCGATATCGTATCGAAGGCCGGTCAGCCTGGTCGTGTTACGGTCGCCACGAACATGGCTGGACGTGGCACGGATATCAAGCTGTTGCCAGAGGTGGCGAAGGCCGGAGGGCTGCATGTGTTGGCCACAGAGCGGCATGAGGCGGGGCGTATCGATCGGCAGCTCTATGGGCGCAGCGGCCGCCAGGGGGATCCTGGAAGTTTTGAGACGCTCGTGTCGTTGGAGGACGATCTCATGGTGACGTCGCGACGTCTGCTGTGGCGATGGGTGGCTGACGCCTGTGTGCGGAGAGGAAAGCCGCTCCATGGCAAGCTCGCCGCGTTTCTTGTCCGACAAGCCCAGCTGTCTGCGGAAGCGCTGCATGTCAGGATTCGCAAAGATCTGTTACAACATGAAGATCAGCTGGAAACCTCGCTCGCATTTTCTGGACGATTGGAATGAGACATAGGAGGCTGGTGTGATGGTGATGCGGTCTGGACTCATCGGTCTGGTTATGGTGTTCGCGGAATGGTGTTCGTTGTCCACGGCCTATGCCGTGAGCTCAGACCTCAATTGTTTGATCCAACCCTACGTGGTGATTACGATCACGACGCCGGTTGGCGGGTTGTTGGAAACGGTTGAGGTGGATCGGGGGGATCTGGTGAAAGAAGGGCAGGTCCTGGCGACGCTCGATACCAGTCTCGAGCGGGCACAAGGATCCGTTCAGCATGCACAGGCGGAGTTGACCAATCGGCGTCTTGCAGACTTGGAATTGCAGCGGACGTCGGCTGAGGTGGCGCTCCGTACGATCAAAAGTCCTGTCAACGGTGTGGTGGTCGAGCGATTCATGAACCCTGGTGAATTTCCCAAGCAGGAGAAGATTCTCAAAATTGCACAGATCGACCCCCTGCGGGTCGAGGTCTATGCGCCCGTGGCGATGCTTGGGAAGATTACGGTGGGTATGGCGGCGCATGTGAAGCCGGAGGCGCCCCTCACCGGTGAGTATGCCGCGAAGGTCACGGTGGTCGATCGGGTGGTGGATGCGGCGAGCGGCACATTCGGCGTACGCTTGGAACTCCCAAATCGAGAACTGAAATTGCCGGCCGGCCTAAAGTGCTCTGTGCGATTCGGGAAAAAAATTGAATAGGATGATGCGATGAAGATGTTGTCGGAAGTTGAGGGCGAGATAGGGGCGCAACGAGATCTGTCGATTCGTCCTGGCGTCATGAACAGGCTGATCATTGCGGTCGGTTTTTGTGCGCTGGTGGTGCCTTCTGCGTGGGCGGCAGAGATGGCTTGTGTGATCAAGCCCTATGCCGAGATTTCCATCGGGACGCCGGTCGAAGGGGTGATTCAAACCGTGCCTGTGGATCGCGGAGATTGGGTGACCAAGGGGCAGGTGATCGTGACCCTCGAATCGAGTCTGGAAGAAGCCACGGTTGCATTAGCGAAGTCCAAGGCTGAGGCAGAGGCGGCGCTGAAGAGCAGTCAGGTGAAGATCGGGTTCAGCACGCGGAAGCTCGAACGGGCGCTGGATTTGTTCAAGACGAACTCGATCGCCCGGCACGAAGTGGATGAGGCTCAGACAGAAAAAGCCTTGGCGGAGATGTCGTATCAGGAGGCTTCAGAGAATAAGCGTCAGGCAGAACTGGAACTACATCGAGCGACTGCTGCACTGCACCTGCATTCGATTCGGAGTCCCATCACTGGCGTCGTGGTGGATCGGCTGCTATCTCCCGGCGAACTGGCCCGTCAGACGCCTGTGATGAAACTGGCGCAGATTAATCCATTGCGTGTAGAAGTGTTTGCCCCCATCTCGTTGCTCGGGAGGTTGAAGACAGGCATGCGTGCCGACGTGCGTCCGGAAGGAAAGGGGCAGCCGGTCTATCAGGCGAAGATCATGGTTGTGAACAAGGTCGTTGACAGCGCCAGCGGCACATTCGGGGTCCGTTTAGAAATGCCGAATCCGAACAATGCGATCTCTGCCGGTCTGGCCTGCACGGTGGAGTTTCAATTTTCCTCGGTCGAGAATCCATAACCACATTGTGTGTGGAATGTCTCGTTGATTGCGTTCCTCTGATTTGTCCGGTTCGTTTGAGTTCAATGAGATACATGAGACTCACTCAATACATCAGGACAACTAGAATCTGTTAGTGAAGGAGATGTCATCAGTATGCGAATGTACGCGCGCGTGATGTGGGTATGCCTCATGGCAGGTTTGCTCTGTGTGGCGCAGAGCTCGGCTGCCGAGTCGCCTCTGCAGATTCCGCAAGAGACCCCGGTTCTGAAGCTGAGTCTCAGGGACGCCATTGAGGCGGCGCTGGACAAAAATCCGAATGTGCGCTTGTACAAAGAGCGCATCGAAGCGGCTCGTGGAGCCTCGAGGACTCAACTCGGTGCCTTATTGCCGAACTTAGCCTCTTCTGCAAAATTCAATAATCAAACCTTTTTTCTCGGTACCATCGGTGGCGCGCCGGTCAGGACCCAACCATTCGATATCGCCGATGCGAGAGGTACGCTGTCACAGTCACTCTTCAGTTGGAGTCTGATCGAACGCTGGCGCGCGTCGCGCGCGGCATTGGCCGTCTCAGAGGGAGAATCAGACACGACGAAGAATGACACGATGGCCACGGTGGCCTTGAATTACTTGGAGGTCTTGAGGAACTACGAGACGGTGGATGCGCGAACGGCCAATGTCGAGCTGTATAAAGAACTCGTGGCCTTCATTAAAAACAGGCAGACCGGTGGGATGGCCACAGGCCTCGACACCGCTCGGCTTGAAACCCAATTGGAGAACGAACGGCAACGATTGGAATTGGCTGTCAGCGATGTCGAACGAACGAAGCTGATTCTGATCAATGCCTTGGGCATCAACTTCGATGTGAAGCTTCGCCTTACCGACGAACTTAAAACTCCTGACGATCCGCTCCCGACTCTGGATTATGCCATGGATGTGGCGCTCACGAAGCGACCGGAGGTGAAAGCGCAGGAGCAGCGGGTTCAGGTCGCGAAGCTCACCCTCAATTCAATCAAGGGGGAGCGGCTTCCGTCCTTGCAGGCACAAGGCGATTACGGTCTCATTGGTAATCAAGTGAATAATACGCTCAGTACGTACAACGTGGGCGTGACTCTGTCGATTCCAATATTTGATGGCGGTCAGCGCGAGGGGCGAGTGGGTGAGAGCCGAAGCCAGCTCTTGCAAGAAGAGATCAAAATGACTTTGGTTTCCAGGCAGATCACGATGGAGTTGCGCGAGGCGTTGGTCACGTTCACCTCGGCAAAAGAGCAACTCAGAATCGCCAAGGACGGACTCAAGGCGGCGGTGACCGAGGTCCAGCTTGCCAGGGAGCGGTTCCGTTTGCTGAGCTCGAACAGTTTAGAGCTCTCCAATGCGCTCTTTTCGCTCGTGCGTGCGAGAGATAATATCATCGATGGACTGTTTCGGGCGAATGCGTCCCGCGTCAATTTGGCTCGCGCGACTGGACAAGTCGAAGATTTGCGATAAGACAGGGGCTGTCTGCCTGTACGCGAGTCGGGCGGCTGTGAGCGATTCCGAGGTCGCTGTATGCCGTCGATCTGCCTGAGAGGCCTGGGCCCTGGATCCATACAAGACAAGTCCCGCGTGGTCCTATTGGTTCTGTTCCATCATTTCGGTACACTGCGGACATGGCTCCAATTCTTCCTTCCATCTGTGAACGGGCGATCCTCGAACAATTCCTAAAAGCTGAGGCGATGGCCTTGTGGGCGGTACGCTCTGCACAAGCGCAGGACGTTCCTCCTGGAGTGCTGCAGTTTTTGCGTCGGCATGAGGAAGAGGAGGCCCAACATCTCAAGCAGTTTGAACTGATGTTGGGAACGAAGTCGCACGGGAAGACCGCGCTTCCACGCGTGCCCGATCAATGGAGGGTGCTCGCGGTCCATCTCTATGGATACGAAACATTGGGGTTGGAGTTCGCAAGGCTGTTAGTGGGCTTGCGACCTGATCTGACGTCGATTATGGAAGATGAAGAGGTGCATGTCGGATTTTTCGAGCAGGAAGTCCGTGCCATGCTCAGTCGTGGAGGGCTTGCGGCTGACGGTGCGAGACAGGCTGCGCAGGCCTGGAGGCGGCGGTTGCCGCGGACGGTTGATCGCTATCTTCATGATGAAAGTCTTGCGCCCTTTCGTGAT
>CXWL01010324.1_pt1 | contig 29290 bp, 26 predicted proteins | sample 590931 | NCBI WGS metagenome assembly CXWL01 (sample SAMEA3498368, study PRJEB10139) | groundwater metagenome | biome: water well; material: biofilm material | place: Germany | collected 2015-04-27 | reverse complement strand
GCGAGTTCACCACCCCCGAACGCGAGGTCCGGACCTTCTCGATCGCCGTCAGCAAGAAGGACGGCGAGGGCAACGACGTCACCCGCTGGATCCGCTGCGACGACTGGAACCGCCTCTCCCGCCTGGTCGGCAAGGGCGACCGCGTGAAGGTCAAGGGTCACTTCCGCGAGCGCACCTACCAAAAGGACGGCGAGACGAAGACCGTGCGCGACTTCGTCGTCGAGGACCTCAAGATCGAGCGCCACAAGATCCGGCACCGGGCGGAGTAGAGCTCGCGCGGCTTCAGGGCCGCCCCAGTTTGGGGCGGCCCCTGAATCTCTCTTGCCGAAGATCGGGCTGGAGCAGTTCAGACCGCTTGGCTCTGCTGAGTCCGAGACAGTAGCCGTCGAAGGAGCCCGAGAATCGCAAGTGCCCAAGCGAGGACGGCCAACGGATAGACGATGGCCGCGAGGCCGGCGAGCGGAGGGAAGGGGAGCGCTTCGGAAAGTCGGAACGTCGCCGCCGTGTACATTCCGAGTGGAAAGACCATCCCCCAGTACTGCGGGTCGTAGGTGATCGGATACCGCCGTAGCAGGTGGCGCCAGATTCCGAGGAGTACGAGCAACGGAATCCACCAGCTGCCCGCGGCCCAGAAGAACAGGGTGAATCCCTTGAGGAACGGTACGACCTCGAGCAGCAGCGAGGAGCGGCCACGAGCGAGCACGAGGGAGGAGCCGGCGAGAGTGGTGATCGCCACGGCGCCCATGCTGATCCAGTACGGCGGAGTCAGGGTGGCGACCTCGAGCGGCAGGAATGTGAACCGGTAGAAGATCAGCGTGATGATCGCCAGGTAGAGCATGCAGCCGATGAGGAAGAAGACGAGGGCGCCGAAGGCGACCACCTCTTCCGGCCAGCCGAACGGGTCGCCGAGCGCGAGCGCGAGCACCGCGATCGATTGCGTGGCGACCGTGGCGAGCAGCCAGGCGCCATTGATCCCCTGTTCGAGCGTCGGCTTCTGCGCGCGAACGATCACGGCGCCGAAAAACGCGTACATCACGAGGAACCAGAGCGCGACACCCGCGGCGAAGAGCGTCTCGGCAACCCCCCGCCAGCCCGCGACGAGCAGGCACTGACTGCCCAGCACGCACGTGCCCGCGACAATCGTGAAGTAGCCCGAGCCGCGGGCGTGGTCGGCGAGATCGGCGGCGAGTCGCCGCGGGTGGATCACGATCCGGGCCGCCGTCAGTGCGACCAGAACCGCGTAGGCCGGCAAGTTCACCGCGAGCAGCACGCGCGCCAGGAGTGGCCAACCGAGAAGATGACCGGCAATCGACACGATGCCGGTCGCCATCACCAGGGCGAAGTAACCCGGGAAAAGCCCGGAGATGGCAACGCTTAGGCGTCCGGACAACCGACCGGCCGGCGGCGAGGGGTCAGCGATGGTCGGCATCGGCAGGCCGGTGCCGTTCAGTGCTCGATCCGGTAGACGTATCGCAGAAGGCCGAGGTTGAGGAGGAAACAGAGCAAGCTGGAGGCGAAAGCCGGGAGTGCGACAGCGTGGTCGCCGCCGAGATAGGCGTTCATCGTCGCGGTCAGCAACCAGAGCTGAAGTACCACGATCAGGACGACGATCGGGATCATGCCGGAGAGGATCATCAGCCGTTGCGCGCGCGAGAAGCGGCGGCGGCCGCTCACGACGTGCGCTCCGTGACGCCGACAGCCCAGACCACGCCGTCCCGCAATTCGAGATCGACCTTCGGCAGCGGCCGTCGCGGAGGACCCGAGAGGGGCCGGCCCGAGGTGAGGTCGAAGTTCCCCTGGTGGCAGGGGCAATGGAAGCGACCGCGCTCGACCTGAGGCAGCACGGGACACGACAGATGCGTGCAGCGCTGGTCGAAAGCCACGAACTCGGCCTCGCCCAGACGCACGAGCAGCTTCGGTTCACCGGGACCCGGGTAGTCGAACTGCAGGAATCCCCCGACCGGTAGCTCGTCGAGGCGCGCAACCGGCGACGCGGGGAAACGCGAGCGGGGTCCGAACAGGCTCTTGGCCAGGATCCATGCCTGCCCGGCGACGAAGGCGAAGCTGGTCAGCACCAGAAACTTGGTGAACTCGCGGCGGGCGACGTACTGGTCCTGCGGCACGTCGATCGGGAAATCACGCCGCCACTTCGGCTGCTCGGCCGCCGGCCGGCCGTCGGGCGGGAGGGTCAGCTCTTCCGGGTCGCGAACGGTCACCTGTCACTCTCCTGCTCGGTGCTCTCCTGGTAGAGATTCGCCATCAGCGGATCGAACGCGGCGGCCACTTCGCCGTGCTCGAGCGGCTCCGTGACCGCGAGCATCGACATGCCGAAGCTCTTTGGAACGAGCATCCGCACGCGTGTCGAGACCACCTGCGCGCCGAAGCGGAAGGTGTCGATCGGGCGGGACGCCGGGCGGAGCGCCTCGATCTCCTCCCGGGTGCCGAAGTAGAGCGCCTGGCTGGGACAGACCGAGGCGCACATCGGCTTCAGCCCCTGCGAAGTGCGGTCGTAGCACATGTCGCACTTCATCATCAGATTCGCTTCATCGTGCATCTTGGGTACGCCGAACGGGCAGCCGAGCACGCAGTTGTTGCAGGCGATGCAGCGCGCCTTGCGGGCGGTCTGCACGACGCCGTCCTCGGTGCGCTTGATCGCGTCGGCCGGGCAGACCTCGGCGCAAGTCGGCTGGTCGCAGTGCATGCAGACCACCGGCACGGTCTGCGTCGAGCGCGCCCGATCCACGAAATCGAGCTGAATCATCGACACCCCCTTGTGGGTGTCGCACTCCGAGCATGCCTGGACGCAGGCGTTGCAGCCGATGCAACGGGCGGGATCGATGTAGAAGTGGTGATCGGCGGGAACCGGCATCGCGTCCTTTCGCTCAGGCGTCCCGCGCCGAGAGGATGTGGAGAGCCGGCCGGCGCGACGGAGTCGAGAGTTGGGCGGCTCCCCGCGCTTCGTCGGCGGTCGCCACGCGCAGGCGCACCGCGCAGGCCTTGAACTCGGGGATCTTCGAGATCGGATCCTGCGCCGCGATGGTCAACCGGTTGACGCTACGCCGGCCCGGCCAGTGGTAGGGCACGAAGATCGTGTCGGGGCGGATCGTCGCGACGACGCGCGCACGAAGGGTCAGCGCGCCACGCCGGGTCTCCGCTGTCGCCCAGGCGCCGCTGGCGATTGCGAGACGTTGGGCGAGTTGCGGGTGGAGCTCGATGAACGGTTCCGGGTCCATGTCGAGCAGCGGCCCGATGCGTCGCGTCTGGGTGCCGGAGAGAAACTGGCTGATCAGCCGGCCGGAGGTGAGGATCAGCGGGTACTCCGCATCGGGAACTTCGGCCGGCGGAGTGAACGGCGCGACGTTGAAGCGCGCCTTACCGTCGGGGAAGTAGAACGGCCCGGCGCCCCGAGCCACCACGTTCCACGAGCCCGGCTCGAACAGACGCGGCGTGCCGGCGTGGTCGTCCGAGGGGCAGGGCCAGAAGACCCCTTGCTGAAGCTCGATCTTCTCCCAGCTGATGCCGGAGTAGTCGGCGATACCGCCCTTCGAGGCGATGCGCAGCTCCTCGAAGATCTCGCGCGGTCCGGCGAAGGTGAAGCCGCGCTCACGACCGATGGCGCGCGCCAGATCCTGGATGATGCGCCAGTCTGGCCGCGCCTCGCCGGGGCACTCGATCGCCTTGTTGATCTTGATCACCCGCCCCTCGGCGGTGGTGACCGTGCCTTCGTCCTCTTCGTGAAGCGAGCCCGGCAGCACGAGGTCGGCGTGACGCGCCGTCTCGTTCAGGAAGAAGTCGATGGCGACGTAGAACTCCAGCCGGCCCAGCATCGCGCGGACATAGTCGCTGTCGGGCAGCGAGACCAGCGGGTTGAAGCAGATCGAGAGCAAGCCCTTGATCTCGCCGCGCTCGATGCGGCGGAAGATCTCGTAAGCATCGACGCCCGGCTGCGGCATCTCCTCGATCGGCATTCCCCAGACGCCGGCGATGTAGGCGCGAGCTTCGGGGTCGGCGAGCTTGCGGCCGCCCGGAAGCTGATCGCACTTCTGCCCGTGCTCGCGCCCGCCCTGGCCGTTGCCCTGGCCGGTGATCGTGGCGTAGCCGCAGAACTCGCGGCCGATGCGGCCGGATGCGAGAACCATGTTGATCGCACCGAGCACGTTCTGGACACCGTGGCTCGAATGCTCGATGCCGCGCGCGTGCATCAGGAAGCTGGTCTTCGCCGTCCCCCACCACTCGGCCGCCTGGCGAATCGCCGGCTCGGCGATGCCCGTGGTGCGCGCGGTTCGCGCCGGCGTCCACTCGGCGACGTGACGAGCCACCTCGTCGAAGCCGACTGTCGAGCGCTCGACGAAGGTGCGATCGACCCAGCCGTTCTCGATCATCAGATGGAGGACGCCGTTGAAGAGGGCGATGTCCGTCCCCGGGCGGATCGGCAGGAAGAGATCGCAGGTGCGGGCGATCGGCGTCAGACGCGGATCGACCACGATCACCTTCGCGCCGTGTTCGCGCGCCTGCCAGACGTAGTCGGTGGTGATCGGCGCGCACTCCGCGACGTTGGCGCCCGAGATCCAGATCAACTCGGCGCCGAGGATGTCGCTCCACGGGTTGGCGGCTCGATCGATGCCGAACGCCTTGTTGTTGCCAGCTCCCGCCGACACCATGCAGAGGCGACCGTTGTAGTCGATGTTCGAGGTCGCGAGCGCCATGTGGGCGAACTTGCCCATCAGGTACGCCTTCTCGGTGGTCAGGCTCGCGCCCGAGAGAACCGACATGGCGTCGCGGCCGTGGGTCTCCTGGATCCGTCGGATCTCGGCCGCGGCGCGCGCGATGGCGGACTCGTAGCCCAGCGCACGGAAGCCGCCGGGCGCCGTCTCGTCTCGTTCGAGCGCCGTCAGCAGACGATCCGGATGCGCCCCCTGCAGGTAGCGCTTGATCCCCTTCGGGCAGAGCATGCCGCGGTTGAACGGGAAGTCGTAGCGCGGCTCGAAACCGACGACCTGCTCGTCCTTGACCTTGAGTCGGATGCCGCACTGCTGGCCGCAGAAGCAGCAGTGAGTATCCACGATGCGGTCGGGCTCGACGCCGGTGTCGAGCCGTGCGCCCGCGGACCAGGCGGGATGAGGGCCGAAGGGGTCGCCCGGCAATGGATCGATCGGCGTGCGGCGCTCGCGCGCTCCGTCTGGAGTTTCCGGAGTCGGATCAGCCATGGAAGTTCTCCGCGTCGTCGCGGCCGAGCGGCCCTTCGCCCAAGCCCGGATTGACGTGCGCCGGCGCCGCTCCCGCCGCCACCAGACATCCGCCGCGCACTCCCTGCCAGGCGGCGCCCTGCGCCGCGGCGACCAGTGCCCGCCGGCACGGCGGGCAGATGCGCTGGTAGTGGTCGGTCACGCCCCCACTCGTGCGATCGATCCGATAGTCGAAACCCAGCCGCCTCTCGACGTCGATCAGGTCCTGGGCGTGCATCCGCGAGGTGAAGCCATGTCCGCAGCGCGCGCAGTGCTCGGGCTCCTCGTCGCGGCCGACCTCCTTGTAGAAGCGCACGGCGATCTGCGCCGGGCGCTGAAAGATGTGAAAGAACTTCCCGAACGGCAGCCAGAGGAAGGTGAAGATCACCGTCACTGCGTGCAGGATCGCCAGGAAGTCGTAGGCATAGCCGTGCATCCAGGTATAGCTGGCGGTGAGCATGAGCCCGGTCAGGCTGACCGCGAACAAGAGGATCAGCGGCAGGAAATCCTCGACGAAGCTCTGGAGCGCCGCCGCCCCCTCCTCGCGCATGCGCCGGCGCATCGCCAGCATCACGCCGGCGATCACCAGGAACGAGGCCCAGACCAGGCCGTGAAAGAGGAAGAAGGCGACGATCGAGTCGCTGGGGAAGGTGAAGGTCGGAAATCCGAACACGACCACGCGGTAGATCGAGGCCTTGCCCGGCTCCATCTCGAAGGCGAGCCAGCCGAAGACGAGCGGAAAAGTGATCGCGACCGCCAACGCGCACCCCCAGAGGATCAGGAGGTGGGTGAGGCCGCGCAGCTTTCCGCGCGCCCAGATGAAGCGATTCAGTGCGATGTCCGACACGGCGTGGACGGCCAGGCCGCCCAAGTGACGCCAGCGGCGACCTCCGCGGAAGAAGACCTGCCAACCGCGCCGCCAGTAGACGTCGGTGGGCGGGCGGCGGCGCCACATCGCGTAGCGGTAAGTCAGGCCGAAGGTGGCGAACAGCACCGAGAAGGTGTAGGCGACCAACGCGGCATCGAAGTGCGCCAGGTTGCGCGAGCCGGCGACGATCAAGCCGGCGAGCGCGGCCGTCACGCCGAGTCCCCAGAGGACCGGTCCAGCGCTGTCACGCATCTTCACTGCCGGGGTCACGATTTCGACCGACCTCCCCTCGATAGCCAGGTCGATGCTAACCCGCCAGCGTCGGAAGGGATACCCTCTCCTCGAGATACTCGGGTGGCGCGCTGTGCGCAGCCACGGCGTCTGATTCGACTGATTCAGGCGGCGTTCGCCTGCTCCATTCGACGCAGGCGGCGGCTGAACCGGCCGCCGAAGACCCGCTTCATGACTCCGAGCTTCGCGCTCTGCCAGCGATACCGTTTCGGCGACAGGTGGCGGCACTCCTCGGGCAGCATGACGAGCGAGACATGGATATTCGGCGCGCAGCCGATCGGCAGCCCTGCCTCCATCGTTGCTTCGTAGAGGCGGCGGAATACGGGGATCAGCTCCTCGGTCCTCGGCGGTGGGGCATCTTCGAGGTCGGTTCCGACCAGCGGTCGGAAGACGCAGACCGTCGGGATCGCACCGACCGAGGTGATCCAGTCGATCGCCGCGATGGACGACTCCGGCGGCTCGAGCCCGGCGATGATCTCGCCGTTGGTGACCCACGGCTCGTCCTTCGGGCCGCTGGATCCGAGCGCCGCGCAGTAGCGCGTCGCCTCGAGATAGAAGTCGAGCCCGTACTCGGCGTCCTTGCCGGGGCAGATCTCCTTGAACAGTGCACGGTCGAAGATCTCGAAGCAGAAAGAGACGCGGTTGACGCCGATCGCCCGGAGGTGGTCGTAACGCTTGAGATCGCGGTGCGGCGGCGTCTGCACGCCGACGAGCAGGCCGAGCTCCCGTTTGATGCGCAGAATGTAGGGTTCGAGGATGTCGAGGTAGGTGTCCCCGTCGTAGTGACCGGTATTGAAATCGACGTAGGTGATGCCGCTCTCGCGGCGCGCGGCGCGGACCACCTCCATCACCTCCTCGACGGACTTCTCGTCGGCGTCGTCGACCCCCAGGTTGAGGCCGACCGAGCAGAACTTGCAGTTCACCTTGGTCGGCTTCTGCGTCCAGTACTCGCAGACCTTCGCCTGGTAGATGCCCAGGTAGGTGCCCTGGAGCGTTCCGATCCGCGTCATCGGCTTGCCGTTCGCGAGCGACTCGTCGTACCAGCCGGGCCGCGGCGAGAGGGTCACGTCGGTCACCGGCTCGCCGCCGTGACGGAGGCCATAGCTCCCGTTAACCCGATGGAGCGTGTACGGCGAGCGCTGCGCGAAGCTCTCGGAGACCGGCACATTGGTCCACAAACCGCCGGGCAGGATCAGCTCGAGGCCGCTGCCGAGCCCCGCCCGGGTGCGCAGGATCTTCCTGCCGCCGTCCTCCTCGATGAAGCAGGAGTCGTCCATGCGCAGGCCCTTGCAGTAGAGGTCGAGCTTGAGCAGGGCGGGGTTCGAGCGGAGATGGGGGAGAGTCACGACATCGGTCGCCATCGAAGTCTCCAGGTCGGCGGTCGCGTTTTCGTTCAGGCTGCTCGTCGTCGTACGGACGGAACGTCGACTCGCGAGGCGGGCTCAGGCCTCGGCGGCGCGGAGGAAGAGGACGTTGTTTTCCAGGTGGATGTGCTCGTGCAGGTCGGCCTCGAGCGCGCCGAGGCCGTGCCAGAGCGCGTTCCAGGTGTTGCAGGCCCCTTCCGGAACACGGAAGTCGTCGGTCAGCGCACGGAGCCTGACGAGCTCGGCGCCAACCCGGGAATGATCGTCGACGAACTTGGCGAGGGGCGCCGCCGGTACCGGGCTCGATGCCGTGGCGTGGGCGAGAATCGCGGGAAAGAGCCGCTCTTCCTCGAGGTGCATGTGCTCGTCGAGCTCTCCCTTGAGCGCGAGGAAGCTCTCGAGCAGGGCGGCGAGCCGCGCCGGATCTTTGTCGCCGTGAACACGGAAGACCTTACGCGCCATCGACTCGAGCCGCGGCAGCTCCTCGCGCAGCGGAGCGTGGAACTGCTCGACGATGTGGCGCACGAGGTCGGCGAGCGGACGTTCGTCCCAGCGCGTCTCCTCCGTGCCGGGCGCGGCGATCGCTCGCTCGATCTCCTCGAGGACCGCGGCGGTGTCGAGCTGGCGCTTGGCGCAGGCGTGGGCGAGGGCGACGCCGCCGCCACAGCAGAAGTCGATGCCGTGCCGGGCGAAGACGCGGGTGGCGAGCGGGTGCTGGGTGGCGATCTCGCCGACCCGGGATTCGGATGTCAGGTTCATGAGGCGGCTCTCCTTGGTCGTGAAACGAGGGTCGTGAGAGGTCGCGGCCGCGGCTCCGCCCCGACCGCGTAGGTGCAGGACGGCGCACCGTCCGGAATGAAGCTCTCGCGCTGTAGCTCCGCGCCGAGCAACTCGCCGACCAGCGCCATCTCGGCGCGACACGGGAGGCGCGAGATCTCGACCAACTCGCGCAGCGGGCAGTGGCCGAGGCGCAGGTGGCGGCCGGAAGCGTCCCGGACCACCTCGGCGAGAAAGCCGTCCTCGCAGAGGAGCTTCGCCACGCCATCGAGCCGCTCCTCGTCCGGGAGGTCGGCGAGCCGAGCTTCGGCCTCGGCGCGCTTGCGGCGAAGGCGATCGGTGAAGAACTCCTCGAGCAGGGCGCCGTGACCGGAATCGAGCAGATAGGCCGCGAGCTCGCGCAGCAGCTCGCGATCGCGCCGGGGAAAGAGGGCGTCGCCCTTCTCGGTCAGACGGTAGCGGACGCGCGGCCGGCCCGGCCCCGAACGGAGCAGCCCCGAACGTTCCACCAGCCCCTGGGCCACCAGCGCTTGCAGGTGGCTGCGCACGGTCTCGGCGGCGAGCTCGAGCGAGCCTTCGAGCTCGGCCAACGTCGACTCGCCGCGCCGTTTGAGCGCCTCGAGCAGAGCACGCTGACTGTCGCCGATCCCCGGCGAGGCGATGCTGCCAGCGAGGCTCAGGTCGGCTTCCGATCGCAGTCGATTCGCATCACGGAAGCCATTCTGCTGTTGACCAGAAGGTTTGTCAAGATTAAAGTCATGGCAATCATGACAACGAGGCGCAATTCCAGGCGCGAACGCCCTGCCGCACCGGCACTCGAAGGGCCGATCTACCCGCGCTTTTTTCTCGCCGGCATCGCCATCACCCTGACGGCCGGGGCCGGCTGGGGCGCCTGGCTGCTGCTGCGCATCGCCCGAGCCCGCGACTTCGCGGCGCCGTCGATCTTCGAGGTGAATGCTCACGGACAGGCGCAGATCTACGGTTGGATGGGGCTGTTCATCCTCGGCTTCGCGCTCCAGATGTTCCCCGCCTTCTGGGGAACGCGGCTGCCGGCGCCGCGGCTGGCGCGGGCCCTGCTACCGGCGATGGCGCTGGCGGTCGCCGTGCGCGCCGTCGCCGAAAGGCACCCCGAGGGGCGCTTCGCCGATCTCGCCGTGGCTGCGGGGTCGCTCGAGCTCGCCGTGGTCGTCACCTTCGTCACCTTGCTCGGGATCGCCGCGCGCCGGAGCACGGTGGGCGGGCGCGCTTCCGACCGCTATCTCGTCGCCGGGCTCGTCTGGTTCCTTCTTGCCTCGGCTCTCGACCTGCGCCACCTCGCGCGCACGGTGGGAGCGCCCGGCCGCGAGTCGCTTCTCGCCGAGATCGCGACGTGGCAGCTGCCCCTGCGCGACCTGCAGATCCATGGCCTGGCTCTCTCGATGATCCTCGGCGTCTCGCTGCGCGTGCTACCCGGGTTCTTCGGAACCCCCGTGGCCGACGAGACTCGGGCGCGCCGCCTCTTCTGGCCGCTCCAGCTCGCGGTGCTCGCCGAGGCGGCGCTGTTTCCGCTCGCCATGACCACGAAGCGGCCGCTGCTCTTCGTCGCCTTCTGGATCGCCACGGTCGTCTTCGCTCTCGCCGCGGCTCTCGCGGCCGCGAATCTCCGAGTCTTCGCGCGGTGCCGCCTCGAGTTGCCACGGATCTCACCGGTCGCCTTCGTGCGCGCCGCGCACGTCTGGCTCGGAGTCTCGCTCCTCCTGCTCGTCGCCGGACCGCTCTGGTCGCGCCTGCTCGGCCTTCCCTTCTCGCATGCCTGGCACGGCGCCACTCGGCATGCAATCACGGTCGGTTTCGTCAGCCTGATGATGATCGGCGTCGCGTCGCGGATCGCGCCGCGACCGGCGGGAAGCGGTACGGCCGGGGCGGCCTTGCCCTGGACACCGTTCGTCCTGCTGAATCTCGGTTGCGCGCTCCGCGTGAGTCAGCAGATCCTGACCGACATCACGCCGGTCGCCTTTCTTCCGGCCGGCGCCTCGGGGGTGCTCGAAGTGGCGGGACTCGCCACATGGGCGATCTGGATCGTGCCGCGATTGCGGCGCGCCGGACGGGTGATGGAGGAGGCGCGCGCGGCGCTCACGAGCGAGCCCTTGCCCGCGTCAGGAGCACCGCGAAACGATTTTCGACACGAGGGAGTGTGACGACCATGTACGGTGCGATCCTGCTGTTGCACATCCTGAGTGCCACGATCTGGACCGGCGGGCATCTGGTCCTCGCGGTGACGGTTCTCCCCCGCGTGCTCCGCGAGCGCTCGCCGGCGAGGCTCCTCGAGTTCGAGTCCGCCTACGAACGGATCGGGATGCCGGCGCTCGTCGTCCAGGTCGCGACCGGCCTCTGGCTCGCTCACCGGATGGTGCCCGAGCCCGGCCGCTGGCTCGCCTTCGACGATCCGGTGGCGAGCCTGGTCGGCGTGAAGCTGCTGCTCCTCGCGACGACCGTGGGATTCGCGCTCGATGCCCGGCTGCGCGTCATTCCGCACCTCTCCGACCGCAACCCCGTCGCGCTCGCCTGGCACATCGTCCCGGTGACCGTCGTCTCGGTTCTGTTCGTGGTCGTGGGTGTCGCTTTCAGGACCGGGTGGTTCTACTGACGTCGCCGAATGGCAGCGGGATCGACGCCAGGAATCGACGAAGTGCCAGCTGGTCGGGGTCGCCCGGGCGTAGGGGAAGCCGAGCCGCAGGCGGAGGCCCTTTCGACCATCAGAGCATCTCAGTGCGCAGGCGTTCTTCGGCGGAGTTGCAGCAGCCCAGCGTTCGCACGACCCATTCCTCGTCGAAATACGTCGGGAGGTAGCGTTCACCGGAGTCGCACAGCAGGGAGAGGACCGACCCCCGAATCCCGAGGGCGCGCATCTCGCGCGCCAGCTCGAGCATGGCGACGAAGTTGGTGCCGGTCGATGGGCCCACGCGCCTGCCCAACAGTTGGGACAGCACACGCATGGCCGCCACCGATTCCACATCGGGCACGTCGATCAGGCGGTCCACCAGCGTGCGGATGAAGCTCGGTTCGACCCGCGGGCGGCCGATTCCCTCGATGCGCGAGCCGGGCGCCGTGAGCGTGGCGTCGCCGGTGCGATAGTAGGCCGCGAACACCGAGCCCGACGGATCGGCCACGCAGACTTGCGTGGCATGGCGCCGGAAGCGGACGAAGCGGCCGATGGTGGCGCTGGTTCCGCCGGTGCCCGCCCCGACGACGATCCAGCGCGGAACGGGATGGCGCTCGCGCGCCATCTGCGTGTACATGCTCTCGGCGATGTTGTTGTTGCCGCGCCAGTCGGTGGCGCGCTCGGCGTAGGTGAACTGGTCCATGTAGTGGCCGCCGGTCTCCCGGGCGACGGAGCGCGCGGTCCCGTAGACCTCGTCGGCGCGATCGACGAAGTGGCAGCGCCCACCGTGAAATTCGATCAGCGCGACCTTCTCGGCCGAGGTGCCGCGGGGCATCACCGCCACGAACGGCAGTCCCAGAAGGCGGGCGAAGTAGGCCTCACTGACGGCGGTGGAGCCACTGGACGCTTCGACGATCGTCGAGCCTTCCCGCACCCAACCGCTGCACAGCGAATAGAGAAACAGCGAGCGCGCCAGCCGGTGCTTGAGGCTCCCCGTGGGGTGGGTGGATTCGTCCTTGAGATACAGGTCGATCCCCACGCCGGCGAACCCCGGCAAGGGCAGCGGAATCAAGTGCGTGTCGGCGCTGCGCTGGTAGTCGGCTTCGATGCGGGCAATCGCCTCGTGCAGCCAGATGTCGGGACATGCGGTCGTTTTCAGGCCTTCGCTGGTCATTGGCGTGAATTGTCGCGCATCTCGATGGAGCTGTGCCGAGGCAAGGGATTCGTCCGCTCCTGACGCCCGTCATGGCGCGCGCCTGCCTTGATCGGGGAGAGTGTCCGGAGCGTGGAAGCCAATAGTCCCGATCGCGCGCGCGACCGCCAGGCCGTCGCGCGCTGGCTGCTGGTCTGCTGCGGGCTGCTCGCGCTCCTGATCGGCGTCGGAGGCGTCACCCGCCTGACGCGATCGGGGCTGTCGATCCCGAGTTGGCGGCCGGTGACGGGAATCCTGCCGCCGATCGGCGAACGAGCCTGGGAGGCCGCCTTCGCCGAGTATCGCGAGACGCCGGAGTACAGAATCGTCCACCACGGCATGACGCTCGACGGATACCGGCGGATCTTCCTCTGGGAGTACCTCCACCGGCTGCTGGCGCGGCTGCTGGGTGTCACCTTCGCGGTTCCGCTCGCGATCTTCGCCTGGCGCCGCCGGCTGCCGAGCGGTTCCGGCCGCCGACTCCTCGCGATGCTCGCCCTCGGGGCGCTCCAGGGAGTCGCCGGATGGTGGATGGTCGCGAGCGGGTTGGTCGACGAGCCGCGGGTCAGCCACTTGCGCCTGACCGTGCATCTCGGGCTCGCGCTCTTGCTGTTCGCGGCGATGCTCGATGCCGCGCTCGACCTCCTCCAGCCCCGTCCCGCCCTCGCGCGCCCGACTCTCGTGACGCATTGGGCCGGAACCCTCGTGGGCGCCGTATTCCTGCAGGCGCTCGCCGGCGCGCTGATGGCGGGCTCTCGCGCCGGCTACTTGTTCTCGACCTTCCCGCTGATGGCGGGCGAGCTCGTTCCGTCGCGGCTCTTCGACGTCGACCCTTGGCCCGCGAGTCTGTGGCGTGACTTGGTGACGATCCACTTCGTCCACCGCTGGTCGGGGATCGCGATCGCCGCGCTCGCGCTCGGCGGGGCGATGGCGGTCTTCGCGCGACCGATAGCGCGCCCGCTGCGCCGAGCCCTGTCGGCCGTCGCCGCCCTCGCCGCGATCACGGCACTGGTCGGCATCGTCACCGTGATCTCCGGAGTCTCGATCTTCGCCGCCATCGTCCACCAGCTGCTCGCCGTGGCGCTGCTCGGCGCGGCGATCGCGGCGCGGCACGCGGCGGCCGTGGCGACGGTCGCCGCGTGCTCGACGCCTTACGGCGCTTCGGCCGACCAGGCGTCGGCATAGCCGGACTCGAAGCCGTCGGCGAAGATCGCCGCGGGGTCGAGGGAAAGCTCGCGGACAGCCATTTCGATGGGCGCACCGCGGCCGGTCTCGACCCAGAGATCGTGGAGAATCTCTCCCCAGTCGTCGGTGGTGTTGCCCTCGCGCAGCTCCTCGATGTAGTAGCGCGGCAGGCTCTGGTAGTAAAGGGCGGCCTCGGCCCGGGTAGCGCCGGCCGGAAGAGGGAAGCGAAGCTCGCTCCAGTGCTGGCCGTCGGCGTAGGTCGCGCCGACCACCGGCGCGCCGCCGGCCTCGAAGGCGGCGTTGGTGAAGCCGCGCGGCGGGATCCTGTTGTCCTTTTCGATCGTGTCGGCGAGCGCCATGTGGCCCGTGGGACCGGCTGGCAGGCCGGTCGCCGCGGCGGCGTCCGCGGAGAGGCCGACCCTCATCTCGTAGACCGTGGTCGTGGCTTCGTCGAGCGTTGCCTCGGCGGTGTCGTAGTGACCGTGCTCGCCGACCAAGGTGCCGTCGTCGTCGAGGAAGCGGACGTTCAACCAGATCCGCCGCCCCTCGATGTGACCGGTCGGGATCTTGTGCCCCGTCTGGTTGATCACCCGCGCCACGAGCTCGGCGCCGTCGCGCGCGAGCTGGAGGGTCGCGGTCCGCTCGAGCATCGAAACGGCGCGCGCACGCGCCGCGGCGACGAGTGCGGGATCGACCCGCGGGTCGTCAGGGTAGTGAGCGAGGACGAGGTCGAGCGACTGCGCCGCGGCGCCGGCGAATTCGTGGCGCGCGAGGTCGTCGCGGACGCGGCCGAAGTAGCAACCACGCGCGGTGGTGGTCGGCATGTGACAGTCCTGGCAGGTCGAGACCACCGGCCCGCGCGCCCCGCCGAAGCGGCCGCGGAGGTCGACGCCGCCGACGGCGAAGCTGCTCAACTTCCACTCGGTGTAGGTACGCTCGAGCGGGAACTGCGTCCAGAGGTCCTCGTCCGGCACCGACTCGTCGACGGCGTTGTATCGCCAGCTGCCATCCGGCCGCCGGGTGGTCGCGACGTTGCCGACGTCGTGGCAGGTGCCGCACATCGAGCTGCTCTTGACGAAATCGGAGGCGATGGTCAGGTGCGGCGCGTCGGTTTCTTCGTACGGCCCGCGCCGACGACCGAGCGGATCGAGCACGAACATCGCGTTGCCGTAGTGCGCCGGCACGGTGTCGAGGTCGGCGAGGATCGCTTCGTCCTCGGGCGGGCTCTGGCCCGGCACGTAGACGGGGTCGACCAGGCTGTGGCAGAAGTGACAGGTGACGCCGTCGCGGTCGGTGTCGTCGAGCGACGCGCCGGAGGGATCGGCGGCGTTGCCGGTGACGAACGACATGGGTACGTGGCAGCGCAGGCAGAACGTCCCGACGTTGGCGACGTCCTGGTTGGCATTCGTCATCTGGGCGAAAAACAGCGGGTCGCGCCCGGCGAGTCCCATCAGGCTACCGGCCCAGGTGGAGTAGGGCTCGTCCGCCGGGTCGAAGTCGCCGTGGCAGGCGCGGCAGTTGTCCGAGGGCTCGAGCACCCCTATCGGCACGTCGCCGATCTGCGTGCCGGAGAGCCGGAAATCCTCCTGGGTGAGGGGGATCAGCGCGGCGAGCGCGGCCGTCGCGACGAGCACGAGTGCGATTCCGGTGGCGCGGCGGAAACGACGCGACTTCGAGGCCATCTGTTCCCTTTCGGCGAGAATGAGAAAACGTAGCAGCGCGCGACCCGTCGGCGTATGACGGCGGTCATGGGACGGAGCGTCGCGGCGGGTGAAAAATCCAAGCTTTGGCCCGCGAGACGCTCCCCCTCGCCCTCGATCCGCACCGGTTCGCGCGCCGCCGCGCCGCCGTGCTGGTCGGCGTCCACCTGCTGATCGGCCTCCACGTCGCGCACTGGAAGCTCACCGGCCGCACCCTGGCGCCGCTCGAGCTCAACGAGGTGATGCACACCCTCGAGCTCGGCGTGGTGACCGCCGGCTTCCTGCTAATGGCGACCGCGGTGGTCTCGGTCCTCTTCTTCGGCCGCTTCTTCTGCTCGTGGGGATGCCACCTGCTCGCGCTCCAGGACGGCGCGGCCTGGCTGCTCGCCCGGATCGGGATCCGGCCGGCGCCGTTCCGCTCGCGGACGCTCGGCTGGATCGCCGGCGGCGCCGCGTTCTACATGTTCGTCTGGCCGCAGCTCGCGCGCCTGGTCGCGCGGCGGTGGCCGGCTGCGGAGGCGGTGGTCGGCGCCCGGCCCGAGTTCCGGCTGCGCGTGCTGGCCGACGGCGAGGGCTGGGCCTCGTTCCTGACCGACGATTTCGCGCGCAACCTGCCGGGGCCGGGAATGGCGGTCGCGACTTTCGTCGTCTGCGGCTTCGTCGCGGTCTGGCTGCTCGGCACCCGTGCCTTCTGTCGCAACGTTTGCCCGTACGGCGCCGTCTTTTCCTTCGCCGACCGCTTCGCGCGCCGACGCGTCGTGCTCACCGGCGACTGCATCGCTTGCGGAAAGTGCACGGCGGCCTGCGACTCCGGGATCTCGGTATTCGAGGAGGTCTCGCGCCACGGCGCGGTCACCAGCGGCGAGTGTCTGAAGGACCTCGACTGCGTCGCGGTCTGCCCGACGCGCGGGCTCGAGATCGCGGCCCACGAGCCGCCGTGGCTCGGACGCCGGGGGGTCGCACGCGCGTGGCAGCTGACCTGGCCGGAAGAGCTCGCGACGCTGGCGCTGTTCCTCGCCGCGCTCGCGGCGCTGCGCGGTCTCTACCGGCTGGTGCCGTTCCTGCTCGCGCTCACGCTCGCGGCGTGCCTCGCCTTCACCACCGTGCTCGCGGCACGAATGCTGCGGCGAAGGGAGGTGCGCTTCCAGCGCTGGCGGTTGCGCGGTACCGCCCGGGTCACCGCACGCGGCTGGCTGTTCGCCGCCGCCTCCGTCGCCGCCCTGGCCGCGACGGCGCACGCCGGGGTCGTGCGCTGGCACGAGTGGCGCGGCGACCGCGCCTGGGAGCAGTGGCAACGGGCGACGGGAAGTGCGACCGGCGACGCCCTCGCGCGGCGGGCGCTCGCCCACCTCGCCGCGCGCGAGCGCTGGGGGTGGCTGCGTCCGGACGACCTCGTCGCGCGCCGGGCGGCGCTGGCCGAGGCGCTGGGTCGGGGCGACCTGCTCGAGGACTCGCTTCGCGAGATGGCGCCGTCGAGCGTCGCCGCGCGACTCGACCTCGCCGAGCAGCTCGCCTCGCGGGGGCGGCTGGCGGAGGCCGAAGGCGAGCTGCGGACGGCCCTCGCCGAGCAGCCGTCGCTCGCTCCCGCGCACTACGGGCTCGGCGTGGTTCTCGCGGCGACCGGCCGGAGCGTCGAGGCGATCGCGTCGCTCCGTCGCGCGCGCGAGCTCGATCCCGGGGACGCCGAGGTCCTTAACAACCTCGGCTATCTCCTCGGTGAGCGGGGCGATGCCGCCGAAGCCGAGGCGCTCTTCGGCGAAGCGCGCCGCCTCGCTCCCGGCTGGGCGCTCCCCTGTTTCAATCTCGCCGCCCTGCTCGATCGGGCCGGTCGCGCCCCGGAGGCCGAGCTCCTGGCTTCGACCTGTCCCTCGGCGCCGGGTCCGGACGGCTGGGCCCCGGCGCCGAGGTAGACTGTTCGAGCGCGCCGGCGCGCGGCCCGCCGCCGCGCCGCCGCCGCCCTGCCCTTGCCGCCTGCCGCCACTCCCCGCACTCCGCCCCCCTTCGACGCGCTACCGGCCGAGCTGCGCGAAGCGCTTCACGCCGCCGGCACCGAGGGTGCTTACGTCCGCGGCGACGTCCTGCTGGCGCAGGGGGAGGTCAGCCGGCGCCTCCGCGTGATCCTCTCCGGCCGCGCCAAGCTCACGCGCGACCTCGCCGCCGGCCGCACCGTGGTCCTCGCGCTGTTCGGACCGGGGGATTTCTGCGGCGCGATCCCGGCGCTCTCCGGACTCGCGAGCGACGCCTCGATCGTCGCGCTCGGGCCGCTGACGGCGCTCGAGGTCGAGCCGGAGGCGTTCCTCGCTCTGCTCGCGGGGCGGCCGGAGCGGCTCGGCCAGTTGCTGCCGGCGCTCGCCGGCCGGCTCACCGAATGCCGCAACTGCCCGGTCGAGATGACCGGCGAGCGGGTCGAGCCGCGTCTGGCGGCGCTCTTCCTGCGCCTCGCCGACGAGTGCGGCGTCGTCGACGCGCGCGGCGTTCTCGTGCCGATCCGCCTGAGCCGGCAGGAGCTCGCCGACCTGGTCGGCACCACGCTCGAGACCGCGATCCGGATCTTCAGCCGCTGGCACAAGTCCGGCGTGCTCGAAACCGGAGACGACGGCTTCCTGCTCGTCGACCGCGGCGCGCTCTCTCGCGTGCGCGGCCCCGCCCCGGCCTGACACCCCAGCTCAGGGGAGCGCGAGCCCCTCGATCTCGACCAGCAGATCGATGCGGCAGATGTCGGCCTCGAGGAAGATCGTCGCCGCGTCGCCGGGAAGCCGCCCGGCCAGCCGGGCGCGCGCCGCGTCCACCTGCTCGGCGTGGCGCAAGTAGACCTTGACTTGCGCGAAACCATCGAGTGCCGGTACCCGCCAGTCGGCGAGACGCCGCGCCTCGGCGATCACGGCGTCGAGGTTGCGCAGCGTCTCGTCGATTTGTGAGTCGAGCGATCCCGCATGTACTGTTTCATGGCCGACGATGCTCGCGGTTCCGGAAACGAACAACGCCGCTCCCGCGCGGCCCGCGGCGAGCGAGGCGCGACGGAAGGACGGTGCGCTCGGTCCGTAGCGACGCGGATACCGGCTGGCCGGCGTCTGGCGCCGGTTTTCGAAGTGGAGCGTCTCACCGCGGGTGGCGAAGAAAACGGTCACGAAGTCCGCACCCGGAGTGCCGACCGCCGAAGAGGCGCAGAGGCGCCGTTGCGTTCCGTCGGCGCCCGATCGCTCCGCGAAAGCGCGGGCGCGCCCGGCGTTGAAGAGGCGGTAGCGCTCGCGATCGCCATCTCCGAGGTTGATTCCTGGAAGGTAGTTCCACACTCGCAGCAGCTGGGGATAGTCACGTTCGTCGAGCAGATCGAGGAGCGTGGCGAACTGCCCCCGACTCTGCGATGCGAGGTGGTTCTCGCGAGGTCCGACGGGCGATGGCTGCGTCACGGCGCCGGCGAGGAGCTCGCCGTCTTCCGACCAGGCGAGAGATCCGCGCTCGAAGGTCGAGACGGGTCGTGGCGAGAGCCAGCGTTCGATCTTCGTGCGGGCGCCGAGAACCGGGTTGGCGATGGCGAGGAACGGCCCGACCGGCTGGTTCGTAGTTCGCGCCTTCGCGCCGTAGGCGACGGTGAGCAAGGTGTTCCCGTCGACCAGGTCGATCGCGGGGACGTCGCCTGGCGACTCGGCCGGTTCGGCGATCGAACAACGCAAGAGCCCCTCGACCGGTGACGCAGGGAAGCCAGGAGCGGCCTGCCACGAGTCCGACGGCTTCGTCACGTGGGGACATTCGTCTCCGGCCCCCGCTGCCCGGCGAGCAGGTAGCGGATGACGTCGACGGCGGAGTAGTCGGCGCCGCCCGGCGAGAGGTCGGCCAGCGCCGTCAGTTCGGTGCCCGAGGTGACGATCGGCAGCTCGGGGCGCCCATCGCGGCGGATCTGGGGGTGCCCCGCTGTGGCGAGGAGCCCGTTGCACAGACACATTCGGCCGCGGGTCGCCCCGGGATCGCCGCCCTTGGCGATGAACGGGGCGGGCGGCTCCGCGGCGCAGCGGTATCCCAACGCGCCGTCCGGGCGGCGATAGGGCACGGCGAGATAGCCGAGATCGCAGATCCGCCGCCGAGTGGCGAAGCGCTCCGCATCCGAGAGTGTCCCGTCGAGCGCCAGGATCTTGAACGGGAATCCGGTGGGGGAAGCGGCCGGGTCGGTGAAGACGTCGAGCTCGCCTCCGGCGACGGCCGCGAGGATCCGCCGTCGCAGATCGGGCGCGAGGCCGGACTCCCGGCACAAGGCGAAGAGGGTGCCGACCTGGATTCCGGCGGCGCCACCGGCGCACGCGGCGTCGAAGCCCGAAGGTGTTCCCGCGCCGCCGGCGAGCCAGAACGGAACGCCGAGGTCACGCAACGGAGCGAGGTCCACCTCGTCGCGCTCGCCGTAGAGCGGTTCGCCGCGTGGGTTGCGCCGTTCGGCCCCCCGCGGCGGCGCATTGTGACCGCCGGCGGTCGATCCTTCGATGACGAGGCCAGAGACGCCACCCTGCGACTTCTTGACCAGCAGGGCCGCGAGCGAGCTCGAGGAGACGATCGGGAGGAAGCGAGGACGGCGCACGGGTGGCGCCTCCTCACCGGCCACCTCGCGGGGATCGAGTGTCACCTGCTCCGAGACGCCGGAGCGATCTCCTTCGACGTCCAGCCGGATCGCCGCCGGCCGGCCTTCGGCGAGTTGGTCGAGCGCGCGCGGAATCTCGCGCGGAATCCCCGCCCCCATGAGCACGACGTCGACACCCGCCAACATCGCGCCATAGAGGAGGGCGAGGTTGGGTAACTGGACCTTGGTCAGGAGGTTGATGCCGACCTCGCCGTCGTGTCCTTCTTTCGCCAACCGCACCTCGACGAAGCTCGAGAGAACGGCGATCTGTTGGCGGAGTCGGTCGGCGCCGAGTCGGAGCTTCGAAAGCCCGAGGTACGGACGGCCCGCCGGACGGCCCTCCGGCCGGAAGAACCTGCCGAGAACGCGCTCGCAAACTTCCGGCAAAGGAAAACCGCGCATCGCGCGGCGCAGGTCGCCGCCGGGGTCGCCGTCCTGGAGGCGGCGCACGAACAGTGTGTCGAGGGCGGTACCCGAGACGACGCCGAGCTGCCCGGCGGCGGAAACCGCGCGCGCCAGTCGCCAGCCGGAGATCCCGATTCCCATCCCCCCCTGGATCACCTGTGGAAGCACACCGGTACCTGCCATGACCTTGGAACCTCGCTGCGGGCGGCGAATCTCGACGCGGAGAGCCGAAGGGCCCGGAGCTCTCCGCCCCCGCGGCGGTGCCCGCCCGCCCGCGCGGCGGAGGTCCGGAGGGTGAGGGGACTCCGGCCGCCGACCGAACCGACCGCCGACCCTCGGAGCGAGGAGATCATGGCGCACCCCCGGCGGTCATGATGGCCGTCATGTCGGTGAGTATCGTGGGGAGATTCTGGGGCCGCCCGTGGCGAGCGGTGCAGCCGCTTCTGCCGGTGCCTGCCCTGTCACTGAGGTGCGAGCCGAACCGGTACCGACCGATACCCGCCGAGCGGTAGCTCCTCCCTCACGATAGAGCCTGCCAGCGCGAGCTCGGGCGCGTCGGCGAGCAAGGCGCGGGTGAGCTCGCGCAGCTCGAGCCGTGCGAGTGGACGGCCCGGGCAGGCGTGCGGACCGATCCCGTAGACGAGGTTTCTCGCCGCGTTCCCGTCCGGGTCGAATCGGTCGGGCGACGGAAAGACTGCGGCGTCGCGATTCGCGGCTGCCCAGTCGAGGGCAATCCGCCGCCCCGCCGCGACCCGCTCCCCGGCGACGACGGCTCCCCGCGCCGTCACGCGCCGGCTCGCCACGAACGGATCGTCCCGACGCAAGACCTCCTCCAGGTACCGGTCGAACGACTCGTCCTCCGTCACGCCCCGCAGGCGCGCGGCGAGATCGGGGTCGGCGGCGAGGTCGTGGACGATGACGCCGACCGCGAGCGCGATCGAGCCGAGGTCGCCGCCGGTCCAGTTGCGCAGGATCGAGACGATTTCGGCGTCTTCGAGCGGGCGGCCCGCGGATTCGTCGTGGATCAATCGATCCGTGACGTCGCGCGTGCCATCGGACGAGCGCCGCGGTTCGATGAGAGACCGAATGATCGAGTCGAACCGTTCGGCGACTTCGACATTGCGCGCGGGGTCGCCCGAGCGCACCGCCGCCTGCCGCGTCTCCAGCCAGTCGAGCAGCGTTCGTTCGAGCTCGATTGGCCAGCCGAGCCAGGCGGACTGGGCCCGTACGGCGAACGGCGCCCCAAGGTCGCGCATCGCATCGAACGCGCGGTCTCGAGGCAGCCCAGCCACGAGATCGCGCGCCACGGCGCGGCAGGCCGGGGCGAAGACCAGCATCGCCTCCGGCGTGAAGTACCGATCGACCAACGCTCGGAACCGGGCGTGCTCGACGCCGTCGAGCCCGTTCGGAATCTGGACGAACCGCGACACCGCGCTCGAGAAGTGGTTGGGGTCGGTGGCGATCCGGACGACTTCGGCATGTTTGCAGACGCGAATCGACCCGGACGAGCCGCCGGGCACGGCCCCGGCGGCGACGTCAATTGGGTGCGCGGTGCCTCGTGAGTCAGGGTTCTTGCTCATGGCAGATTCTCGAAGGTCGAGCGGGCGCAAGGGCACTTTGGATCTCTCGGGCTCCGACGGGTGGGCTCCAGCTTGATCCAGCGCGGTTCCGACTCGGATCTAGTGGTCGAAGGTAGATTCGGACGGCTCCCTCAGGCGAGTACGGTAAGAGGAAGCCCTCCGGCAGATGACAGCTTCGATCGACCCGCAATCTCCGCTGCTCCCTTCTCGAGATCTTCCCGCGTAACGTTCGCGAAGGTCGTACCGTCGCGGCGATACAGGCCGCCGGAAGTGCCGACCCAGAGCGTGCCCTTTGCATCTTGCAGGATGCTTTGGATGTGCTGATTGAGGAGGCCGTTGTCCGTCGAGTAGTGAACGAAAGGACTTGGACCGGCTGGGCCACCCCGTGAGCCGGAAGGCGCCGGCTGCGTTCCTTCAGCGTGAGAAGTCTCCCGCCGCCTCGGGCTGGTAGAGCACGGCCTCGACCCGCAGGCGCCGCAGGCCTCCCGGCACAGTCCATTCAATCTCGTCGCCGACGCGGTAGCCGAGCATCGCGGCACCGATCGGCGCGAACACCGAGATTCTCCCGTCGGCGAAGTCGGCGTCCTGAGGGTAGACCAGGGTGTACTCGAGCGTCGCGCCCCGATCAAGATCGAGGAGCTGCGCCTTCGAGTTCATCGTGATGACGTCCGGCGGGATCTCGGCCGCCGGCACCACGCTCGCGCGTTGGATCTCGACGACGAGATCGCGCACGTCGTCGCGGTCCCAGGCGGCGGTCGGTCGCTCGAGGAGCGCCACCAGACGCTTGCGGTCCTCGGCGGTCAGGAAGATGTTGCGCTCGCTCAACTCGAACTCCTCCTCGGCGGGCCGTCGCCGACTCCGTTGATCTTACTCCCGCGGAGAGGGCGAAGGACGTCCACCGTCTGGTGGGTGCCACGTTGCGGCAGGCGACCGGCGCGCTCGCTCGGATTCCGGTCCTCGGCGTGGCCACTTGACGAGTCGGAGAGTTCGCCTTATAGTTAGGACTCCTAACGAATGACTCCGAGAACGAGACCCGCGATGAAAGCCCCTTTCGACAACGAATCCACGGCGTACCGTCTCGTTACCGCGCTCGCGAAGGTCGGTCTGGCGCTGCGGACGAGGGCCTGGCAGGCGGCCGGAGAGCGGGGCCTGACGCCGACCCAGACCCAGCTCCTCACCCTGCTCGACGGTGGATCGGCGCCCGGCGCCCGGCTCGCGCAGCTCGCGGCGGGCCTGGGCGTGACGCCGGCCACGGCGAGCGAGGCCGTCGCCGCGCTGGTGCGCAAGGGGCTCGTGAAGAGCGAACGCGCGGCGGACGACGCGCGCGCCCGGGACATCCGCCTCACTCGTGCGGGGCGTCAGATGGCCCGGCGGGCCGCGGGTTGGACGGACTTCCTGCGGGCGGCCGCGGACACCTTGGAGCCCGGTGAGCAGGCGGTCTTCCTGCGGGGCCTGGTGAAGATGATCCGCGAGCTCCAGGAGCGCGGGGAGATTCCGGTCTCCCGCATGTGCGTCACTTGCCTCTACTTCCGTCCCAACGAGCATCCCGGCGAGGAGCTGCCGCATCACTGCGCCTTCGTCGATGCGCCGTTCGGCGACTTGAGCCTCCGGCTCGAGTGCGGGGACCACGTCGGCGCCCCCCCGGATCGGTCGGAACAGCTCTGGAGGAGATTCCTCGATCGCGGCCCGGATCCCGGCTCCGGGTCCTCCTTGCCGTCGCCGCAGTAGGCCGGAATCCAGTCTCCCGAGGAGTCGCCATGCCCAGTCGTCCGCAACTCGTCGCAGCCCGGCTCGTCGCCCTCCTGGCGGCGGGTCACCTTTCCATCGTCAGCGCCCTGCTCGCCGAGCCGGGGCGCGAAGGAGAGCCCCCGATGTCGACCACCGCTCACGCCGCACCCTCCATTCCGGGTTACACCCTCGGCACCCCGACCGTGCCGCGCTCGCCCCTTTCGATGGAGGAGTTCGCACTCCTCCAGAAGACCGTCCTCTTCACCGACGAGGACGCGAAGTACCTGCGCCTCTCGGGCGAGATCCTCGCGGGCCAGGAGGAGGCGGTGCTCGACGTCTGGTACGGGTTCGTGGCCTCGCACCCGCACCTGGTCTACTACTTCGGCCGCAAGGCCGACGGCCAGCCGGACGGCGACTACCTGGCCGCCGTCCGCAAGCGGTTCGCGCGCTGGATCCAGGACACGGCGGCGGCCAACTACGACCAGGCGTGGCTCGACTACCAGTACGAGATCGGCCGGCGGCACCACCGAACCGCGAAGAACCGAACCGACGGCGCCCCGAGCGTCGACAACATCAGCTACCGCTACCTGCCGGCGTTCATCTACCCGATCACCGCGACCCTGAAGCCGTTCCTCGCCAAGAAAGGGCACGGCGCGGAGGAGGTGGAGAAGATGCACCAGGCGTGGCTGAAGTCCGTGATCCTCCAGGTCACGCTCTGGAGCCAGCCGTACGTCAGCGACGGCGACTTCTGAGGTCGGATCGGAATCACGGCGGAGCGTCCGGCCGCGGTCGGACCGGACCTTCGCCGGCTCCGGGTCGGCCCGAGCCTCGGGGCAATGAGTCGAGGCCACGGGCGGGCAGCGAGCCGGGATCGACGGGTCCCGGGCTCGCCAACGCTCCCGGAAGCCGGATACCGACTTCGAGGCCCCGACCCTGCGGACCGTTGCCGAGCGTGATCGAGCCGCCGTGAACTTCAACGATGCGAGCGACGATCGACAGGCCGAGCCCGCTGCCACCCCCGCCTCCGGGCAGGCGATGGAAGCGGTCGAAGATGCGCTCGCGCTCCGCCTCGGGGATCCCCGGCCCGTCGTCGACGACGCGAAGCGCGACCCAATCGCCCTCCCGCCCGAGCTCAATTCGCACTTCGCCGCCCTGTCTTCCGTGCCGGACAGCGTTCTCGAGCAGGTTGGCGATCAGCGTCGCCAACAGTGAGCGGTTGCCCGAGACCTGGATCGTCGCCGCGCCTTCCCGGCGGAGTCGCACTTCGCGCGCCGTGGCCTCCTGGCCGAGCGCTGCCAGCTGCTCGTCAATCACCATCCCCAGGTCGACCTCCTCGAAACCCTGAGCGGCGTCGGGCTCGAGGCGCGCGAGCGTCAGGAGCTGACGCACCAGGTGCGTCAGCCGGTCGGTGCCGCGAACGACCTGACCGAGGGCGTGCGCGCGCTCCTCCGGCGTTCGGGCCCCCAGCGCCACCTGGGCCTGCGTCTTCAACGCTGCGAGTGGGGTCCGCAGCTCGTGGGCGGCGTCGGCGGTGAAGCCCCGCTCGAGCTCCAGCCGCCGCCGCAGCCGCTCGAGAAGCCCGTCCAGGGCGCCAGCGAGCGGCGCGAGCTCGCTCGGTCTCGGCTCCGCGGCGAGGGGCGCGACGTCGTCCACGCGGCGCTTCGAGAGCTCGGTCGCAAGGTGATGCAAGGGACGGATTCCCGCCGTCGTAGCCAGCCACAGGAGCAGCCCGAGCACGGGGAGCGCGATCCCCATCGGCACGAGCATGTTGCGTGCTACGGTCGCCGCCAGGCTCGCGCGCAGGTCGGCGCGCTGGCAGATTTGAGCTTCGATTCCTTCGTCCGGATCGGCCAGGACCAGGACCCGCCAGCGGGCGCCCTTGAGCTCCCGATCGAAGAAGCCCCGCGAGCCGAGAGGCACGATCGGGTCGCGGGGAAGGTCGGGCGTCGACTGGTAGAGGAGCCGGCCGCCGCCGGACCAGATCTGGAAGTGCAGGCTCTGCTCGTAGCGGTGATCGTTCCCGGGGCTCTCCTCGGTCGGATGCTCCCGGGTGTGCCCGAGCCCATCGCCGAGCTCTCCCTCGAGCTCGACCCCATGGTCCTCCCCGAGATCGTCCGCAGCTCGCTCCAGCACGATACGGCCCGCTTGCGCCAGCTGCGCGTCGAACAGCTCGGCCAGCTCGCGGCGCGCATCGACGTAGCTCCACGTGATCGCGACCAACCAGCAGAGGACCGTGGCGCCCAGGAGCAGCAGGAGCAGCCGGGCGCGGATCGAGACGACTCGCGGAGCTCGGCTCATGGCGCCTTCGTGCGCCGCCCCATCGAATAGCCGACACCGCGCACGGTGCGGATCCGATCCGCGCCGAGCTTGCGGCGGAGGTTGTGGACATGGACCTCGACGGCGTTGCTCGCGATCTCGTCGCCCCAGCCGTAGAGATGCTCCTCCAGTCGCTCGCGCGAGAGGACCTCGCCGGGGTGCGCCATCAGCTCGTGGAGCACCGCGAACTCACGCGGTGAGATCTCCACCGCCCGGCCGCCCAGAGTTACTGCGTGTGCCGCGGGGTCGAGGGCCAGGTCGTCGTCGCGCAACTCCGGCTCGCCCCGTCCGGATCCACGGCGCACCAGGGCTCGCAAGCGCGCGAGGAGCTCGCCGAGATCGAACGGCTTGACGAGGTAGTCGTCGGCGCCGCGATCCAGCCCGGCGATGCGATCGGTGACCGTGTCGCGGGCGGTGAGGATGAGCACCGGAGTCGAGTCGCCCACGGCCCGCCGGCGCTTCAGGAGTTCGAGGCCGCCGATGCCCGGCAGGCCGAGATCGAGCACGACGACATCGTAGGCGGCCAGCCCGAGCGCCGCCTCGGCCTCGCGACCGTCCTGCACCCAATCGACCGCGAAGCCGGCCTGCGCGATCCCGGCGCGCACACCGTCCCCCAGCAACTCGTCGTCCTCGATCAGCAGCACACGCAAAGGTCGGTTTCCTCCCACGGCCTCGCCGCCTCCGAGGATACCCCCGGCGGCGCGAGTTAAGGCTGCCTTAAGGAGCGGGCCGCTACGCTGACGGCGAGGGTTGGAAAGGAGTGTAGCGATGAAGAAGATCCTGGTGTGGGACCTGCCGGTGCGCCTCACGCACTGGCTGCTGGCGGTGCTGGTGCTCGGCGCCTTCGCGCTCGCCAATCTCGCGTCCGACGAATCGGTGGTCTTCGCCCTTCACGCCATCGCCGGACTGATCGCGCTCTTCGTCATCGCGCTGCGCTCGGTCTGGGGTGTCGTGGGGACCCGGTGGGCGCGCTTTCGCGCCTGGCCGCTCCGACCGTCAGCCTTGGTCCGCTACCTGCGCGGCGTCTTCTCCGACCGCGCGAGCGAGGCCGGCGTCGGTCACAACCCAGCCACGAGTTGGTTCGCGCTGGCCGTCTTCGTGGGGATCGCCGGCCTGGGTGTCACCGGATTCCTGGCCGCGCGCGGCAACGAGGCTGCGGAGGAGGTTCACGAGCTGCTCGCCTGGTCGGTGATCGGCCTGGTCGCGCTGCACGTCGCGGGCGTCTTGCTCCACGTCGCGCGCCGGCGGGAGAACTTGGTCGCGACGATGATCACGGGGCGCAGGGCGGGTGCCGAAGTCGACGGGATTCGCTCGGCGCGGGCCGGCGTCGCCAGCGTCTTCCTGGTCCTCGCGGTCGCCTTCGGTGCGCTCTTGCTCTCCGGCCTCGACGTGAGGCAACGCCGATTGGCGCTGCCCCTCATCGGCACGCCCCTGGCACTCGGTGAGTCAGAGAGGGAGGACGCTTCGAAGCGCTCGACTTCCGGTGACGCGGGGGCTGCGAGCGCGTCCGACGAGACCCGCGCGGACGACCATGACGATGACGATGAAGACGACGATTGACCTTGCCCGATGGAATTCCCCGAGGGCAACAATGGAGGACTCGAAATGAGCTCGAACCAGACGAAGATCCTGGCGGTGGCGGGGTTGATGGCCGGTGTGGCCGCGCTTCCAGCCGCGGCAGACGACCGACCGACGGCGGGGTTCCGCGCCGAGCACGCCGAAATCAAGGAGCACTTGCGCCATCTCGATGGGATGGTCGGCGGGCTCGACGGCGCGCCGGAAGCCGAGCAGCGGCGAACGATGGCGTTCGTGGTCAAGTTCCTCGACGAGCACATCCGCAGCCACGCCGCTTGGGAGGAGGCACACCTCTATCCAGTCGTGGACGATCGCGCTGGCCGGCAGGGCGAGCCGTTCACGGCCTCGATGCGGTACGAGCACGGCATCATCGGGCGCGCGATCGACGGCCTGTCCGCGTTGGCTGCGGCGGCCCCGCCGGACGCGACGGCGTTCGCGCGGGCGGCCGACCGCGCGCTCGGCGTGATCGGGGCTCACTTCGAGAAGGAGGAGGAGGTCTTCCTGCCGTTGCTCGACCGCTCGATGACGCGCGCCGAGGTCGAGGCGGTCCTCGGGAAGCCGTCCGCGCACTGACGAACAAGCGCAGGCCGGGCGTCGCGGGTGGCGGGAAACCGGTCACCACGCGTGCCGTTCCTCGAGCTGGAGTGGTCGAGCCCGCTCGAGCCGGCGCGCGTCACCCGGTCCGCGACGCCCGCAGGGCGAGCTCGTGGAGCTCGAGGCGCTGGCGCATGTCCGGCTCGCGATCCAACCAGTGTACGTTGAGGATTCCCTCGGGAAACGGCTGACCCGTTTGCTGGAGCGCGACCTCGCCCAGGCAGAGGCTCCAGCCCTCGAGCCAAGCGGCGAAATCTTTCCTTTGGGCGTCGGAGCCATGGAACACCACGTAGAGGTCGATGTCGCTCCCCGGCCCCGCGTGTCCCCGGGCGGTGCTTCCGCCGAGGAAGAGCCGCGCCACGCCGAACCGCTCCCCGTCGATTCGGTCGGCCAGAGCCGCGGCGAAGCGCTCGCGCCAGGCCCAGTGGTTCCTCCGCGCGGCGCTGCGTTCGCCGAGAAGCTCCGTGTGTTTCCACTCGAGGTACTCGCCCAGTCGCGATGCGATACGGCGCAACAGCTCGGTCTCCTCTGGAAGGAACGGCTTCTCCGAGCGAGTCGCCTCCTCGCTGTGATCGCTCACCACGATCTGCCCCACGGCGACGCCCCAGAGCACAACGGGCTCCGAGGATCTCCGGCCGTCGGCCGAGAAACCAGGCCCCACGTAGTGACGCCCAAGATAGTCGATGCTGGCCCCGGTGGTTTCTGGACGCTGCCATCCGGCCGGAATCTCTCGCAAGACTCGCAGGAACGCCTGGGCCGGAGTCTGGGCCCGATCCGAGACCACGGCATCGACCGCATAGAGGCACCGAAGCTCCTTGGCTCTCTCCTGCAACGCCTGGACGTCCTTCATGCTCAGCCCCTCCGCCGTGTCGCTATAGAGGCTACCGCGAGCCTGGTTTCCCTCGTCGCGGCGTCGTAGTGGCGCGCGGTGCCCGCGCCGCCTCGTTGACCATCTGGCCGGGGATGGCCTCACTGCCGAGCTCCAGGCAGGCGAGCGCCGCGCCAGCCAAAGACCGCTGTCACGCCTCTCGCCCCACGCTCCAGGGTGCCTCCACCCGGGCTGCGCGCGAGCCCCTCGTCTCCTCCGGGGCGTCGTGCTCGCCCAGCCACCCACCCTGGAGCGGCCCGTGCCTCTTCGTCCCCGAGTCCTCTCCGACGTCAGGAGTGCGAGGCGCGGTCTCGTCATCTGTCTCCTTCGGTCGCGGTCCCCGCCCAACGTCCCGTAAACCGTGCCCGCGGTGCG